>Ga0306920_100001121_pt1 | contig 32927 bp, 36 predicted proteins | sample flu12Cox44000170_FD_204666 | JGI IMG/M metagenome (GOLD analysis project Ga0306920, IMG submission 204666) | Lab enrichment of tropical soil microbial communities from Luquillo Experimental Forest, Puerto Rico - flux4day.12C.oxic.44.000.170 (v2)... | ecosystem: Environmental > Terrestrial >...
AGGGCAAATCGTTGCATCGGCAGAACTCCGCAAGCTTGCGGAGTTAATTGAAATCGAGGGCCAATTTCGTTCCAGAAAAAACCGACGGAAACCTTGATCTGCATCAAGGCGAGAATTTGGGGCGCGGCCTAATCTTTGCGCAAATGAAGGCCAACCTGACGACAAAAACTGCGCAGCACTTCGCAAGATTCGCGAAGCCTGTTCTCAGCAGCTCGCGTCAAGTAGGCCGCAAAACGAAAACAGTTATGAAAAAAATATCTGCTCAATTCATTCCATTCATTGCGCTCGGTTGCAGCGCACTCCTCTATTTCGTCGCCGGCTGCTCGCACGCGCCGGAAGCACCGCCGAAGGAAGTAACAGTCCAAGCTGACGATAAAATGCGGTATGACTTCACCGCGTTTGACGTCTCACCCGGCCAGAAAGTCTCTGTCACGTTCAAGAATATCGGGACTACGCCCAAGTTTTCGATGGGTCATAATTTTGTACTCCTCGATCGTGCAATAAACACCGGCAACATTCAGTCGGCGTTTCTCGACAAGGCGTCCACGGAAGCGGCCCACGACTACGTTCCGCCTGGCGACAAAAATGTGCTCGCGCATTCCAAACTGCTCGGACCAGGGGAAAGCGAGGTGGTCACCTTCAACGCGCCATACATTCCGGGCGATTATCTGTACGTCTGTTCCTTCCCCGGCCACTATTCTCAAGGAACCAAGGGAATCATGACAGTGAAATAAAATCGACAACCAGAAAGATCGAAAATGAAAATCAAATCCACGATCGCGCTGGCGATCATCGTCGTCGCGGCCGGCTTCACTGGCTGCGGCAAAAGCGGAACCAATCAAGCCGAGCGCACAGCCAATGCGCTGGCCAGTTATGTCGCGCCTGGAGAGAAGGATGAATATTATCTCTTTTATTCTGGCGGACACTCCGGCCAGGTCTTCGTCGCGGGCATTCCATCGCTGCGGCACATCAGCACCATTCCCGTGTTCGCGCCATATCCGGGCACCGGTTACGGATTCGACGAGGAATCGAAAAAAATGCTTGGTGATTTCACGTGGGGCGACGTGCATCACCCGGCGTTGTCGCAAACGAATTCCAAATACGACGGGCGCTGGCTGTTTGTAAACGATGTTGCCAACAATCGGATCGCGCGGATCGATCTGCGCGATTTCAAAACGCACCAGATCCTTGGCCCGATCCCGAATTCGATGGGCAACCACGGCTCGTCATTCGTAACGGAGAACACCGAATACATTTTGTGCGCGACGCGTTTTTCGGTGCCGCTGCCCAAAGGCCGCGTAGCTGATCCCAAAGATTATGAGAAGGAATTCAACGGCATGGTGAGCGGGATCAAAGTCGATCCGCAGACCGGCGAGATGAAAGTGGGCTGGCAGATCCTCACCCCACCGTTCGATTGGGACCTCGGCTCAACAGGCAAAGGCCCGAGCAGTGGCTGGGCGTTCTGGACAAACTATAACACTGCGATGGCCCATGACGTTCTCGAGGTGAATGCAACGCAAAAAGACCGCGATCTATGCGCGGTAGTGAACTGGCGCGCGGCGGAGAAGGCAGTTGCGGACGGGAAAGCTCAGATAATGGACGGCGTGCCGATTATTGATCCGGCCAAGGTTCCCGGGGTTTTGTATTTCGTTCCGATCGGGAAATCGCCGCACGGAATGGATACCGATCCCACGGGTAAGTGGATTGTGGCTGGCGGAAAACTGCAGCCGGCGACCACGGTTTTGAATTTCGAAAAAGTACAAGCGGCGATTAACAACAAAACCTTCGAGGGAGAGTTTCGCGGCGTTCCGATCTTGAAATACGAAGCTGTGGTGGAGGGTGAAGTGCCGGTCGGGCTCGGCCCGCTGCACACGCAGTTCGACGGCAAAGGTAACGCTTACACGTCGATGTTCATCGATTCCGCCATCGTAAAATGGAAAATGCCGCCATGGACCGACGCGGAAAAGAAAGATCTGACTAAAGTGGTGCTCGATAAAGTGCAAACGCATTTCAGCACCGGGCATCTGGTCGTGGCTGGCAGCGACACTGCACATCCATACGGAAAATGGTGCGTCGCCATGAACAAGCTTTCTGCTGGCCGTCACATCAACGTTGGCCCCGCCGAGCCTGAGTCAAGCCAGCTTATCGATATCACAGGCGATAAAATGAAGATGATCGCCGAGTCCTACACCGAGCCAGAGCCGCATTTCGCGCAGATTCTAAAGGTTAGCGAAATCCAGCCGAACGAAATCTATCCGAAAGACGAGAACAAGAACCCAAACGCTGTGTGGGATAAAGATTCAACCGGCGTGATACGCACCGGCAATCAGGTAGTCGCCAAGGTGACCGCCATCCGCAGCCGCTACAACCCTGATCGGATCGATGCGCAACTTGGCGATGATCTCATCGTGCATGTCACCAACATCGAACAAACCCGCGATATGATTCACGGGTTCGGCTTGGCGGAGCACAATGTCAACGTCACGATCGAGCCGGGCGAAACCAAGACGTTACATATCAAACTTACGAAGCCGGGAGTGTTTCCGTTTTACTGCACGAACTTCTGCTCGGCGCTGCATCAGGAAATGCAGGGATATCTCGTGGTTTGGAAACCAGGCGAGGGACCCACGAGCGCGGGCGCGACGGGCGCAGCCGCGGGCGGAGGAAAATGAATGTGCAACTCGCGGAACCGAAAACCCGAGAGGGCTGTAGCGTGCGCTCGCCTGAACGCATGGGGCGCACGCGTGGCAACCCCGAAATTTTCGGGGCTGAGGACAGCGGACGCTACAACACTGTAGGATCGACAATGGTTCAGGAATTTTCAGGTCTGCTCCGGCGCGAGTTTCGTTTTTTGCACAAGCCGCTCAACGTCTGGTCGCGGCTATTTCTCCTCGGCGCGGCGGTGACGATTGCCGTTTCGATCTTTTTTCCGCTCTGGAAAATGCATCTGGTCGCGCCGCAATATTCCGACGGGCTCGATCTCTACATTTTTAGTTACAAGATTCAGGGCGGCGGATTTCACGGCCAGCATCTCGCCGAGATCAACAACCTCAATCACTACATCGGCATGAAGCCGCTCCAGGCCGCCGATTTCATGGAGATGCGCTGGATGCCATTTGTGTTTGGCCTGATCATCCTGCTCACGCTGCGCTCGGTCGTATTCGGCGAAATGAGCAACGTGGTCGATCTGTTCGCACTGTACTCCTATTTCGGCCTCTTCTCGATCGGCTCGTTTTGGTACCGGCTCTACCAATACGGGCACAATCTCGATCCGCACGCACCGGTCCACATCCAGCCGTTCACGCCGATGCTGATTGGCATGAAACAAATCGCTAATTTCCGCGAGTTCAGTTATCCGCAGGCAGGCGCCTATCTGCTCTGCGTTTCTGTTTTGCTCATCATGCTCGCCGGCTGGTTTTCCAGAAAGGAGCCGACATGAACGCGCGCTACCCAATCGCGGTCGCGCTTTGCTTCACGCTGAACGCTGCAGCGTCGACCTTGCAGGAACGCATCGACGCGGCAGCGCTTGGCGAAACTATACAGATCGAGACAGGAGTTCATGCCGGCCCGATCATCATCAACAAACCGCTCACGCTCATAGGCAAACCAGGCGCGGAAATTCGCGGCAACGGCTCAGGCAAAGTCGTTACAATTGCAGCCGACGACGTAACGATTCGCGACTTACGAATTACCGGATCTGGTCTGCAATTATCCGATGATGACGCCGCTATTTTTGTGACCGGCAATCGCGTGAAGATCGAAAATTGCGTCATCGCCGATTCGCTCCACGGCATTTACCTCAAGAAAATTTCGGGCGCGCAGATTCTCAACAACCGAATCCAAGGGAAGACGACGCTGGCCGCTTCTACTGAGCCAGTGGAAAAAGGAATCGGCCAGAGCGCTGAGAACTGCGACACGACTTTAGTCTCAAATCGCAGGGGCAATGGAATCCATCAGTGGAATTGCGAAGGCAATTTGATCCGTGGCAATGAGATTAGCGACGCACGGGACGGGATTTATTTTTCATTCACCAACAATTCCCGCGTCGAAAACAATCTGATCCATCACGTCCGCTACGGCCTGCACTACATGTATTCGGACGGGAACGTTTTCGAGAACAACACGTTCAGCGAGAACGCGGCGGGCGCCGCGATCATGTTCTCGAAAGACATGGTCGTGCGCGGCAACCGTTTCGTGAACAACCGCGGCCATCGCGCTTATGGCTTGATTTTCCAATCGTCCGACCGGAGCCGGCTGGAGCAAAACGAAATCAGCGAAAACGCAGTCGGACTTTCTTTTAATCAATGCAACCAAAACGAAATCGTTGGCAATCGCGTGACGCGAAATTATATCGGCCTGCGATTCGGCTCGAACTCGGATGCCAACCGATTCACGGAAAACATTTTTGCGCGCAATGTTCATCCAATCGAGACCGGCGCGTCGGATGTTTCCGGTAGTCTGTGGGCTGTTAACGGCGTTGGGAATTTTTGGGACACCGAGCTTCAGCTCGACTTGGACCGTGATGGAGTCAGCGACATTCCGCACCGCGAGCTGGATCTTTTCGGCATATTGCGCCGTGATTTTCCCGCTATCGCGTTCCTCTCCGATAGTCCGGCGGTGAAATTGTTGCGCTTCGCGAACGAGCGCGCGGTCATCCCGGGGATGAGCTCTATCGAAGACCCAGCGCCACTCACTTCGCATTTCTGGAGAATTCGTGCGCAACGCGCGTTACGCGCAGTCGTGGCGAAAAACAAATGAATGCATCACGGTTAGATGCGGCAATGAGATTCTGGGGAGCGCACGCGCCTCGCGTGCACGTTTCGGCGCCCTCGCCGAAACGCCCCGAGCGTGATCAGAGCGGGAGATTGCAACCGAAAGTTCGCGATGGCGAGGCGCCATCGCCAGCACGCGAGGGCACGTGCGCTCCCCAAACATGATCTCCGCGCACGGCATTGTGAAGAGCTTCGGGCGCAAAGCGGTCTTGCGCGGCATCTCGCTGCACGCAGATACAAAGCAAATCACGTTGATGGTCGGTCCAAACGGCGCCGGCAAAAGCACGACGATCAAAGTACTCGCGGGATTGGTTCGTCCGAACAGCGGAACAGCCTGCGTGAATGGCTTCGACCTCATCGGTCAAAGAATCGCCGCCCAGCGCTCGATGGCCTATTTGCCGCAACGGCCGAGCTTTCATCCCAAGCTGACGTGTTTGGAAATATTGCGTTTTTATGCTGGGCTGCGTGGTGTTCCCGTGTCGCGTTGCGAGGCGATGCTTCACCTGACCGGACTGGGTGAAGTCGCGAGGGTGCGCACGGAAAAGCTCTCCGGCGGCATGCGTCAGTTACTCGGCCTCGCTTTCCTTCTGCTTGCCGACGCTCCAGTCCTTCTGCTCGATGAGCCGGGCCTTAGCCTCGATCCCGACTGGCGAAAATGGCTTCAGCAGAAACTGCGCTTCGAAGCCGAGCGCGGAAAAACGGTCCTGGTCACGACGCATCTCATAGCGGAGTGGAACGAGGTTGCCGATCGCTGCTTGCTTTGTCGCGATGGCGTGATCGAACGCGAACTCGATCCTGCAAATCTGCCACACGATTTCAGCGAAATAAATTCAACCACGAATGGACACAAATTCACAAGAATCCAAGAGGACCTGACATTAAGTGAGCGATACGTTTCCATCATTCGTTAATTTAGCGTCGCTGCGCGCCCTTTTTGCACGTGAGTTCCGTGCTGCCCTCATTAACCGATACTTCCAGGTTTTCTGTGCGCTCGGCTTGATCGGCGGAATCGCTGCCGCAATTTTTAGCGAAGACGCGAACGCGACGGCAGTGTTCGATTTTCAACTGGCGCTCTATTTCGTGTCGCTCTTTGCGCTACTGGCGGGAGTGGGGAGCGCGCAGGCTGAACGCGAAGAGTGGCAATTGTTATTTACTCAACCGTTGCCGAGGCCTGCCTATGTGATTGGAAAATTCTGCGCACTCTTGTCGATCTTCGCCGGTGTGCTGTTGCTGATGTTCGTGCCCGGGCTCTTCGCGGGGTCGGCGGTTCGCGTGCTGGTGGGGCTCTATTTTGAAACGTTATTGCTCGCCGGCGCTTTTCTCGCCTGCGGCCTCGCGGCTGGTTATTTGGCGCACGACCGCGCGCAGGCCCTCATCATCGCTGTGAGCGCGTGGCTGCTCCTGCTTCTCGGTCTAGATCTGGTAGCGCTTTTTGCTGCGCGCTGGAGTACAATTCAAAATCTGCCGGACCTATGGGTGGCGTTGCTGATGCTCAATCCACTGGACTCTTTTCGCATCAATGCGCTGTTTGTACTTCAACAAATACCGGCCGAAGCCGCGAACAAGACTCCCCTGGCCAGTTGGTGGATCGCGCACGCGGGCGTCTGGTTCATTGCGATCGCCGTGACGTGGTCGGCGATGCTCGTCACTTTGGCCGGGCTGCGTCTCAATCGTTGGGAAGAGTAATCAATATGAAGACGCGCAAGTTTAAAATATTGGATGTTCGTCCCATCCTTGCGAAAGGCATCGAGCCGTTTTCCAAAATCCGTGAGAGCGTCGATGCGCTCGCGCCTGACGAAGGCCTTTCCGTCATTGCGCCGTTCCTTCCGTCGCCGCTGATTGAAAAGCTGGGTAGTGAAGGTTTTCAATCGCGCGTCGAGCGCCAGGATCGCTCGTGGGTCACGCATTTTTGGCGCGACGATTCGCCCGCCGATCAGTAGTTTTCCAGCGTGGCGCTGGAGGCGAGCAAGTTCAGGCAGGCAATCGTTGAAAATACGCTGCGCAGTTGCCAGCTCTTTATGGGGCTGCCTGGTGCCGACATCGCCGCGATCGCTTCGTTCGCGGTTCAGAAGAATCTCGACAAAGGCGATTATCTTTTTCACGAAGGCGATCGCAGCGAAGGGTTTTACGTAGTCCAAAAAGGCGCCATCAACGTTCATCGCGTGAGCGCTGCAGGGAAAGAGCAGGTGATTCATGTGTTTCGGCCGATCGAATCGTTTGCCGAAGCTACGCTTGCGACCGAGGGAGGCTATCCGGGCGATGCGCGTGCGACCGAACCGAGCACGGTCTTGCTCATTCCGAAAATGGATTTCATCGAGTTGCTGCGCAGGCGTCCTGATCTCGCGTTGCGGATGCTCGGCTCGATGAGCCAGCATTTGCGAGTGCTCGTCGGCTTACTCGATGATCTAACGCTCAAAGATATGGAAACGCGATTGGCGAACTGGCTTTTGAAGCACTGCTCGACATCACTCGGCGATCGTACGGTCGAGATCAAACTCGATCGCACCAAACGCGTGCTGGCCGCCGAGATGGGCACCACCAGTGAAACGCTCTCCCGAACGCTGGCGAAATTTCGCGATCAAAATTTGTTGCGGGTCAAAGGCAACACGATCACGCTCACTAAACCCCGCGAGCTGCAAAAACTGTTGCAACGCAACCTGGGCGAATTGTAGCTCGGGGACATCAAATCCATGTTGCTCGCGCACGATCATTCTGAGCTTGATGAATTGCTCGCTGAGTTCTTCCGAGCGCTGGCAGCGGGCAATGTCGCGCAAAGTTTTGCGAAGCTCGATCTGTTTTGGGCGCGCTTGGCAATGCATATCCGCGCCGAACACCTTCACTTGTTTCCCACGCTGCTTCACGTCCTTGAGTCGCTCGGCGGGACAAAGGAGGCAGCCAGCCGCGCTCCATCTTTGGAGACGGCACAAAACACAATCGCGCGGCTGCGCGACGACCATGATTTCTTCATGAGTGAAGTGGCGGCTGCAATCAAACAACTGCGCCAGCTATGCGAGCGCACTCATCAGGATAAGTCGTCTCTTGTTGAAAACGTGCGGGAGAAAATCGTTGCGGTCAGCGAGCGGTTGAAGGTGCACAATGAAGTTGAAGAATCCGATGTCTACCCATTGGTGAAGGTATTGCTCACACCGGCAGACTGCATGGCACTAAACGAGAAGATGCAAAAGGAACTCAGCAATCTTCCGGCGCGCTTTACCGAGCAGAAAGGTAATCTTTGATGCAAGTGGGTGGGCACCCTATTGCGTCACGCTAAGCAGGCCGGCGGCACCGATCATCATATTGCGCATGCTGTGATCCACGATTGGATATTTGCCGGGTTGCTGCATAATCGTATCGAAAACGACTCCTTGCCCGGGCGCGATTGGATAGGTGGAAACGCCTGTAAGCGCATGGTTCGCGTCTTCATCGGGATACACTGCAGCAAACATTCCGCCAATGATGTGAAAGGCGCTTGAAAGATTCGGGCCGGCATCGACCACATAAAGCCGGATGCGTTGCCCGACTTTCGCCGTGAGAGGATGAGAATTGTACTGAAATGCGATGCCATTAAACACGACCTCGTCGGGAGTCACACTCATCATCTTTTCGTAATCGCCCGACATCAGCGTGCCGCTTACTTGTTGTGTGTACCATTCACCTTGCACCAGAACGTAACTGACGTCGGCGGGAGGCAGCGGCTGCGCAGGATCGACAATGATTGCGCCATACATTCCGTTGCCGATGTGCTGCAAAACCGGTGGCGTCCCGCAATGATATACAAACGCGCCCGGCGTTCGCGCCACAAATGAAAATTCAACCTTCTCGCGCGGATTCACAGACCGATAAGCAACGCTCGGATCAATCTGCGCAGCGTGGAAATCGATCGAGTGCGTCATGTTCCCGTTGTTGACGAAAGTGACGTTTACCGTTTGCCCTTGTCGAACGTGCAGAATCGGCCCGGGCGCAGTGCCGCCGAACGTCCACGCCTGATATTGCACACCGCTGGCAATTTCCACCGTGGCATCGGTCGCAGCGAGGTTCACTGACACGCCGTCGCCATTGCCAATCAACGGCGGCAGCGCGGCTGGAGCTGGGTGCGCGACCGGCGCGCCCGACATGATGCTCAACGGCGAGACCGCGGCGGCTGCATTTTCCGGCGTAGGAGGCGAAGCCTTGGTTGCAGTCGCGCTTCCCAAACTGGAAAGAGCAAACACCAGCGCGATCACAATGGCGCCGATGGCTGCAAGCTGATGATCCCAATCCAGCGTAGGCGGCAGACGTTGCCAGACGCGACGCGGCGCCCATTCCACCAGCGATCCCCATCCCGGAAACCGGCGGCCGATGTAGTAATCGAGACTGTATGGCGTGCTGCCCAGAACACGCTCGAACAACGCGAGCGCGGCAAAAACGAGCCCATACACCAGCGCAGGCCCCAAATTGGTCGCACCGGACGTATAGGGTCCGCCCAAACCTTCGGCCGTTGACCAGATCAGGAGACTGAAAAGTACTCCGGCGATGTAGGTGATACGACGCGCCAGGCCGAGTAATAGTCCAATTGCAATTGCGGTCTCGATCAGACGCGTGGCTAAAACGAAGAAGTCCGTATGTTGAATGACCAGACGCAGCCAGAAGTTAAACCAGGGCGCCAGCCAGAGAGGCTGTCCCTTCATCGCGTTCTGCAAATAACCGACATAATGCGCTGCGAACGCCGGCTGCCATTTGAGGTATGCATCGACCGCCATGATGATGCCAAACGCGACGCGCACGCCGGCCGCGGCAACAATCACCCAGGCGAGCGTGCGCCGCTCTTCCACTGATTCTGAGTTCATACATCAACCTAACGTGGCATGATAAAAGTTCTATTTTGAGGCCAAATCAGTTCTTTCATTCCTCTGGCTCAGCGATTGTCACTTTGGGAATTACGCGGATGACCCAGATGAGTGCCGCGATGATCCAACAAACGGCTGCCGCAACCAGATGCATGGCGCGCGCTTTCGGTGCGAGATCGGCAACGTAACGCGATAGCATCGCTAGAAAAATCAGCGTGCCCACTGCAATGAAAAACGGCAGCGGTTTCCGCAGCAAATCCGTACGGCCACTGTGACCGAAGACAACGCGGATCGCGACCGTTAGCGCGACAAAGCTAAATGCGCTGATAAACAGAATATGAAGCGCGCCGACTCGGTATTGCGGCCACATGGCTTCAACCCCAATGCCAATGCCAATCGCAGCGATGCCGAGCCGCAGACAATCAGCCAGGAAACTACGACCATGCCACGGCAATCTGGCAAGGAGATACACGAGGATCGCACCAAATCGCAGCAATCCGCCGACGGTCGTTGCTCCAAATACATCCGCGACAAATGTCGCATCAATTATTAAGCCGATTGCGAGGGCAAAAACCCCCCGCGAAATCCAACCCGCAGGCAACCTGGGGCTTTCCGCCGGGTCATCCGGTAGCGGCATCCCGAGAAGGCGCCGCATAAAAAACGGCGCGACGCCAAGAATTGGAAGCAGCACAAAACCTTGCTCCAGCAACGCAGCCCCGATGCGATATGTGACCGAGTAAACAGCGTTTTCAGAAAGCGCGACCAGGACCGCGCCGAAAAACCCATTCAGCAGACCGAGCGCGACGAGGACGAAGCTCGGCGGCGGCGAATCCTGTCGCCTGACGAATCGTCTTCCGATGGTGAAAATAAAAAACGCGATGCAAATGGCAAAGAGCATATCGCCCGTGCCATGCGCGTCGCCGAAGTGGAATCCCGCTGCGAGTAGATCAAGTGTGAAAAGCGCAACCACTTCACGCCGCGAGAAAGGTGATGTTGATGTTATCCGCGGTCCGGCCGTTCCAAGAAAGCCGATGATGAATGAGGCCATGAAACCTTCGATCATCAGTCGCGCGTGTCCGGTGCCGGGATAGGTAATGACAAAGCCGGCGTAATAAGCGGGCCACAATGCTACACCGGCGATTCCGATGAGAATTCCCGCCGGAAAGAAAATTCGAAACGGTTCCGCGAAAAAATTGGCCGTTCCTTCTGCGCTGCGAGTTCTCATGGTTGAAGTGCAGGTGTAATCATTGCCTTTGGCCGGAGCAATTCTTCGCGGTCATCGACTTCTGTAAACCATTTTCGAACAAGAGTGGCGCGAAACGGCACATCGGGCAGATTGATCAAAATGGCTGACGCAACGCCAATGAACAAAGCCCCTGAATCGCGGGAATCCGCCTTAACTTCACCACCAGAGGCGGCGGACGAAATTTTCCTCGAAGGCCCGCGCTCGCGCTTCGCGGAGTTTTGCACTTTGCTCAGAGTGATGCGGGATTTCCTGCGCGGATTTCGCACTCTGCATTTCGTCGGTCCTTGTGTGACCGTGTTTGGCTCCGCCCGCGTCAAGCCTGACGATCCGCATTATGAGCTGGCCAGGAAAATGGGCGCGGCGATTGCACGGCTGGGGTTCACAGTCATGACTGGCGGCGGGCCCGGTATCATGGAAGCGGCCAACCGCGGCGCAAAGGAAGCCGGTGGCCGCTCGGTCGGCTGCAACATTGAGCTGCCATTCGAGCAAGTGTCCAATGCTTATCTCGATCGCTGTGTCCGATTACATTATTTTTTCGTCCGCAAAGCGCTGCTGGTGAAGTATTCCTACGCCTTTGTTGTGATGCCCGGCGGCGCAGGCACGCTAGATGAACTCTTTGAAGCGCTCACTCTCATTCAGACTGGAAAAATCAAAAACTTCCCAATCGTAATCATGGGCACCGATTACTGGAAGGAGCTGATCGGTTTTATCAAGAAGATGGCGGAGCGCGGAAAGATTGGCCCTTCTGATTTGCGCCTGATCTTCGCCACAGATTCCGTTGATGAGGCCGTTGCACATATTCGAAGCAGGGCAATTGAATCATTTGGACTCAAACGGGTGGCGCACATGCGCCGACATTTTCCCTGGCTCGGAGAGCGCGGTTTCTCCGGGAAAGGACCTGCTATTTGCTAGGAGGCCATCTCGTAAATGTTGTAGCCGCCTGGCTGTGTCGGCGGCCCCATGGCGTTGCTTTCGCTGGCAGCACGGCGACACAGCGCCGTGGCTACAACCCGTGCGTATTTATGAGATAGCTGATGGCTTCTAGGAGGAATTCACCACTTGTTGTAGCCACCGGCCTGCGGCTGGTCCATGTCGGTGCTGCTCTTCCCGAACGGCCATATGCAGTGGCTACAGCCGGCTTGCCCCTGTTTTGGTGGCGCAAAAAATGCACACCAATCCGCAAGAGTTGCGGAGCGGAAGTTGTTCCAGAGCTGAAAACTGAGGGAAATGAAAACTCAATTTGCTGAACCCAAGGAAGCCGTTGAATTCATTCCGCAGATCCTGCATCTAAAAAAAATTCTGGTGCCGGTCGATTTCTCCGAGACATCGAAGAAAGCGTTTCAGTATGCGGTGAAATTTGCGGAGCAATTCGATTGCGAAATCGCTCTTCTCAATGTGGTCGAACCGACCAGTGCATTGATCGGCGCGCCACTTGCCGTCGAAGCGTTTCCGGATGCGAAAGACGAGCTCTCTGCAGCCGAGGGAAACCTGGCAGCCCTCGTGGCCGAGTCGCATACCAACGGCGTAAATTCTGTTAATTCCTCAGTACGCATCGGGCATGCCCCGAACGAGATCACCAAAGCCGCGAAGGACCTGGATGTGGATCTGATCATCATGTCCACTCATGGCTATACGAGTTGGCGCCATCTGTGCATCGGCAGCACGGCGGAGCGCGTCGTGCGCACCGCTCCATGCCCCGTTCTCGTGGTCCGCGAAAAGGAGCACGAATTTATTTAAACGGACAAGGTCAACTGATGAAGACCAATGCAAGGTTAGATCCTACAGTTGAAGCCGAACCATTAGCCACGCGAGTGGCACTCCATCCGTTCCTCGCTGGGATGAACCGCGCGCAGCTTGCGCTGCTTACGGATTGCGCGATGGCGGCTCATTTTGAAACGGGCCAAACGATCTTGCGTGAAGGGGAATTCGCGAATCGATGTTACTTGATCGAGACTGGCAAGGCTGTGGTCGAATCCGGTGGCACCTTTACCGGACCGCTGGTGATAGAAGCGGTTGGCGCTGGAGATTTGCTGGGATGGTCGTGGATGTTTCCGCCATACGTCTGGCAATTCACCGCGCGCGCGGTCGAGCCGACGAGCGCTATCTTTTTCTACGGCGCGATGCTGCGGGAGTATTGCGAGAAGGATCATTCGTTCGGCTACGAACTTTTAAAACGGATAAGCGCGGTGATGGTGAGGCGCTTGCAGGCTGCCCATAAACAAATGATTTCCATCTATGCCCATAACACGTTGCCTGGGCACTGATTGGCAACTTACCGTTCGTGCGCCGAAAACCAGATTTGTCCGAGTATGACTAAGGTACAGCTGAGTCGAAATGCCGAGGACGCGAGGAATCTCGTGGTCGCTCTGCTTTCGAACGCTGGGGCTCTTCGTAAGGAAGTGTCTCGATTGTATGGCGACGTCGGCCGCTTACGCGGCAGGAGCAAGGCCATGCATCGTGTGACCGGTCGCCTTTATCGCAAAATCGAAGGGACGCATGCCCGAATTCGGATTTTCCAATCGCAAAATGGGGTGCGTCGTAATAAACAAAGTTCACTCGTGTCAGCCAGGCCTGTAGCAAATCCGCTATAAAATGGGGATTGGCGCGAATTTTTGAAGCTCGGATATTTTGCATATATTCCAGCGCCATGGTTGAGGCCGAAGATGTCCAGCAAGATTCAAACAAGGAACTCGTCGATAGTCTGCGGCGTTCCAAGCTGTTCCGCAGTTATGAGCAGGTCTTCAGCGAGGCGACCGGGCTGGCCTTAACGCTTCGGCCGGTGGATTACTGGCAATTGGAACATCAAGGGAAGAAAAATGAGAATCCGTTTTGCGCCATGCTTGCCGAGCGACCCGCCACGCTCTCGGTTTGTTTACAAGCCCATCAGGATATCATCGATCACACTGGATTGATTCCGCACACCGTCACGTGTCCCTTCGGATTAACCGAAACCGCAATCCCAGTAAAACTGGGCGCGCAGATAATCGGATATCTGCGTATCGGCCAGGTATTGCGTCACGCGCCGGCTAAATCGGACAGCTCCAAAGTGAGCCGCGAACTGGAGCGGCACGGAGTGCGGTTCACAGGCGAGCTTCGCAAAGCATGGGAGAGAACTCCGATGATCCCGCCTCAGAAATACAATGCAACCGTGCGGCTTCTTGCATTTTTTGCTGATCAGCTTTCGGCATTGAGCAATCTGCTAGTGACGGAGAAAAATAATGCCGAGCCACCTCTCGTTCTGAAGGCGCGCGAGTACATCGATAAGCATAAGGCTGAAGAAATATCGCTGGCCGATGTGGCGAGGGCGGCTGGTGCGAGCGTGTTTCATTTTTGCAAAGTTTTCCACAAATCCACCGGCTTAAAATTCACTGATTATGTCTCCCGCGTGCGCCTGGAAGACGCGCGGACCCAGCTCCTGAATCCAAACCTGCGCGTCAGCGAAATCGCTTACGACGTGGGATTTCAGTCGCTCACGCAGTTCAATCGCACCTTCAAACGCGTGTTTGGCCAATCGCCGACCGAATTTCGCGCGCGTGTATCGTCGCGAAATCGCGCAGGCAAACGCCGTTGATTGGCAAGCGGCTGGCATTTAGTTTGATCGCTCCTTGTACAGCTCGGCTGGGCGCAACCGATCCTCGATTTCATTTTCTGGGCGCACTTGTTTGGCAGCGTTGAGCCAATGAACGTGCGCGTCGATGTCGATGAGCACGATGCCTGGCGGGTGCGTCCTGATGCTCTAGCAATCGGTTACCTGCAAGGCAACAATAAGATCGGCGCGAAGCTGCACTTCGTCCGATTTGAACCGTACGTGATCCCGAAAGTCTCGTTGACAGGCGCACCCACGGAGCGCGTGGACACAAGGGTATTGCAACTCATCCACAGTTTCGAGCGCGATGATCTGCCGATCTACGTTGGGCAACAATTGGACGTTTACATCGACGCATCGTTTGAGCAGAACCGTGAGCTTTCTTCATTCGGCGCGGCAGCTCTACCAGCGCATTGAGCTACTCCAGAGCGCAAAAAAAGCTTCGAGTTTGGCAAGCAATGCCGAGCCAAACAGTTGTGACGACTTCAAGCTGTGTGCATGAAAACGCTGAGCATTCAAAACATCATTGTCCCAATCGATTTCTCGAAAATGTCGGTGCAAGCGATCCAAGTCGCCAAGCTTCTGGCTCGGCGTTTTGCCGCTTCAATGCATTTTGTCCATGTCCGTCAGTTGAATTATGCAGCGGATTTTGTAGCGCCAGCGCCGCCGATCATTCCGTTTCCGCATATGCCATATATGCTGGACGGAGAAGAAAGCGTACTCAAAGAGCTTCAGGCGGTAGCGCGTGAACGCGGTCTGTCATCGGCCAGCTGCCACGTTCTGACCGGAGCACCGCCCTTCGACGAAATCTGTCGGGTTTCGCAGACTATTCCCGCGGATCTGATCGTGATGCCAACGCATGGGCGCACAGGGTTAAAGCACGTTTTCCTGGGCAGCACGGCGGAACGGGTGGTGCAACATTCGCCATGTCCGGTTCTCGTGACGCGCGGAGACGCTCTTCAACGCAGTGATGGCTCACGGTTCAGGATAAGGACAATCCTTGTTCCGGTGGATTTTTCCAATTGCTCAAGGCAAGGGCTCCGGTACGCGATCGGGTTCGCGAAGGAATTTGGGGCGAAGATCATTCTGCTGCACGCCACCTATCTCGGATACATCTACTCGAGCGAAGGCACTGCGATCTATGACATTCCCGGTTTGCAAAAGGCTGCTCGCAAAAAGGCCGAGCGCAGAATGCGCGAGCTTGCAAGATTAGTTCATCTGGGAGGCGTAAAAGTTGAGACCGTGTTTACAGAAGGCTCGCCGGCGCTGGATATCTGTGCTTTTGCAAAAGATCACGATATCGATCTGATCATTACATCCACGCATGGGCTGACTGGTTTCAAACACGTACTGATCGGGAGCATCGCGGAGCAGGTTGTGCGGCACGCGCCTTGTTCCATCCTGGTGGTCCCATCGCATCCAAAAATCAGGTTAGCCGGCTTGGCAAAATCAGGCGCACGCAAGGCGCGGACACTGGCAAGTCAGCGGCACCCGCGAAAATCACCCAGAGGAAAAGCGTTCACGAAAAGAGAGCGCAAACTCGCGGCACAATTACTTTGCGTATCGGGCAAAGTTGAAGCGGCTCGAGCGATTGAAGCGCTCAGCATACAGGAGACCTTTGAAAATTGTCTGCGCTGTTTGCGCCCTGGAGGAACGCTGAGCAGCCTCGGCGTTTATTCGGGAAAACTCCAGGTGCCTTACGAACGCATTTGCAGCGGGCATTGGCGATTACAAAATCGTGACGACCCTTTGTCCGGGAGGCAAGGAACGGATGCGGCGGTTGATGGCAATCGTGCAATCGAAACGTTTCGATCCGACGCCTTTGCTTACGCACAAGTTTTCACTCGACCAAATTGTCGAAGCCTATGATCTATTCGGATCGCATCGAGACGGCGTTCTGAAGGTTGCGATCCGGCCATGAAACAAAATCTTTCCCGATGAATTCCAACACACACACCGCAATGGAGTCGAGCTCACGGGTTTCAAAACGCGACACGGCTGGCGAGCAAAACCGGAACGCCCTGCAAATTCGCAACGTTCTTGTGCCGCTGGATTTTTCCGCGCCATCGTTGTGCGCGCTTGAGTTTGCATTGCCGTTGGTAAAACAGTTCGGCGCTGATCTGCATCTCGTTCACGTTCTTGCCACGGATCATCCATTCACCGGCCTCGTGGGCATGCCATTTGCCTTTCCGGAATTTGAGATCAGTCGGTCTGTTCATGAGCAATTGAAAACCGTCGCGCGGAAATATTCGATCGACCTGCGTCCGGGAATGCTTCACGTGTTGAAAGGCCGGGCCTTCGAAGAAATCTGCCGCGTAGGACGCGACACGGACACCGATTTAATCGTCATCGCAACGCGCGGCAATACCGGTCTGAAACATCTTGCGCTTGGAAGCACAGCCGAACGCGTCGTGCGTTATTCCTCGTGCCCGGTGCTGGTCACACATGGTGCCCAACCCTCTGGCACAGTCCCCGGCTTTCGTAAGATTCTCGTGCCAGTCGATTTTTCCGAGTGCTCGATGCATGGGCTCGCCTACGCGAAGATTTTCGCCAGGCACTTTAAATCGAAGATTACGCTGCTGAATTCGGTTCACTTTCAGTACTATGTCGCGAGCGACGAGTGCTCGCGATACGATCTGCCGCGGTTCATGCAGCAGGCATATGTCGTGGCCCAGGATCAGATGCGCGATCTGTTTGAAAAGACGGATTGGGACGGATTGGAAGTGGAAACATCGCTGCAAACCGGTCATCCGGGCCAGCAAATCTGCGAGCAGGCGAGAGACAGTGACATGGATTTGATCGTGACCTCCACGCATGGATCTGCAGGGTTCACGCACCTGTTGCTTGGAAGCGTCGCCGAGTACGTCGTCCGGCACGCGCATTGTCCAGTGCTTGTTGTCCCTGCTCGCTCATCAAAACCATCTCTCTAAGCGAAAATGAAAAGAATCATTTCGACTGCTCTTTGCGCTATAACGTCCCTCCTTTTGAACGACTTCGCCGCGGTCGCTGCGGAGAAGGCGAAAAGCGCGCCGCGCTCGGCTGCAACACAACCGTTCACCTACGCGAACGTGGTTTCATCTTTTAAAGAAGCTCACCTTCGCGCAACGGAAGTACAGCCGCGTTGCACCATCTTTTTCGAAGGCGAATGGAAGAACCCGAACCTTTACGATTATTGCGTCATCATGGTTGAAAACTCCGATCAGGATGTCCAGGTCACCTTTTATCTGACCGACGCGCACGAAATGAATTGGGTGACCGAGTTTCTGGATTCACCATTCTTTAGCCGGAATGAGACCGAAAGCCTCTTTCGCCTCATGAACTCAAACAGGAATGTTCGCGGGCAAAATGTGGGACGTTTCCGCGTCGATTTCCACCACTGGCAGCCGCGGCACGCGGAGCTCATCATATTTAGCTTCACGCCAACTGGTGGACGGCATTAAAAGACCGCGTCTGTTTGGCACGCGTGGAAATCGGAAGTTCCGCGTTTCCTTGGACATTGCGTTCGACGCAATCCGGACATGGATGGCCCCAGCGATCGCAATTGCAGCCGGGACTCCCTTCACTCGGGCGCGCTGTCACTTTAGTACCCGCAAAGTTCTGTAACCTCGGCTTACCTGATCCGCTTTTATCGTTTAAGAGGAGAATTGTTTTCATCGCTTGCTCCTCTTTGTCCTTAAGGCTGTAGCGATCGCAGCGCTTCCCTTAAATTGCCTTTTGCTTTGCAAAAATTGCGTTGTGAGTTAGCGACGCATACACACGAAGCGCCGCAACGTCTCGAAGAGATTTTGTAAGTGGAGACGAACGTTAATATCGATACGAGAGCTTTCCGCTCGAGGCCGTGCGGGCTCGCAAGGCGGGACCGGCGGTGGCAGCGTCAACCGGTGCATCGCGTTGCCGGTGTAATTGCCGTATTTACACTTTGGGCGGGCAGCTTCGGCAGTGCCGCTCAACAACCGCAAAAGTCTTCCGCTTCATTCCAAGTCCCGCGCAGCGATTTAGCCAATGCGGATGCGCTGGCCAATCAACTCGCGGGACTTTCGCCCCGAGTGGATCGGACGGAAGCAGAGCTGCTGGCGGATTGCGCTTACGCGACTGTGAGCCAGCTAAGGCGGCAGTACCGAATGTTCGGCACACCGATTTTTAACAATTTCCTCATCTATCATGGTCTGAAGAAACGGGGCTATTGCTACCAATGGTCGGAAGACCTGCTCGTTGCACTTGATGCGCTGAAACTTAAAAGTCTCGAACTCCACTGGGGCGAAGCGAACCCGGGCAACTGGCGCGAGAACAATTGTCTTGTTGTCACTGCCAGGGGACAACCGTTCCGGAGCGGGATCATGTTGGACTGCTGGCGCCACCTCGGACACCTGTATTTCCGCCCAGTTGTGTCCGATACCGATCCTTATGTGGAGAATAGCAAGTACGCACGATTCGTCCTGGCCGGATCAGCAGTCCGGAATACTTCCGGGCCTAATCATCGCGTCGCTTTGCAGATGAGTGCTAAAGCGAGCGGAAAAGCCGGCAATTAGTTGGTAGGGACTCCGCGCTGCGCCGCCGCTACCGGGAAATTTGCTTGCACGAAAGGCGCGCTGGGGACAAGCTCGCGGTGCAATGAGCACGTTTGTGCGTTCGAAGGAATGCAGCCGCGCTCTTATTGCGACCTTCGTCTCCGCAGCGTTTTTCTGGACGCTGCTGTTGAGCGCTTCGCCGGAGTTACATGCGCGCATTCACGCTGATGCGAACCGCGGCGATCACACTTGCGCTGTTACACTGATTGCGACGGGCAACTATGATCACGCGGCGAATCCGCCGCTGATCAGGGCGCCTCAACCCAGCGTTCAGCTCTCTAAGATGGCGGCGCTCAGCTCTACCTGGGTGCGGCCGCTCTTCCTAAGCGCGCACATTTTCGCGCACGCCCCGCCTTTCGTTGCCTGAATTGTAGGGCCGCTGTTCAAGGGGCCACCTGATTAAATCAGCGCTCGCAAAGCGCCCTGCAAACGCGTCGCATCGGCGTTCACTTGGCCTCAGCCAAATTGTGAACGCGTCCTAACCACATCTTGAAAATTTTATGTTGAAAAAAATTTATGGAAAAATTTCTGATCGCATTCGGCGCATTGCTTTCGATTGCGCCCCTTGCCATGGCTCAGGAGACAACCTCAGCCGTGGCGAATGCCTCAGCTTCGCCGAGTCCGTCCGCTGCCGCTTCCCCGGGAACGGCAACCACTGAAGAAGTCGTCGTCACGTCTCAGGAACTGGACATCTCACGCGAGGCTATTGTGCCAAGTCTCGGTGCGACCCGTTACACAGTTGGGCCGGACCGGCTCGATTCACAGGCGCAAGGCGAGAACGCTCCATTCAATCAAACAATCCTGCGATTTCCGGGCGTAGCGCAGGATTCGTTCAGCCAGCTTCACGTCCGGGGCGAGCACGCAAACCTGCAATACCGCATCGATGACGTGCTCTTGCCCGAGAGCATTCCCGGCTTCGGCCAGGAATTACAAACACGATTCGCCGACAGCATCTCGCTCGTGACCGGTTCGTTGCCGGCGCAATTCGGCTTTCGCACGACCGGCGTGATCGACATTCACACGAAAAACGGGGCCGCTTTTTCAGGCAGCGAAGCTTCGATCCAGGTTGGAAGTTTCGACACAGTCATGCAAAGTCTCGAAAGTGGCGGCTTGATTGGCCGGCTCAGTTATTACGTGAGCCAAAGTTTTCTGCACAACGGGATCGGCATCGAGAATCCCATTGGCAGTGCCAATCCAATCCACGACGACACCGACCAATACAAGCTCTTTACCTATTTGTCCTACATCATCGACGATACAAGCCGACTTAGCCTGATTGTCGGGGCAAACCATAGCAATTTTGAAATTCCGAATACTCCCGGCCTCCCTTCGGTGTACACGGTTGGCACAAGATCGACATTTGATTCGGCCAAGCTGGACGAAACCCAGGCGGAAACGAACAACTACGAAATCCTCACTTACCAGAAAAAAGTGGACGATTTCAGTTTTCAGGTCTCGATCTATAATCGTTACAGCTCGATTCTGTTTCGACCGGACGATGTGGGCGATTTAATTTTCAACGGCGTTGCGCAACGTCTTGATCGCGACATTCTCTCCAACGGCGCCGAGTTGAACGCGAGCTATCAACTCACTGACCAGCATACAATTCGCGCTGGTGCTATCTTCACTGCGCAATATGCGACGGTTGATACCTCCACTCTCGTCTTCCCGGTCGATGAAAACGGCCATCAAACGAGCACGATCCCGGAGCGTATCGTCGATAACCTCAACAAGTTGGGCTACTTTTACGGCTTCTATTTGCAGGACGAATGGAAGCCCTTCCGAGACCTGACAATCAATTTCGGCGGACGCCTGGATTTTGAAAACGCGTTTGTCAACGAGAACCAACTCAGCCCGCGCCTGAGCATCGTTTACAATCCGTTCGAGGGAACAACACTTCACGCTGGCTACGCGCGCTACTTCACCCCGCCGCCATTGGAGGCTGTTCCACAAAGCACCATCACCAAGTTCGCCGGCACTACCAACGCCCCTGCCATCACCAAAGACGCACCGGTCACGGCCGAACGAGCGCATTACTTTGACGCAGGCATAACCCAACAAATCACAAAAGACTGGAAAGTCGGGATCGATGGGTTTTACAAAAGTTCGCACTCACTGCTCGATGAAGGGCAGTTCGGTGCCGCGCTCGTCCTTTCCTCGTTCAACTACAACCGCGGACGGCAATACGGCGGAGAGTTTACGACCAGTTATGATCACGGTCCATTTTCTGCCTACGGAAACCTCGCTTACGTCTGGGCGCGCGGGACAGAGTGGAGTTCAGCGCAATTTTTGTTCGAGCCCGACGAGTTTCAGTTTGTAAAGCATCACTGGGTCTTTCTCGACCACGAGCAACTTTGGACCGCGTCAACTGGCGCTTCTTATACTTGGAATGAGTGGAAAGCGTCCCTCGATTTCCTTTACGGAAGCGGGCTTCGAAGAGGTTTTGCGAACACCAAAAGTGTCCCCGATTATGGTGTACTGAATACGTCACTACAGAGAAGCGTCCGGGTTCCGAAGATTGGCACATTCAAAATCAGGTTCGATGTCGTGAATCTTCTGGATAAAGTGTACCAGTTGCGCGACGGCAGCGGCATTGGCGTGTTCGCGCCGCAGTACGGCCAACGACGCGGGTTTTACGGAACTGTCGCCTACGACTTTTGAGGCGAGACTATGAGTCAGTGTGGAGGAGAACCCCGTCATCCCAGCAGCAATGCTATTTGCCGTAATGGATAGAAACTCCTTGCGAAACAAATCGCTAAAAAGCAAAATCGCGCTCGATGCCGTCTCGCGTATTTCGCATTCGATCAGAGTGGTGTGTCGACGCCGCTGCCGTTCTTCTTACTGGGGCCATCGTCATAATGCTAGGTTTGTCGGTCGCGCCGAATTTGCATGAACGACTTCATCCCACCGGCGCACCTCTGCATGAATGCGCCGTTACGCTGATCGCTTCTGGCAGTTGCCATCACAGCACGGGTGCGCCGCTGATGATTGTGCCAGCGACTGCCGTACAGTGTCCGAAAATTCCAGCGCTAACTCCGCACTGGGTCGAATCGCCATTCCTTGGCGCGCGCATTTTCGAGCACGCACCGCCTGTGCACTCCTGAACCGCTGATTCTTTCCCGCGCAAACGGGTAGCGGCGTTCAGTGCGTTCCTTGACGCCGCTGAATCAACGTGCGCGAACGCAAAATTCATTCGGCGACTTCGCCGAGTCTTTTGAATCAGGAGTTTTGGTATGAACAAAATAGTTTTAGTCGTGCTGGCGGTTTTTCCGGTAACGGCCGTTTTCGCGCAGGAAACGATGCCCTCTGCGAATTCGTCCCCAGCGCCAACAGTTTCAAATACAACGCCAGCTACAGCAGCGGATGTTGAAGCCCTGCGCCAGCAAGTGCAATCCCTCACCGAGACGGTGAAAGCGTTGCAACAGCAAGTGAAAGATCAGCAGGCGGCCTTGGAAAAGGTGAACATCGGGGGCGAGTCGGGACTTCCACAAAATCCCGAGCCTTCGCCTATCGCGGGCGCGGCGAATTCACCCGCGCCAGCTGGGAGCACGCCCTCACGCTTCCCGACGGAGGACACGTCCGTTGTTCAGTCGGGGGCAACTGCCCCAGCTACGTCGCCTGCTTCGGGCGCGAGCGCCAGCCCGTTGCCCGGCGGTTTTCCGACGACGGATACCTCGGTCGTAACATCTGCACCGGAAACGATCTCAAGCACTGGTGCTGGGGCATCGTTAACGCAGCCAATCACGATCGGCGGCGGGAAAAATTACATGAACATTTCTTTCGACGGATTGTTCGCGCTTGCCTATTCAAGCGCGCGCGACCTCGATCACATCGAAGTTGGTGATCACGATCCGCAACAACGCGGCTTCAACGCGCGCAACATCGAGCTCGCATTCGACGGCGCAGTGGATCCGTACTTCGAAGGGTTCGCGAATATCGTTTTCAAATTGGATAACGACAACGAAACCTCAGTCGAAGTTGAAGAAGCGTTCATGCAAACAACCAACTTGCCGTTTAACCTGCAATTGAAAGGCGGGCAATTCTTTGCCGCGTTCGGCCGGCTGAACCCGACGCATCCGCACACCTGGGACTTCGCCGACACGCCTCTCGTCAACGGCCTGTTTTTGGGGCCGGACGGGTTGCGCGGTGTTGGCGCCCAAGCTTCCTGGACGTTGCCTCTACCGTGGTATTCGCAATTGATCTTTGCGTCGCAAAATGGACGTGGCAGCACGGGATTTTCGTTTCGGAATCCCGGGGACAACGGAATGTTTTTCGACCGCATAACGACCGATCGTGAGGCGCGCGGCTTGCAGGATTTTGTTTGGATCCCGCGTTTCGAAAATTCTTTTAATTTGAGCGAAACCCAAACCGTGTTGGCTGGCGTTTCAGGAGCGTTTGGCTCCAACGAGACGGGTGCAAACTCACGAACTCAGATTTATGGCGCGGACCTGCTCTACAAATGGAAAAGCGCGCGTGCCGAAGGCGGTTTTCCATTCGTGAAATGGCAGACCGAATTCATGTATCGCCGTTTCGAAGCCGGCCATGGCGCGGATGATTCTTTTCCTGTCGCGGAAACATTTCACGACTGGGGTCTGTATTCGCAGGTGCTGTGGGGATTTAAAAAAGGATGGGTCGTCGGCATTCGGGGAGACTATGTCCACATGCAGAATTCCGAGTTCACCGACGACTTGGATCGGCAATCACGATCCCGGATCTCCGCGAACCTAACATGGTATCCCACTGAGTTTTCAAAACTTCGCTTGCAGTACAATCACGATTTTCTCGAAGAAAACTTCTTTCTATCGGAACGTCAGGTCGATTCGCTTTTCCTCCAATTCGAATTCATCCTCGGTTCTCACGGCGCTCATAAATTTTAAAAATCATGAAAAAAACGCTGTTCATCTTGTTCGCAATCGTGACATGTGCCTTGTCCGCACATGGCAAGCTCAATGTCGTCGCAACATTGCCGGACTTCGGATCGTTGGCGCGCGAAATTGGTGGTGACAAAGTCAACGTCACTGTTCTGGCGAAGCCCACGGAAGATCCACACTTCGTTGATGCGCGACCAAGCTTCGTGGTTTCGATGCGCAATGCCGATATTCTGATTGACGGCGGCGCAGAGTTGGAACTCGGCTGGTTGCCACCGCTTCTGCAAAATGCGCGGAACCCGAAGATCGAGATCGGCAAGCCGGGGCGGGTCCAGGCATCGCAGGGAATTCGCCTCATGAACGTACCCACAAACGTCACACGGGCCGCCGGTGACGTGCATGCGCTCGGTAACCCGCATTTCACCGTCGATCCGATCATCGCGAAGGCGATTGAGCAACATATCGCGCAATCGTTTTCCGCTCTCGATCCGGCGAACGCCGGATTTTACGAAGCGAACTATAAGAAGTTCGAAGCGACTATTAACGGAAAGTTGCAGGAATGGGGCGCAGCCCTGTTACCGTTTCACGGTCAACATGTGGCTGCATATCATGATTCATGGCCGTACTTCGCACATCGTTTCGGCCTCAACATCGATCTCTTCCTCGAGCCAAAGCCGGGAATTCCGCCTTCTCCATCGCATCTCGCCGAAGTGATCGCGCAAATGAAAGCGCAGCATATCAAAGCAATTATCGTCGAGCCATTTCACGATCGGCGCATCGCCGAGAAAGTCGCGAGCGCGACCGGCGCCAAAGTGGTGGACTTTTCACAATTCCCAGGTGGTGTGCCTGGCACAGACAGCTACGTCAAGTTGATCGACACACTTATTTCGCGGCTGGCTGCGGCGCTGAAATAATATGTGGGAAGTAATGTTTTGGCCGATCGTGGCCTGCGTGCTTTTGCCGTGGTTGCTGGTCTATCTCGGTCTGCACGTTGTTCAGCGCGGGATCATCTTCATCGACATCGCCATGGCGCAGATGGCTGCGCTCGGAATCTGTGTCGCGATTTTATTTCGCCTCCACCTGGAAAGCTGGACGACGTTTGCGATTGGGCTTGGTTTTACTCTCGTTGGCGCCGCCATCTTTTCCGTAACCGGAAAGCGAACCAGCCAAATTCCACAGGAAGCGGTCATCGGGATTGCATACGTTGTTGCCGCGGCTGCGGCGGTGCTGTTGCTCAGTCGCGCGGCAGAAGGCGACGAGGAAATCAAAAACATGCTCGTCGGAAATATTTTGCTCGTCACGCCGCGAGAAGTTTGGGAGCGCTTCGTGTTATTCGCGGCAGTCGGCATTTGCCATTTCGTTTTCCGCAGGAATTTTCTCTTGGTCTCGTTCAATCGCGACGGCGCCTACCAGAAAGGACTCCGGGTGCGCTGGTGGGATTTTTTCTTCTACGCCTTTTTTGGTTTGGTCGTGACCAGCTTTGTCGGGATTGCGGGTGTATTGCTCGTATTTAGTTATCTGATCGTCCCGGCGGTTTGCGGAATCAATCTGGCGCAACGCACTGCGAACCGCTTGCTCATCGGTTGGTTCATCGCGCTTCTCGGTGGTATCGCTGGATTATTTCTCTCCTACTGGTGGGACTTGCCTTCCGGCGCAGCAATTGTCTGCACGTTTGGCGCATTGCTAATCCTGATTTCACTTTTCGCTTTGCAGCAGCACCGCCGAGGTCACCGGATTGAGATGCGCGATCCGCAATAACGGTATGCGGTGCGTAGCAATTTGGTCAGGGTTCGCGGGTTTTACGGTACCTTGGCTTACGATTTTTGAGGATTACCCTGCCAATCGCGGTAGGTTTTCCTAATGCATCGGACAGATCATTCCCGTTTTAGGAAGACGCACAATTTCGTTCCGGATTTTTCGCACGCGGAACGGCGTACTCGGATTGTGATCGCGGTCACAGCGGTGATGATGATCCTCGAGATCTCTGCCGGGTTGATGTCGCATTCGATGGCGTTGCTGGCCGACGGCTGGCACATGAGCACGCATGTCCTCGCATTTTTGATAACGGCAGTCGCATACTATTTCGCGCGAACGCAGGCCAGCAACGCGCGCTTCAGCTTCGGCACGGGAAAAATCGGTGTGCTTGGCGGGTTCACCAGCGCTGTGGTGCTCTCAATCGTAGCGTTCCTAATGGCCATCGAATCCGTGCGTCGGCTGTTTGTCCCACTGGAAATTCACTTTAACGAGGCGATCGGGATCGCGTGCGTTGGACTGCTGGTGAACCTGATTTGCGCAGCGCTGCTCGCCGGTCAGCATCACGAACATGGTCACTCTCATCACGAGGATTTAAATCTGCGCGCGGCTTATGTGCATGTGCTGGCTGATGCGTTTACCTCAGTGCTGGCGATCACGGCGTTGACCGGAGGCAAATTCTTTGGCTGGGCGTGGCTCGATCCAGTCGTCGGCATTGTCGGCAGCGGCGTCGTTTTTTCATGGGCTTACAGGCTGCTGCGCGATACCAGCGGCATCTTGCTCGATCGCACACCGGCTTCTTCAGATTTGCCCGATGAAATTCGCCGAGCTGTGGAGAGCGATGGTGATTCGCTGGTGACCGATCTGCACGTCTGGCAGGTCGGCATCGGAAAATATGCAGCAATGATCTCGATCGTCGCGCACGAGCCAAAGAGCTGCGATTCCTATCGAGCGTTGCTACGCGGACACGACGAACTGGTTCACGTCACCATCGAGACACAGCACTGCCGCGAAGATCACGCGTCGATCCCAAGCGCTTGAACACGCTCTGGCAGGTCGTCGCGGCTTATGTTTTCGCTCTTGCCGGCGGATGGATCAGCACATCGTTGCGACTAGAGCACAGGGCGCTCTGCGCATTGATCAGTTTTGCTGCGGGAACTCTTCTCGGTGTAACAATCTTTACGATTTTGCCAGAAAGTTTTGGCGCATCTTCGTGGTGGGCGGTGTTCCTGGCGCTGGCTATCGGATACGCGCTCTTCTTTTTCGTCAGCAAACATGTCCATCACGTTTGTCCTGCTTGCGCGGCCAGTCATTTCGACGCAGACGCAACACGGCACTTCAGCGAAATCGCCACGGCGCTGATCGTTGCGCTGGCGATTCATAGCACCACGGACGGATTGGCTCTAGGAATACAACAAGAAGCTCCTGCGATGGACGCGACCAAATGGTCACTGTTTTTGGCCCTTTGCATTCACAAGATTCCCGAAGGCCTGGCGCTCGGCAGCCTTTTGATCGGCGCCGGCTTGCACCGCAGCGCCGCGCTCGGCTGGGTCGCCGCGATTGAAGCGACGACGCTGCTCGGTGGGGTGATCGGCTATTTTTTCCTGACAAACATTTCGACGTTTTGGCTCGGATTGATCATGGCCGGGGTTGGTGGCGGATTCATCTATCTCGCCGCGCACGCGGTTCTCGGAGAAATGTTGAAGCACGGGAAGAAAATTGTCCTGACAAGTTTTGGGTTCGGAATCGGATTGATCGCGGTCTTGAATATCGGATTGAGGATGCTTGGGTAGCGCGTTGCGCTGAAGTTGTAGAGGCGCTTGTGCCAAGCACCTGATATTCTAGCTTCGGCGGTCGCCGCGGCGATCGCCAAAACAACATGCATCTTTTTCGGTATCGGAACGGACATCTCTACTGCGAAGATGTCGATCTTGCGTGCGTTGCCGAGAAATTGGGCACCCCGACTTACGTTTACAGCGCGGGAACAATTCTCGATCACAATTCGCGACTCGATGCGGCGCTGGCGCCGCTGGATCATCTGATTTGCTACGCAGTCAAAGCGAATTCGAATCGCGCGATCCTGAAGCTGCTGGCAGACGCAGGCGCCGGTTTTGACATTGTTTCCGGCGGCGAGCTTTATCGTGTAATAACAGCTGGCGGCGACCCGACCCGTTGCACGTTCGCCGGGGTTGGCAAATCGCGCGAGGAGATCGAGTTCGCACTCGAGCAAGGCGTTTACAGCTTCAACGTCGAGAGTGAAACGGAGTTGGAGTACATCGATCGGATCGCGGGCATCAAAAACTTGCGCGCGCCAATTGCTTTGCGTGCCAACCCCGATGTCGATCCGCGTACGCACAAGTACGTTTCGACCGGCTCGCATGAGAACAAGTTCGGCATCGCGCTTGGCCAGCTTCCCGCGGTTTACAACCGAGCAGCGAAAATGCGAAACATCGAGATCGTCGGCGTGCAAATGCACATCGGCTCGCAGATCACCGAAGCTGAGCCATTCGCGAAGGCGATTCAAAGAGTGGCACCGATCGTTCGCGAGCTAAAATCAAAATACGGAATCAAGTTTTTCAGCGTCGGCGGCGGGATGGGAATCATTTACCGTCGCGCACTCGAGAGCGGATCAGGCAAATGGTGGTACGACCATGGTCCCGCATGCGCAGGATCCGCGTTTAGCGTCCGGGATTACGCTGACGCGATTGTGACACCATTACGCGAGCTTGACATTCGAATCCTGGTCGAGCCCGGTCGTTTTCTTGTGGGCAACGCAGGCGTTTTGCTAACCCGAGTCCGTTACATCAAGCAGACAGCCGAGAAAAAATTCGCGATTGTCGATGCCGGCATGAACGATCTAATTCGGCCGGCGCTTTACCACAGCTATCACGAGATCGTACCGGCGAGGGAACCAGGGTCTGTAGGGGAAGCTGACAGCCTCCCGTCAAAAAAGAGTAAGAGTAAGAATCGAACAGAAAAAATCGACATCGTCGGGCCGGTGTGCGAATCCGGCGATTTTTTCGCGCTGGATCGCGAGATGCCGGAAGTGCGTGAAGGCGATTTGCTCGCGATCATGAGCGCAGGTGCTTACGGGTTTGTGATGGCGTCCAATTACAATTCGCGTCCCCTGCCGGCGGAAGCGCTGGTTCACGGCGACAAGGTCGCGTTGGTTCGGCGACGCCAGACTTGGGAGGACTTGGTGCGCGGCGAAGTCGAGCCAGAATGGTAGGGACGGCGCGTTGCGCCGTCCGGACATCGCAGCGCGATGTCCCTACCAGCTTCCCTACCACACTTGCACACCTTCGCGCCGCGCGTAAATAGTGCTCCTCTTATGGGTGGTACTCGTCGGTTCTTTTTGTTGGTTTCAGTGTTGCTCGTGATGACAGGAAGCGCTTTCGCCGCCAAAGGCGAATACATCGTCGTAGTCGGCGGACCTTCCTTGTATCAATGGGAAAAATACAAACTTTACCCGCACGACCATTGGTGGGCGAACTTTGTGCATGCGGCGCGTCTGCGCACCGAACAGTTGCGCGGATATTTTGGCCCGGATCAGCAAATTACCTGGCTGGTTTATAAACCGGGCTATCTGGATCGCGCCAAACAAGAACACCAGGACCTGATCGCCTTGATCGATTCGGTACGCGAAAAATTTAATCTGAATCTTGTCTGGTTTAATTCTGGGCCGGACGTGATCGACTACCTGAACCACGGCCAGCCGCGAAACCAGGTGAAGATTACAGGCTTTGAATATTTCGGACATTCGAACCGCGCGTGTTTTATGTTCGATTACAGCAACGTCATCGACAGCGCGTGCAAAGCGTGGCTGCATGAGAACGAGTTGGGCAGAATCGATCGGCGCGATTTCGTGCACAGCGCCTATGTGAAGAGCTGGGGCTGCCACACTGGCGAGAGCATGTCGAAGAAGTGGTACCAAGCCACCGGCACGCACATGATCGGCGCAATCGGAAAAACGCAGTTCATGATGGAAGAACTGCCGATCCTGACTTCCGAAGACGGGAAGTGGGTCAACTAAATTTCGGATTTCAGATTTCGGATTTAACATCGCGATCACGCGATGACCTTCCGGGAACTCGAAGAGCTCTATTATCAGCCCTTGTTCGACCTGATTTCGCAAAGCCGCGTGGTCTATCTCCAGCATTGGCGTGGCGAGGAAGTGCAGCGATGCAGTTTGCTGAGCATTAAAACTGGCGGCTGTAGTGAAGACTGCGCTTACTGCGCACAGTCCGCTCATTATTCGACGGGTGTCGAGCGCGAAGAATTGTTGTCAGTCGAAAATGTTTTGGCCGCAGCCCGGCGCGCGCGCTCACAAGGCGCCGGCCGGTTTTGCATGGGCGCGGCCTGGCGCGGCGTGCGCGACGGTTCCGAAAAATTTGGGCGCGTCCTAGAGATCGTCCACGAAGTGAGCCAACTCGGGATGGAGGTCTGCGTTACCCTGGGAGAAATTGGTCCGGTGGAAGCGCGCAAACTCAAAGCCGCTGGAGTGACCGCTTACAATCATAACATCGACACTTCGCCGGAATTTTATCCCGAGATTGTAAGCACGCACACGTTTCAGAATCGGCTCGATACTATTGCTGCGGTGCAGGCCAGCGGGATGTCGGTTTGTTGCGGGGGGATCATCGGCATGGGCGAATCGGAAGCCGATCGTCTGCGGATGCTTGAGGTATTGAGCAATTTCGATCCGCCTCCTGAAAGTGTGCCGATCAATTGCTTGATGCCGATGCCGGGTACGCCGCTGGCCGATCAATCGCCGCTGGATATTTTCGAGTTGGTGAGACTGATCGCGGTGACCCGGATTGCCTTGCCGAAGGCGCGCGTTCGTCTGGCGGCGGGACGCACGCGACTGTCGCGCGAAGGTCAGGCGCTCTGCTTTTTCGCAGGCGCGAATTCGATTTTTTACGGTGACAAACTTCTGACCGCAAAAAATCCTGGGCCTGATGTCGATGTCGCGCTTTTGCGTGATCTTGGGTTGCACGTTGAGTCCAAACAATGACGAACCCCGAATGACGAAGCAGGCGTTCTACGCCTCGATGTTTGAACATTTGGGCTTCATTCGACATTCGACATTCGTGCTTCGTCATTTTTTTCATCGACATTGGCCACGCATTTTGGGATGAAAGTCTCGGGCTCCTTGGGCTCAACAAAAACCTCAACAGAAAGAAATTATGAACTGGAATAAATTCTTCACCGCATTCATTGCAGCTTTCATTTTCCTCTTCATTTTTGGGTTCCTTTGGTACGGCACGTTAATGCGCGGCGCGCATGAGGAAGTGCAGGCCCTTTTCCGAACCAAACCTGATTTCCCATGGCTGATCTTGGGTCATGTCGTCATGGCATTCTTCTTCGCCATGCTTTGTGTTCGCTTCGTTCCAGCCGGTGGCATAGGCGCCAGCGCGGCATTGGGCATTCTAGTAGGCCTGGTGTATGCAGGGGCGCATTTGATCTCGTTCGCAGTGGAGCCGTTGACGACCAAGATCCTTTGGGGCTGGATCGCGGGTAGTGTGATCCAATTCGCGATTGCGGGCGCACTCGTTGGCGGGATTTACAAGCCCCGACCACCAATGACATCTTAGGTTCTAATTCATCCCACTTATGAAGCGATTCATCTTAGCATTCATTGCCGCGTACGTTTTCCTGTTCTTCTGGGGATGGCTGCTTAATGGCGTCGTTCTCAAAGATGTATATGCCGAAACGCCAAACCTGTGGCGGTCGCAAAGTGAAATGATGAGCTTGTTCCACTGGATCATCGTCGGCCAGGCGCTAATCGTTTTCGCGTTCGTGATGATTTATGCCAGCGGTTTCGCGGGCGGGGGCGTCGCTGCGGGTATCCGGCTCGGCATTTTATTGGAGATCGCAGCGATCGGCATGCGCATGGGCTTCTACGCAGTCCAGCCATTTCCCGGAAAGCTGATCGTTTACGGCAGTATCAGCGGCCTGATTGAGATGATCATCGTCGGCGCAATTGTCGGGGCGATCTACAAACCGACTTCTGAGCGGACACCGTAGCGACGACGCTCAGGCAATTGGGCGTTGGATGTTGAGCGCTTGTCACGCCGTAGCCTTGCGGAGGCGGATTGGGCGTTCGACGTTTGTCCGATGACTTCACAAACTCCCGCCGCACTCGGCTATCGGATGCCAGCGGAATGGGAACCGCACGCGGGGACATGGCTCTCGTGGCCGCGGCGCGGAGGGATCAGTTTCCCCGATTCATTCGATCGGGTCATGCCGACGTTACGGGCGCTGGTTGAAGCGTTGATTGAATCGGAACAGATCTGCATCAATGTTTGCAATGGCGCGCATGAAGCCGAAGCGCAGTCGGTTCTGCGCGGATTGCCCATGGAGCGCGTCACGTTTTATCGCATTCCAACGAACGAGCCATGGTGCCGTGATCACGGCCCGATTTTTTTGACGCGTGACAGCGATCCAAAACTCACAGTTGTCGATTGGAATTACAACGCCTGGGGAAACAAATATCCGCCATTCGATCTCGATGACGTTGTGCCGACACGCCTCGCGCAAATCCTTAACGTGCCGGGTTTTTATCCGCGCATGATCTTGGAAGGCGGCGCGATCGACGTGAATGGCGCAGGCGCGCTGCTCACGACCGAATCGTGTCTGCTCAATCCCAATCGTAATCCGAATTTGTGCCGCGAAGAAATCGAACAACGGCTCCGGGATTTTCTCGGCGTGCTTGAAATTCTCTGGCTTGGCGACGGGATTGCGGGTGACGACACCGACGGCCACGTCGACGATCTGGCGCGTTTTGTCGCCGAACGAACCATCGTGGCTGTCGTTGAAGAGGATCCTCAAGACGAAAACTACAAGCCGCTCCAGGAGAATCTCGCGCGTTTGCGCGAGATGAAGATCGGTGGTCATGCGATCGACATCGTCACCTTGCCGATGCCGAGGAAGATCATGCGTGAAGGGCTACGGTTGCCCGCGAGCTACGCGAACTTCTATATCGCAAATACTTGCGTGCTCGTGCCAATATTCGCCGATCCCGCCGACAACGTTGCGCTATTGATCCTGCGCGAATGTTTTCCCAGCCGCCGCGTCATCGGGATCAATTGCCGCGAATTAATTTGGGGACTAGGCACGTTTCACTGCCTGACGCAGCAGCAACCGGCTATTGTGAGGTAGGGGCGATTGACCTCAATCGCCCGCGGGCGGTTCGGGTGACCCACCCTACCCATCATTCCGCTGTTGACCCGGGCTTGTAACCGCTGCTCAAGATTGCATCGTGAAGATCCGGCGGATGCGTTTTGCGCGCATCGAAGGTGACGATCAC
>Ga0306920_100001123_pt1 | contig 32911 bp, 33 predicted proteins | sample flu12Cox44000170_FD_204666 | JGI IMG/M metagenome (GOLD analysis project Ga0306920, IMG submission 204666) | Lab enrichment of tropical soil microbial communities from Luquillo Experimental Forest, Puerto Rico - flux4day.12C.oxic.44.000.170 (v2)... | ecosystem: Environmental > Terrestrial >...
CCGCATCCTGCGTGGTGCTAAGCCCGCGGACCTTCCGGTGCAGACGCCGGTCAAGTATGAGACCCTCCTCAATCTCAAAACGGCGAAAGCGCTCGGCCTGACCGTGCCGCCCGGCCTGCTGGTTGCCGCCGACGAGGTGATCGAATAACGCAGTTCTTGCTGCACCTGCTCACAGCCGCAGTTGGCACGACTCGGAAACTCCAAAGGGCACGAATTAGGTCCGCTTACTGAGGCACGGCGGAATCCCCGGATATTTGCTGCAGTGAGGCCGTACCCGGACATCAAGCGATTCCGCGAAGGCGACAATTCAAGTGGGAACGATATGATCGAGCCGAGCCGCAATTGCTCCAATCTTGCGACGACGTGGAAGGATCCCAGCATCCGGCCGTTGAGACTTCACATCCGCATAACCCGATCTCGCGAGCCATCGCGGGAAAGCACGCCGTGCCCACCCATCGCCGGTTATCTCGAGCAGACCCTCTTCCTGGGCACGCGCGAGCGGCAGGTCGCCGCGCCAGATGTAGATCATGTCGGGTAGCGTCGTAGTGACGTAGAGGTTAACTTCGTAGCCGGGGTCGTGCACGCACAACTGCGTCCTGCCCTTTTCGCTGACGAACCAGTACTGGCGTTTACGAATCGGTTGGTCGCTGAAGGTCAGCTTCACGACCCCTCTTCTGGGCGCAAATGCATCGTGCCGGGCGCCGCGCTCCATAGCCCAGAGCAGCAGGCTTGCATCAATTTCGTGATCCGCAAGTTCGCGGCGTAACCACCTCCGGCCCCATACGCCGAGCGCCCTGACAACAGGCACGAACTCCTCGCCAGCCGGCGTCAAATGATAAGTCCAGCTGCGGCCTGTCCCGGAGCGGCGCCGCTCCACAATACCTTCCGCAACGAGCTGCTTGAGCCGGCGCGACAGCAAGGTCGGCGAGGCCAGCGGAATACCGCGCTGGAGCCGGGCAAAGTGGATCGAACCCATCCCCAAGTCGCGCAGAATAAGGGCCGTCCAGCGTTCGCAGAATACCTCGGCGGCCTTGGCGACTGGGCAAAACTGTCCGTAGCTCTTCATGATCGCCACCTTTTCAGTCCGCGCCAGTATCGAGCAGCGCCTGCGCTGCCCGATACTACACTTCGTGGAGTATTTCTGTCCGGTCACAGTGGCAGAGAATGCCTTGGACGGCGACTTCCGCGGTGACCCGACTGAGGTGACCGAGCTCGGGCAGGCCATATGCGACGACGCGATTTCATAACGCTGCTTGGCGGTGCCGCAGCATGGCCGGGAGTGGCAATCGGTGAGCAGGCCGACCGCTTGCGACGGGTCGGTGTTCTCATGGGATTCGGCGAAAACGACTCAGAGGGGATTCTGTGGCTTTCCAGCTTTATTCGCGCATTTCAGGAGCTGGGTTGGACCGATGGCCTCAATGTGCGAATGGATGTTCGGTGGAGTACCTCAAACGTTGAACAGGAACGAAGATTCGCGAAAGAATTGGTCAGCCTGCAGCCCGACGTGATCCTCGCACACGGGACTCCGGTGACTGCCGCGCTCCAGCAGGAAACGCGAACGATCCCGATTGTATTTGGGGCGGTCGCCGACCCGGTCGGCGAAGGCTTCGTCGCAACCCTCTCCCGTCCAGGCGGGAATATCACGGGATTCATTTTCACAGAGGGAGCAATGGGGGGCAAATGGCTGGAGTTGCTCAAGGAGATTGCGCCTAGCGTCAAGCGAGCTGCAATAATTTTCAATCCCGACACCGCGCCCGGTCGAGGGTCATATTATCTGTCTTCGTTCGAAGTCGCTGCACAATCCCTCAAAGTAGAGCCAATCACAGTGTCCGTTCGTAGTGATGCCGACATCGTCACTGCCGTAAACTCGCTGGAGCGTTATCCTGAAACCGGACTAGTCGCAATGGCCGACACTTTTATGATCTCCCACAGAGGGCCAATTATTTCGGCCGCAGCTCGAAACAACGTACCGGCGGTCTACTTTCATGCTGCCTTTGCAAGAGACGGCGGTTTGCTTTCCTATGGACCTGATAACGTAGATATATTTCGCCGTGCTGCCCCCTACGTCGATCGCATCCTCCGCGGCGCGAACCCCGGAGAGCTTCCGGTTCAGGTGCCGATCAAGTTTGAAACAGTGATTAATCTGAAGACCGCTAGTGCGCTCGGTCTCACAGTGCCAGTGACGCTGCAAGTTGCCGCCAACGAGGTCATCGAGTAAAACCTGGCCTCCTCCTATGCAGGTTTGCTGCACCCGCTCAGGTCTGGAATTGGCAACGAGTGTAGGTGCGCGCACGTTCGCTTTGCCGCCGCTCTTGCAGGGTGCTTAGGGCGAAGTGGTCGCTTGACGCCGATCAGCTTCCCCTGAACCATTGACCCACAAGAGACATGGGCGCGTTTGCGATTTTGCAGCGCACATCCCCGCGCTTTCCCCCATTTTACTCGATGCCCATTCAAGTAAGCGCAATCAATTCTTCTGCGCGGCAGTGATCGGAACCAGCCCGCCCCTCATAAAAACGGGAGCGGCAGCCGGCGACGCGAGAAAAGCAATAAGTGCTCGGCCCGCCGTTGGCTCCCTGGCTCCGGTCGTGATGCCTGCAGAGAAAACCGTGATCTTCTGAACCTCGGGCGGCAGTGGCCCCACGATGTCGATCCCGGGGACCGGCTTGAGCTCGCTAATCTGCTGAAACCCGATCTCCGCTTCACCGCGGGCGACCACCTCCCCGACCGGCTCAGCCGGGATCATTCGGCTCTTGCCCTTCATCTGATCCGCGATGCCCAGGCGCTTGAACAGCTCGTTCTCCACGTAAACGCCGCTGGCGCTGTCGGAATAAGCCACAGAGCTTGCTGTCAGCAGGGCGCGCCTCAGCGCGTCGACCGAGCCGATGTCAGGTTTCGGCGCGCCCCTACGCACGGCGATGCCGATAGGTGAGCGGACAAGCTCGACCTGGCTGGCAGCGACGACCTTCCCCTGCTTTGCGAGGTCGTCCAGCGCATAGCCAACCATGATCAGCACGTCTGCCGGCTCTCCGCGCGACAACCGCACCGGGATGGCATTCTCAGTTGTTCCCATGGAGGGCCCCAACGCAGTGAGAACCTTGTTTCCGGTGGTACGCTCGAACTGCGGCATCAGCTCGCGATAAGCTGCGGTCAAGCCGCCGGAAATCATTACCCTGATTTCGGCGCTCTCTGCGGTTGCCGGGAAAATCAGTGCCGCACCTATCGCTGCCGTGCCCAGGATTAACAATCGTCTTTGGGCGGGGATTCCTCTCGAAAGCAAGAGGTTTCGGCGGCTGCGCACGAGATCATTCATTCTCGTCTCCTCATTTCAGCTCTTTCGGCAGGATAAGCGGCGGCACGAAATCGCGTCGGGAGATGGTGCGGTGGTGGTGCCTCAGGCGGCCAGTGCCGCGAGCGGCTATGGGGATTTGGTCGCGGTATCGGGTGTCGTTACTTCTTCTCCAGCATCAAGGTGCCCTCCTTGCGGATGGCGGGGGTGAACTTTTCCGCAATCTTGGCAAGCAGCCACGGCAAGGTCACTTCAAGCCGCACGTGATCGTCGAAAAAGTCGATGAGCCCGGATGCGCCCTGGCCGAGCGCGCTGATATTGAACATCAAGCGGTCGCCGACCCAAGTTTCCTCGTTGATGCTGAGGAACGTGGAATAGTGCGCCCGCACGCCCGCGAGCCCTGATCGGATGCGGCGCGCCGCCTCCTCGCGGCCGAGGCGGTGAGGGATGGAGACGATGAGCGGCTGCGACATGAGATGAGTTCCCGTTGACGTTGTCGGGCGACATATGGGAGCCGGGTGGCAGGGATGGAAGCGCAGCAGCGGTCTGCGCTAGGATATCTTTCGCCGCAGCCAGGAGAACCACACCATGCCGAAAATGCTTCCTCGCCTCGCGCTCGCGACGCTTGCCTGTGTCCTTGCGATGCCCGCGACCGCGCAGCTCATTGAGCGCAAGGATCTCAGTTATGCCATCGCCAAGACCATTGCGGAGAATGCGCTGGCGGACTGCAAGGCCAGGGGCTATGCGGTGTCCGTGGTGGTGGTGGACCGGGGCGGCGACACCATCGTGGCGCTGCGCGGCGACGACGCGGGGCCGCACACCATGGAGAATGCGCGGCGCAAGGCCTACACGGCGCGCACGTTCCGCATGACCACCGAGGAATTCATCAAGGCGCTGGAGGCTAATCCGGGACGCCGGGCGCAGACGATGCTGCCCAACGTCATTGCCATTGGCGGCGGCGTGCCGATCAAAGTGGGAAACGATGTGATCGGAGGCGTCGGGCTTTCCGGCTCGCCCGGCGTGGACGAGCCCTGCGTCATGGCGGGCATGGACAAGGTGAAAGATCAGCTGCGCTGAACGGGGACGGAGCAAGCACGGCCGCCGGCCATGATGAAGCGCGAGACACTGGAGATCGACAAAATCTATGTGCCGGCCAAGCGCCGAGCGACGCTTGATCCGAAGAAGGCGCAGGAGATCGCCGAGAGCATATTGCAGGTCGGACAGCAAATTCCGATCCTGGTGCGCAAGGACAGCGAGCGCTTCGTGCTGGTGGAGGGCCTGCACCGCCTGGAGGCATGCCGGCAGCTGGGAGAGAAAACGATCATCGGCTATCTGGTGCAAGCCCGGCAGCACTAGATCGGGATGAGATTAGGTTGAATCGTCATGCCCGCGCTTGTCGCGGGCATCCACGTCTTAATTGCGAGCGCGGTCGAGGCGTGGATGGCCGGGACAAGCCCGGCCATGACGGAAGAATTGTATGCATGTCATCTTGGCAGGTGCGATGCGTCTCGAAGCACAATCACGCAAACCTGTCCGCAGCGACATCAGCCATGCGCGTATCAATCGGCCGTGATGTGCCGCTCCTGCACCACGCGCCCCCAGCGCGCGAGCTCGGCGGCAAGGAAGCGGCCGAATTCCGCGCTTGACGTGGGGGCGGGCACCGCGCCGGATGCGACCAGCTTGTCGCGTACCTCCGGCGCGTCGATTGCGGCGACCGTTGCGTCGTGCAGCCGCGCAAGGATGGCGGGCGGCGTCCGCGCCGGCGCCAGAAGGCCATACCAGTTGTCGGCAACCGTGTCGGCGAAACCCTGCTCGGCCAGCGTCGGCACGTCGGGCAAGGCGCTGTTGCGCGCGGCCGATGCGGCACCGAGCGCCTTGAGGGCTCCGCCCGTGATGTGCGGCATCAACACCGGGGCGTCGGCAAACATCGCCTGCACCTGGCCGCCGAGCAGGTCGGTCAGCGCCGGAGCGGCGCCCCGATAGGGCACGTGCAGGAACTTCACGCCGGCGGCAGCCTGAAACAGCTCGAGCGCCAGGTGTGTCATGCTGCCGGAGCCGGTCGATGCGAACGGGATGACGCCGGGGTCCTTTTCGGCCAACGATGTCAGCTCCCTCGCCGAGCCGACCGGCGCGCCGGTCTTCACCACCAAAATGGTGGTATTGCGCACGACCAGCGTCACCGGCGCAAAATCCTTGATCGGATCGTACGGCAGCCTGGCGGCAAGGTGCGGCGTCACGGCGACCGCGCCAACCGTGGTGAGGAACAGCAGATGCCCGTCGGCTTCGCCGCGGGCCACGTATTCGGCGCCGATTGTGCCGTTGGCGCCGGGCTTGTTCTCGACCACCACGCTCTGTCCGAACGAGGTCTTGAGCCTGTCGGCGAGAAGCCGCGCAACGAAATCGGTCGGGCCACCGGCCGGGAAAGCGACCACGATGCGCACGGTCCGACTCGGAAAATCCTGCGCACGCGCCGGCGCAAGCACCGACACCGCAAGCAGCGCGATGGCAACGAGATGCTTCAATCGTTTGCTCAGATGGGGTATCGCGCTGCTCTCATCCTTGATCGATTTAACGCAAGGAAAGCGGCAACAGAGGTGAGGAACGCGACCAAAGCAAACACTTTCCACGCCAGGGTACCCGGATCCGTACGAGCGGCAGGTTTTGCCTCGACGGATCGCTCGGGCCTGCGTTTATCGTGATTGCCGGAAGCAACTTTCGTTCTGACCGGCTCCGCGGTTTCACGCCTGCGATTGCTTGCTCCTGGTTCAGCCTGCGTCATCTTCTGCGCAGCAACAGCCGGAACGGTCCTTGGCTTCTCGTTTGGCGACATGGACTGAGCTGGCGCCGGTTGTAGCGCAGCTCGCACGGGAGAAACAGCCAGGCCCTCCGCGGCCGAGGCGAGCTCTGACGCATCGACCGCCGCAAATCGCAAGGTTCCGCGTCCCCCCTGGTCAAACCCGGCGACCCAGATGAGACCGGCACGGCCACCGACGCGATAGATCGGCAGACCCTCCTTGGCCGATCGCGCCAGATTGCCAATCAGGTCAATCAGTAACGCGTATTTCGGACTTTTCCCCTCCTCCAATAACTTCAGGGTTTCCTGGTCGAGCGGCTCCAGTGTCGCGCTTCCCCACAGGGCGAGGATCCCATCGACATGAGCGATCCCCTCGGCTACTCGCATTACGCGCGGCGCCTCGCCAATCTCGCGCGAGTATCGCTCTATGGACTCGTCGGCTCCGGCTGGATCGAAGAAAGCCGGCTCCTGATAGCGGCTGATATAGGAAACATCCCCCTTCTGAGACAGCAGCATGGATTCGAACACGCGATAGGATCCTCGCCGCTCTCTGTCATTGCGTACTTTCTGGCATAAGCTGAAAAGTTCGAATTGAGCGCTGCGGCTGCATCTGTACTCGCGGTAAGCGGCGCGCTCGGCGCTCAGCCGGGCTCCCAAGGCCAGCCCTTCCACCGCATATCTCGTCCGCGCAGGGTCGTACGCGGTTTGAGCAAGCACCGCGGTCGCGCTGCCGTAGAGACAAACCGTCACCAGAGTTGCGATAGCCGCTCGCATTCCGGTACTCCAACGGTACTCCAGTCAGTCCGAAATTCCATTATCGCATACGCAACCGCTGGGTAGAAGGCCGACCGATGCGCGGCGACGCCGCTCCGGCAGAGACGTCGCGTGCGGCAAGCAGGCTTGCTATATGCAATCCGTTGCGCGGGACTACTGGGGAACAAGCTATGGAAAATGGGCCGATACTGATCGCAGGCGGGGGCATCGGCGGGCTCGCCACCGCATTGGGTCTCGCGCAGAAGGGATATCCCTCGCTCGTGCTCGAGCGTGCACCCGAGCTGGGCGAGATTGGAGCTGGAATTCAGCTGGGACCGAACGCGTTTCATGCTTTCGATTATCTCGGCGTCGGTGATGCAGCGCGCAAAATGGCCGTCTACGTCGACCGTCTCAGACTAATGGATGCGATGACCGGCGAGGACATTGCCAGCATCCCGCTCGACGAGCCCTTCCGAAAGCGTTTCAAGAACCCCTACGCCGTCGTTCACCGCGGCGATCTGCACGGCGTGCTCGTGCGCGCCTGCCGTGAGAACCCGCGCATCGAGTTGCGAACCAGCGCGGAAGTTGTCGGCTACGAGCAGCGCGGCGAAAGCGTGCGCGCGGTCCTGAAATCGGGCGAAAAGCCGCAAGGCAGCGCGCTGGTTGGTGCCGACGGACTTTGGTCAGCGGTGCGCGCGCAACTCGTCGGCGACGGCGCCCCGCGCGTCACCGGACATACGACCTACCGTTCCGTTATTCCGACCGAACAGATGCCCGAGGATCTGCGCTGGAATGCGGCGACGCTGTGGGCGGGTCCGAAATGCCACATCGTGCACTATCCCCTCTCCGGCTGGAAGGTATTCAACCTGGTGGTCACCTGCCACAACGACGCGCCGGAACCCGTGGCCGGAGTGCCGGTTTCGCGCGAAGAGGTCCTGCTCGGATTTCAGCACGTCTGCGAGCGAGCGCGTAAAATCATCGAGCATGGCCGCGACTGGAAGCTGTGGGTTCTGTGCGACCGCGACCCAATCCTGAACTGGGTCGATGGTCGGGTCACGCTACTGGGCGATGCCGCGCATCCGACCCTGCAATACATGGCGCAGGGCGCCTGCATGGCAATGGAGGATGCGGTCTGCCTCAGCCATGAAGTCGCAGCTGCAAGCGGCGATAGTGCGCGCGCGTTCGAGGCCTATCGGGCCAATCGGGTGCATCGCACGGCACGCATCCAGATCGAGTCGCGCATCATCGGCGACCACGTGTATCATCCCTCCGGCGGCCACGCCGCTCTGCGCAACGCAATGATGCGGTCAATGTCGGCGGAAGACTTTTACGACAACCTGCAATGGCTGTATGGCGGCTCCGGACTGGCCGAGGGCGCAAGCGCGATCCTGTGAAGTGAGTGTCTCTTGCTGTGGAGTATTCACCTGCCTCGAACAGTCACCCCGTCCTGGTCGGATCAAGCAAAACCTTGCCGATCCCGTCGCGCGCCGCCACGAGCTCATGGGCATGAGCGGCCTGCGACAGCGGCAGCACCTGGTCGAGCAGCGCGTTGAGCCGCCCTTGTGCCGCGAGCGCAAGCCCGAGCTCGAAGTTGTCCGCAGTGTCGAGCGGGTCGCCAATGACCGTGATCCGGTTCAGGTAGAGGTACTTTACGTCGAGCGGCACAATGCCGCCGGCATGCCCGCCGGCAGTCACCAGCCGTCCGCCGCGCGCGAGCGCAGCGAATGCCTTGGGGAATAGGTCCGGGTCGCCTTCGTTCTCGAGCACGACGTTCACGCCGTGACCGCCGGTAATGCGCCGCACTTCGGCGGTGAGGTCCTGCGTGCGGTAGTTCACACCTGCATCGGCACCCAGCCGTCTCGCTGCGTCGACCCGCGCGTCAGTGCCTGCAGCGGCGATGACCTGGGCACCGAGGTGCTTGGCGGCCTGGACCGCGATGCTGCCGAGCCCGCCGGCCGCTCCCATGACCAGCACCCATTCTCCGGGCTTCACCTTGGCGCGCTCGCGCAGCTGCGTGAACGCAAGCGGCGCATGCCGGGCGATCACCGCAGCGGTCATCCAATCGAGTTCCGCCGGTATCACGTGGGTGGCCTGCACCGGCACTTTCACGTATTCGGCGTAGCCGCCCCACGTATTCACACCGAGGATCATCGGCGCTCCGGTGCGCTGCGTGCCGACAACTGGCCCGCATGCAAGCCGGTCGCCGACCTTGCGCGTCGTTACCCCCTCGCCCACGGCCGCAACCACACCGCACGGATCAACGCCGAGCACGTGCGGCAGCGCTGGCCGATGCGCATATTGGCCGGCACGCACAACAAGGTCGAGGGTGCGATTGACCGAGACCGCGCGCACGTTGAGCAGCACTTCTCCGGGCCCGGGCACAGGCTCGGGCACCTCCTCGAGGCGTAGCACCTGTGGCGGTCCGAACTCGCGAAATACGATCGCCTTCAAGCATCCCTCCCATTGTCGCCCAGCATGTTCCGGCCGCCACTTTTATGTGGCCCACGCATACCATACCTTTCCGATCAAGCGACATTGAGGGAAAGCAACATGAAGTTCGGGGTCGGTCAGCCGGTGCGGCGTCATGAGGATCTGCGTCTCATCACCGGGCGAGGCCGCTACACCGATGACATCAACCTGCCGCAGATGGCGCACGCTTTTGTGCTGCGCGCGCCGGTGGCGCATGCGCGCATCAAGCGGGTCGACACGGCCGCGGCGCGGCACATGCCCGGCGTGCTGTGGGTTGCCACCGGATTGGACGTGCAGGCGGACGCGCTCGGCGAGGTCCCTTGCACGGCGCCGCTTGTCAACCGCGACGGCACGCCGCGCCACGACACTCCGCGTCCGGTACTCGCGCGCGAAAAGGTGCGCCACGTCGGCGAGCCCGTCGCGCTGGTGGTGGCCGAGACGCTGGCCGCCGCGCGCGATGCGGCGGAGGCCATCGTGGTCGATTACGAGACGCTGCCGGCGGTCACGCAGGCGCGGGACGCCGTCGCACCCGCGGCGCCGCAACTCTTCGAGCATATCCCCGGCAACATCGTCTTCGACTGGGACAATGACACGAGCGACGCCGCCGCGACCGATGCCGCCTTCGCCAAGGCCGCGCGCGTGGTCAAGCTCGAGCTCGTCAACAACCGCATCGTCGTCAACTCGATGGAGCCGCGCAATGCCATTGGCGATTACGATGCCGCAAGCGGCCGCTCGACGCTCTATACCGGCACGCAGGGCCCGCATTACGTACGCAATCCGCTTGCCGATATCGTGCTCAGGGTGCCGCAGGAGAAGCTGCGGCTGATCACGCCCAATGTCGGTGGCGGCTTCGGCATGAAGGCCTTCGTCTATCCCGAGCATGCGCTCGTGGTGTGGGCAAGCCGCAAGCTTGGGCGGCCCGTGAAATGGCAGGAGGATCGCTCAGAAGGCTTCGTGTCCGATAACCAGGGCCGCGACCACGCGACGCAGGCCGAGCTCGCGCTCGATGCGAAGGGCCGCTTCCTGGGACTGCGAGTGTCGGTGCTTGCCAACCTCGGCGCCTACCTCTCCCCCCTTGGCTGCTTCATTCCGACCCGATCGACGGACCTTGTCTCCGGGCTCTACACAATCCCGGCAGTGCACATCAACGTGAAGGGTGTCGCGACCAACACCGTCGTCGTGTGTGCCTATCGCGGCGCCGGGCGGCCGGAGGCGGCGTATCTGCTCGAGCGCCTCGTCGATGCCGCGGCGCGCGAGCTTGGGCTTACGCCCGATGCCATTCGGCGCATCAATTTTGTTCCGCCGTCGGCCATGCCCTACACATCGGCGACCGGGCTTCTCTTCGATTCCGGCGACTTCGAGCAGGTGATGGACCGGGCGATGGCCGCTGCCGAATGGTCCACGTTCCCGGAGCGGCGCGCGCGCAGCAAGCGTAACGGCAAGCTGCGCGGCATCGGCATGGCAACCTACACCGAGCGCTGTGGCGGCGGCTTTCCCGAGACCGCCTCGATCGAGTTCAAGGATGGACGGGTCGAGCTGGTGATGGGCAATCAGGAATATGGCACCGGCCTGGTCACCGCCTACAAGCAGCTCGTCTCCGACCAGCTCGGCATCGATGCGGATCGCATCGAGGTGATCATGGGTGACACCGACCGCACGCCCGCAGGACTGACCGGAGGCTCGCGCGCGATTGCGGTTGCCGGCACGGCACTGCAGGAGGCCGGCCGCGCCGTCATAGAGAAGGGAAGCCGGCTCGCCGCGCAACTGCTGGAGGTCTCGGCGCAGGACGTGACCTTCTCCGATGGCAGCTTCCGCGTGCCCGGCACCGATCTGCGCGTCGACATCTTCGAGGTGGCCAAAGCAGCGCGCGACCCGGCCAAGCTCCCGCCCGGCATGGAGCCCGGCCTCGACGCAACGCATCAGAGGGTGCCCACGGCACAGACTTTTCCGAACGGCTGCCACATCGTCGAGGTCGAGATCGATGCCGATACCGGCACCACCGTCATCGAGCGCTATACCGTGGTGGATGATTTCGGCCGCACCATCAACCCGCTGCTGCTCGAGGGGCAGGTGCATGGCGGGGTCGTGCAGGGCATCGGACAGGCGCTCCTCGAGCAGGCCGTCTACGATCCGGAAAGCGGGCAGCTCCTTTCCGGCTCGTTCATGGATTACGCCATGCCGCATGCGAGCGATGTTCCGAATTTTGCCTTCTCGACCCACAACGTGCCATCGAAGGCCAATCCGCTGGGGGTGAAAGGGGCCGGCGAGGCAGGCGCGGTGGGTGCGCCGCCGGCCGTCATCAACGCTGTGGTGGACGCGCTCCACCGTCGTGCCGGACTGCGGCACATCGACATGCCCGCGACCCCGCACCGCGTATGGGAAATGCTCAACGACAGCCACAAGCCAGCGTGAGCACTGGCTTTTCGGGCCGGTTTGGACTTGGCGGACCCAACACGCTATACGGGAGTTGGCAGTGAATCGCCCTCAGCGAGCCTGCCGGGCAGCGTTTCGGCAACCGTTGCCCGAGCCAAACGGAGAAGTACCATAGAACGGGCTTGCCTAGGGTTGCCAAAGCCAAGCCCGTAACAGAAAGGAGGTGATCCAGTGTCTCATTGTCAATCGCCGCGATCGCCGGCATCCGTGAGCTGGATCCTTGCCTCTCTCGGGGTCCCCGCCGCCTAGGTCGGTGCTGTCACGGAATTGGGCCGGAGCACGGCTCGACAATGGAAGGGCTGCCTGCAAAGGCGGCCCTTCTTGTTCAGATGACAGATGACAGATGACAGATGTCGGATGAGAGATGTCAGACAATACGCCAGCCCACGCTGGGAATCTCCTCACCCGTCATCTGTGCTCCTCAAAGCCCCGGTCGTGTCAGCAGCGTTCCATAGCTGCGTCCACGGATGTCATAGACGCGGGCATAGACGAGGCCGGCGCGGGTCACTTCGGCCAGCAGCGGGGCATCGAATGTCTTGCAATAGTACTCGCCCAGCATCATCGCGAAGTCGGCGCCCTGCGGGTCCCATGTGATTTCGAAATCCGGGCCAAGCTCGACCTCTGGCGAACGGTGCGGTCCGCATACGGCAACCCGCCAGCGGCGGCCGCCAGGGGTGCTCTCCCGACGCTGCGCGAGCCAGCTCAGCAGCGCCTGCGAGGCCTGCTTGAGGGAGAGGCCCCAGTAATCGACCATGTAATGTCCGCGCGCCCCCTTCACCCCGCCGGCGAACCCATTGAAATATGAGTATTCATAAGGGTGGAGCTGCACCATGCCGATCACGGGCGCTGCGAGACCCAAAACGAGCAGCGTGCCAAGCGCAGTGACGAGCACGGGGCCGCGAGCGAGGCCGGCGGCCCTCGGAATCAAAAAGGCGCGAGCCGCATCGGCGAGCCACGCAGCCGCAAGCCCGCCGAGAACCGCGAGCGGAGGCAGAATAAAGAGAAAATGTCGGATGCCGTTATACATCGCAGGCCGCAGCGCAACGGCCGTTGCGGGCGGCAAAAAGGCGGCCAGCACGATCAGCAGAAGGGCGGCTCGGCGCCCTAGAGGGATTTCCCGCTTTCCGGCGAGGACCAGCGCGCGGACCGTGCCGACAAGCGCGAGCACAGAAAAGACTCCCGGCAGCTTGAGCGCGAACAGCGTCGGCACGTAACTGCGGGGCATGTCGGTGACCGGGGTCACCACGCCCGCAAACGACTCCGACCACGGCTTCTCGAAGAAGCGGGAAAAATATTCAACCGCGCGAAAGGGATTGCGCGGATCGGCCTCCGCCCAAGGCCACACCAGCACCATCACTGCGTAGGCCACCACCATGCCTGGCAACAGCGGTACGATGAATTTCCAGAGCGATCGACCGGCCTTGAACCACCCTGCGGCGCGCGTTTCGGCAATCAGGATGAAACCAAGCGCCGCCAGCAGCTCGAGGCCGCCGAAAGCACCCATGACGCGGGATCCGAATGCCAATCCGGCGGCTGCGCCAAGGAGCACGCCGGTCCACAGCGAAGGCCGCGGATACTCGTCGAGCGCGCGCAATGATGCGAGCAGAAGAAGCGCCATGGCGACCGCGAAGGGAGCATCCTTCGGGTTCATGAACATGTGACCATAGTAGAGCGGGCAGGCGGAGAGGAGGACCAGTGCAACCAGCCCGGCAAGCGGCCCCCCTGTGCGTCTGCCTGCCCGCCATGTTGCCGCGAGTCCGATGATCCCAACCGTCGCGCCCATGATGCGGCGCGTCTCAAAAAGCGTAAACGGCAGCACTTTGGCGGCGGCTGCAGCGAGGAGATCGAAACCGCCGCCGTAGTAGTAGAGATTCACGAACGATAACGCCCGCCGGTCGCTCAGGCCGGAGGCATACAAGCGCAGCAGCAGATCGCCATACTGGGAATGGGTGTAGTCGTCCCAGCTCAACCCGTAATCGCGGAAGGTCGCCGCCGCGAGAACGCCAACCACGGTGAGCACGAGGACCGCAAGAGCATCGCAGGCTCTCTCGGTCGTCATGCCCCGCAACGACCGAGATGCATCATTTCATCGCGGTGTCGAACATCTTGGCAACGTATTCCCAGTTCACCAGATGGTCCATGAAGGCCTTCAGATAATCCGGCCGCCGATTGCGGTAATCGATGTAATAGGAGTGCTCCCAAACATCGCATCCCAGGATCGGCTTGCCGCCGTGCACCAGCGGATTCTCGCCGTTAGGAGTCTTGGTGACGGTGATCTTGCCGTCCTTGACGGCAAGCCAGCACCAGCCGGAGCCGAATTGCGTAACTCCGGCCTGAATAAAATCTTCTTTCATCTTCGCAACCGACCCCAGGTCGGAGACGATCTTCTTCTCCAGATTGCCCGGGATTTTGTCGCCGCCGCCGCCCGGCTTCATCCATTGCCAGAACTGGATGTGGTTGTAGTGCTGACCGGCATTGTTGAAGAGCCCGGCATTCTTTCCAAACGAGCCCTTCACGACGTCTTCGAGCGACTTTCCCTCCCATTCCGTTCCTTTGAGGAGATTGTTGCCATTGTTGACGTAAGCGAGATGGTGCTTGTCGTGGTGATATTCGAGAGTTTCCCGCGACATGTACGGAGCGAGTGCGTCATGGGCGTAGGGAAGATCAGGCAGCGTGAATGACATCGGCGTACTCCTCAGGAAGACAGGATGGGATCAAAAAAGCATGCGGGTCCGAAACAGCTTCGGCGCCCTTTATACCAATCTTGTCAGTAATGGACATGTTCCGGGCCAGACCCCCGAGCGTGGACGCATTGGCCTGGGCCTGCCGCAGTGCCGGTTTGAATTGCCGGGCGGCGCGAACGGCATTGCGCTCCGACCGCGATACGGCACTGGAACTCGAGGGCTGTCGATTGCCGTTTGCGGTGCCAGCTATCGCCCTCCGCTCCGCACCACTCTGCCAAGCCTCGACAATTATTACGATTTTTTCGTCCCCGCATCAATCAAGGCCGGGGTTGCGCGGGTGGCTGCCACATTAGTCATTGCGGATAGAGCCGAACAGGGCCAAAATTAATTGGTAACCATAGCGGCGGGGTGCCGCGGTGCGCGCACGCGCCGGGCGGGGCGTAGGTGTAATGGCTCTTGTGCTGTTGGTTTTGGGTATTGTGGTCGCTGCATGCGGCGTGGCCGCGATGGGATTTGGCATTGGTATTCCCGTCAATGAGTTCAATCTCGGCGCCGCGCTGATCTCGGGCGGATCAACTGCACTCGTCGGCGGGTTCGTTCTGATTGGATTGTCAGCGGTCGTAAGCGAGCTTGGGCGGCTCGGCGACGCCTTGAAAGGCCCGCTGCAGCCTGCCCAACGTTCCTCCGAGGCCTTCGATCCGGCCACTGCAGGAGTTTCCGCAAGCCCTGCTGCTGCACCGGCTCCGCGTGTTGCACCCCCGACGCTGCCTATGCCTGCGCGATCGAGGCCCGAACCTCCGGCGCGCGAAATGCGTCCGGCTGCCGTCCCGGCCTCACCTTCCTCGGTTGATGTCTCGGCTGCCGCCATCGAACGGCTGCGCTCCAGCATCCCTCGTGCTGAAGGTCCGCGCCTGGAGCCGCAGGTACCCGCGCCGCCAGCATCGGCTGCGCAATCGTCGGAAGCTGGGGACGAAGCTCCATTGTCGCCGAATGGCCCTGCGGGCCGAGGCCATCAATCAACAGCCAATGCCAGGGCGGAACCAGCAAGCCCAGACCCCCAGTCTGCCCCTGGCGAGCGTCCGGGCGAGGCCGTCGAAGCCTTGAAGGCCTCCCGCCTTGACTTTTTGTTCCGTTCCAAACCGGCCCGCCCCCCTCCAGCTGAGGATTTCGAGGCGGTCTGGCCCGCCGAGGCCAAGCCGGCCAGGAATGCGCCAGTCGCTAACGCCGGGCTCCCGCCCGAAGCTGCTGAACCGCGCCCGAGTCCGCCTCCGCCCATGCAGGAACCGGCGCGTGCGCAACCATCAATGCCGGAAAAATCGGCAGCGGCTATTCTCAAATCCGGTGTGGTCGATGGAATGGCCTACACCCTCTACACGGATGGATCGATCGAGGCCAAGCTGCCCGAGGGCACGATCAAGTTCGGCTCCGTGGCCGAGCTCCGCGCCCATATCGAGAGCAACTCACAGGACGCGAGAGCGCCGTGAGGGCCGGTAATTCCTCGACGTTCATCGAGCTGACTGCATCCATCGTCTCGGCCTATGTCAGCAATAACTCAGTGGCTGCCGCTGATCTGCCGGCGCTGATTGCTCAGGTCCACAGCGCACTCACGCGCGTGTCCGACGGACATCGCGAGTCGCAGGTCGATGGGATCAAACCGGCAATACCGATCAAGAAATCGATTACCTCGGACTACATCATCTGTCTCGAGGACGGAAAGAAGTTCAAATCCCTCAAGCGACATCTTCGCACGCAATACAAGCTTACTCCGGAGCAATATCGCGAGAAATGGGGTCTCGGCAGCGATTATCCGATGGTCGCGCCGAACTACGCAGCCGCGCGTTCACGGCTTGCCAAGCAGATGGGACTTGGGCAGCAGCGGCCGCGGCGCAGATAACTTGCCGCCGATTAAGGGCACAAGCACCCGCGCTCAGCCGGATCGGGGCATCTCTTCCACAACCGCCAGCGCCGCGCGCGCGTCGGAGCGGATGCGTTCCACCATGGATCGAAAGCCATTGGAGCGCTGCGGCGTGAGATGCTCGCGCAGCCCCAGGCGCGCGAATGTGGCATCGGCGTCGATTGCGAGAATTTCGCGCGCGTGCCGTCCCGAGAACAGCGCAAACAGAATAGCAATGAGCCCGCGCACGATATGAGCGTCGCTGTCGCCTGCGAAATTCAACACCGGCCCCCCCGCTCCGTCCGGACGCACTGCCGTTGCGAGCCAGACCTGGCTTGCGCAACCGGCGACCTTATTGGCCTCGGAACGATCACGCTCGCACAACGCGGGAAGAGTCCTGCCCAGCTCGATGACATAGCGGTAGCGATCGTCCCACTCCTCGAGCAGGGAGAAATTGTCGATAATCTCGTCGATCGTCATGGTTCCGCGCGCACCTGCAAAGACGACCTGCGGCCTCGATATATAGCCGGATATAGGAGGTGTGGGCGAGCGGCGGAAGAAACCCCGGCTGCGTGGCAGAACCCCAGGGCAAGCCTGCCGGAGCACCAGATGCCGGTTACGACGGGCGATCGAGATGATGCGCCTCGCGGCGCGGACCCGCACCGCGCCAAGCCGGCACAAGATCGGCCGGGGCGAGCGTGTCGCGAGAGCTGCGCGTGACCGGCTGCAGCGACTTCAGCGCACCCGCATTTGCGTCCATGGCGCCCTCGGTCCTGCCGAAGCGCTCATTGAGGAAGTCATAGAGCATCTTGGCACCGGCCGAGGCGCGCTGGCCAACGGATGCCGCAACCTGCGATCCCACCGCACATGCTTCGGGCTGCCGGTCGCAGAATGCGCGTGCGTCATCGACCGTCGCCCTGGCCGCCGACATCGCATCGCCGGCGTTTATGGAAGGGTTCGAGCTGGTGTGCGTGCCAATACCCGGCAACAGGACCAGAATGATCCCAAGCCAGAACGTCATTCGAAACAGGAAGCGCATGAGCTTGCCCCGCAGCCCCACAGCGGCCTGACCGCCTCGATCGGGAACCTAGCAGCAAGCTTTGAAAGGCCGGTTGGAAGGTGACGGCACTTTTTCCCCATATTCGACACGAATGAGCAGACACTTTTCAGAAAATTTGACCATTTATTCTCCATTGGCACTGAGCTTTCCTCGACTGCCCCATCATAGTGAGGATCTTTGAATTCCTCGGGCTCATGCATTAGCGTTCATTTAAGCGGCCTCTGAGAGGATGCCTTAATCAAAAAAGGGGGGCGCGCTCCAAAATCCTGGGCGTGCACGACGCGTGGGTCTGATCGCTCCAATTCGAGACGATTTTGTCGGCTCGGCACAGGCGGCCAAAAGCCGTGCGTAACCGGCGAACTGATGCCGAGCATGCCCGCGACACTGCAGGGGCTGGGGCCTTGCCGCTGCCCTTTCTCCTGCAGCTGCTGGGCTGGTCGGCAAGGGATGCCGTCGCATGTGCCATCGGCGTGCTCGCCGCGGTCGCGATCCTGGTCAACACACTGTTTCTGCAATCCGGCTCTCACCCGGCCCCGATGTTCAAATCGGCAGGCGCTGTCAGCAAGGCGCCGGGTGCGGATGCCAGGCCGGCGCCCGGGCGAAACATCGAATCGACCCCTCTACCCTCTCCGCCCAAGGTGGTCGCTCCCGCCGCGCGCACGCCCGGCGAGGTCATCGCCGACATCCAGCGCGAGCTTGCGCGTCGAGGCTATTATGACGGTACGCTCGACGGCCTATATGGGCCGAAGACGGATGCCGCAATCCGCGATTTCGAGCACGCATACGGCCTCAAGCCGAGCACACAGCCCAACGAGGCCTTGCTGCAGCTGATCATCAGGTCGCCGGGCAAGGCCGGCAAAGGCATAACCGGAACCGCCACCATCCCACATCCAGAGGACAGCCCTCCTTCCTCGCGCGTCATCGCCGTGCAGCGTGCGCTTGCAGAGTTCGGGTACGGACAGATCAAGCCGAGCGGGATTCTCGACAGCGATACCCAGCATGCCATCGAGCGGTTCGAGCGTGAGCGCAGGCTGCCGATCACAGGGCAGATGTCCGATCGGATCGTTCGCGAGCTGGCAGCGGCGACCGGCCGTCCGCTGGAGTGATCTCAATGCGGTTGAAATCCGCGTTGTGGGTCGCAGCCTATATTCGCCGATGCAATGCCGAGGGAGCGTTCGCAGCCGTGCGACGGCGCGGAGCGGAGGAGGCGGGCGCCATCTTCGTGAAGCTCAACCGGCTGGACGGCACTGCCGAGCTTTTCGGGCCCGCCCCGCAAAGCGTTTTCGACACCGCTCGTCCGGCGGATCGGCGGTTTTGCCGCTGTCTGCCCGAGCCCTCATCGGCTGAGTCAACCGTTGAGGAGCGGATCGCGCGCGAACTGCGTTTCGATCCGGATGTCTGGGTCATAGAGGTCGAGGATCGCGCAGGACGCCATTTCCTCGATCAGGCCCTCGAATAAAGCAGAGCGGCTTCAGGCTGTTGCGAATGCGGCAGCCGGCGGGGCACCGCCGAAAAGCGCGTCGCGCGTGATCCGCCCCGTGCCGTATTCCAGCCGGCCTTAGTGCCCGGTTGAGCTTTGCTGCGCGTCGGACTCGCGCCAGATCGCCGCCATTCGGCGCGCGGCGGCCACGCTGATCTCGCAATAAAGGCCGGCGAGCTCGTAGCGCCGATCCACTGATTGGCCGATAAGCGGATTGAGAAACAGCAACATGCGTTGCACGACATCGGGCGGCAAATCCAGGGCTCTCGCCGCCACCACAATCGGCTCGCCGGAAGCATCGCTGATGATGCGCCGCGCCTGGGCGCGCGAGATGCCAAGCGCACGCTCGAGCTCGCGCACAACCGCCTCGCCGTTGCTGCGCAATACAGCCGTGTCCAGCCGCCATGAGTCCGCCCTGCGGATGAAAGCGGAAGGCTGCGATGGCGCAATCGGCGCGTAATTGAGGTTGAGCAGTATCAACCGACGCTCCGTCGGACTGGCCGCATAGAAGAGGTCACAAAGGTGGCGGGCTTCCGCCATGCCGGTTCGTGTATTGGTCTGCGCGCCCGACAACGGGATATTTGCGCACCGCGCGGCAATCAGTTCCGCGTGGGCACGGCAGTGCTCCTGAGCGAGCGCGTCCAGCTCCACAAGTTCGCGAACAGTCGATGGTGACAGCGTCATCCTTATGCCTCTGCCGAGCAGATGGAGTCTGCCGATACATTAGAGTCACCTTGCTAGCAGAGCGTTAACCAAGCGCGGCTTTCAGTGTTGGGCGGCAAGATCGGGCCCTCCGATCGCTGTTGCAAAAATAGCGCAATCCGCGATTCTCAGCCTTCCGCGCCGCCGGATCAGCAGTCAGAAGCGCCGATGTAACAAACCGTTAACTGTGCGCCTCTCAAATCGATACCGAGCCAGGGGATCGGGCCTTCAACGGCCGGGGGGATAGCAACATGGGGACGGTCATCAGTTTTCGTCCGCTGCCGCGCGCAGGGCGGAGCACAAGGTCGATCACATGCGCGCCCGAGTCGGCAACTGTGATCATCCTTCCAGCGATACGGATCGAACGATACGCTCAGGATCCGGCAGGGGGCGCCCAATCGGAGCCGGCTGGCGGTCCTCGGCGACCGCGCCGCCGACGAGGCGACCGCTCGTAGTCGCAGGCTGAGAACGGCTCTTACTGCGGCCGGCAACGCGCGGCCGCAAGCGTGCTGCGGGCCGCAGTCAGCCATCCCGCCTCCGGGGTCAGCGCCCGGATGACAATCAAACCAGTGCTTGTCGGCGATGTGACGATCAGGCGATCTGCGCGAGTGATATCCTCGTTCTCAGGCAAGTCGGCGCGCTGCGCAGCGGTCATGAGGTCAAGCTCGATCACCCGCCGCCCGGCGGCCCGATCATTGATTGCGTAATAGGGAACGTCCCCGCGCGTATAGAAGGACACCGAAGTATACGCCTGGCTGATGGGGACGGAGAACTTCAAGGAGCCACGCGAAAGATCATAACGACATACCGACATCGCAAACGCGGGGTCCATGAAGGGCATCACCTCGTTATCCGGCGTGGGCGGCGGGACCGCAACGACGGCATTGACCGGGGCAATCGCGGAGACGCGTGCATAGGCATCCTGCGTTGCGAGGCCCGGCAGCACGAGCACCGTCGTCAGATGGACGATGGCTCCGAGCAGCAGCGCTGCCAGCATCCAGAGAGCGAACCGCATCATTGGCAGCTGTCCTTCGTGATCGAAGGCATGGGCGCCTCCGACTCCGAGCGCGTCGACATCCCGATCGGCGTGTCATAAAGACGAAGCACCAGCTGATATTTTTCAACCCCGCCGGTAGGCAGCCAATTGCCGGGGCGCACCCGCGGCCCGACAATGATGTCGAAGCTTCCGTCCGACTTGCGGATGATCTCCTGACTGGTAAAGCCTTGCCGACGCACAGAGTTCGCCACCAAATGACCGGTCCGATCATAGAGCGTGAGGGTCCAGAAGCGTGCCTGCGGCGTGATTCCACTCAGCAGCACGTCGCAGCGCCCGTCCAAGGGCTCGCCGGCACTGTCAGTGCGGGCATAGAATGCCACGCCGTCCCCTGACCCTACCGGCAGTTCGCCGGTCCGCGCGATCATCGCCCGCGCGTAAGGATCGATTCCTGCGGTTCCGGTTTTCGGCCACGCCGTCCAGGCACCGATCGTGACCCCGCCGTAAGCACTTCCCCGCGTGAGCGCCATCCAGGTCGCGCCGAGGCCAATGGTCGCGGCCACGGCAAGTGCAAACATCGCTCCAAACAACAATCGCACGGGTCAGATCCGAAGAGGGGCGTCAGCTTGCTGGTCTAGCAAGAAGTGCCTGGCGGCCTCAATTGCCCCGATGTTGGCGTTCCGCGGGCTCCTCGCGTCCCGTCGCAGATGCTTCCTGCAATGGCGAGCTCTCCTGCACCTCGGTCGTCTTGCTCGGCTCTCGCGTGGTCGCAAGCGCGCGCGTGGCATCATCCATCAACCGCTCCACCCGAAGCAGGGTCTCGGTGGCACGCCTGGTGAGAATGGAGGGCCGCCCTCCCTCCGTGACGCCTTCCCGCCTCGCTTCGCTGATGCCGGGCCGCCTCGCTTCGGTGACGCCGGGCCGCGGGCCTGCACCGCCAACGCCGGGGATGGGCCTCAGCTCCACACCTTGATGGGCATAGGCCATGATCTCGTGCCAGGTCTGAGCCGGCAGCGAGCCGCCGGTCATCTGATGCATGACCGTATAATCGTCGTTTCCGAACCACACACCACAGACGAAATTGCCGGTGTAGCCGACGAACCAGGCATCGCGATAGGAGTTCGTCGTACCGGTCTTGCCTGCAGCCTGGATGCCATCGAGCTGTGCGCGCTTGGCGGTGCCTTCCTCGACGACCTTGGTCATCATGCCAACCATATCGACGGCGACGCTGGCCGGAATGGCCTGCACCGGCTTCCTGCCGTCGCGATCCCAGCGCCAAATCAGCTCGCCTGCGCCGCTGCGCACTTCCAGCACGGCATGCGGCATCTGCGCCTTGCCGAGATTGGCAAACATCGTGTAGCCGCCGGTGTGATCGAGCACGGTCACCTCATCAGCCCCGATCGGCATCGAGGGCGTGTCCGGCAGAGGAGTGCGCAACCCCGCCTTGCGCGCAGTGTCCCTGATCATCGCGCGCCCGATCTTTGGATTGCCATGGCCGAGCGCAATCGACAGCTTGACCGGAATGATGTTGATCGAGCGCACAAGCGCCTGGGTCAAGGTCATGGCGCCGGCATGTCCGCCGCCGTAGTTTTTCGGGCACCAGTTTCCGATACAGACGGGGGAATCGACCACTATTGTGGTCGGCTTGAAGCCGTTCATGAGCGCGGTGGCGTAAACATACGGCTTGAATGAAGAGCCTGGCTGGCGCAGCGCGTCGGTTGCGCGATTGAACTGGCTCTCGTTGTAATCACGCCCGCCGACCATCGCCCGCACTGCTCCGTCGACATCCATGAGGACGGTGGCCCCCTGCTTCGCGTTGTACTCGCGGCCATACTGCTTCAGCGAATTTTCGAGCGCCTGCTCCGCGTGCTTCTGAAGGTCGACATCGAGCGCCAGGCGCACCACGAAGACGCGCTCATGCACCGATTTGGGCAAGGTCAGGACCAGCTTCTTCATCTCGTCGAACGCCCAGTCGAGATAATAATTGGGCGCCCGCTCGTCGCGGCGATCGACGGGAGTAGCGGGGTTGCGCCGGGCGCCGAACACCTCGCCTTCGGTCATGAAGCCCGCCTCGACCAGATTGTCGAGCACGACATTGGCGCGGGCGCGCGCAGCTGGCAGGTTGATATGGGGTGCAAAGCGGGACGGTGCCTTGAAAAGGCCCGCCAGCATCGCCGCCTCGGCCAGATTCACGTCGCGCGCCGACTTGTTGAAGTAATATTGCGCCGCTGCATCGACCCCGAAGGTCCCCCCGCCCAGATAGGCGCGGTCGAGGTAAAGCTTGAGGATCTCGTTCTTGGGCAGTCGCACTTCCAGCCACAGGGCGAGAAACGCCTCTTTCACCTTGCGCTCGAGCGTCCGCTCATTGGAAAGAAAAAGGTTCTTGGCCAGTTGCTGCGATATGGATGACCCGCCTTGCACCACACCGCCGGCCTTGGCGTTGGCTGTCATGGCGCGAAACAAGCCGGAAATATCGATTCCGAAATGCTCGTAGAACCTGCGATCCTCAGTCGCCAGCGTCGCCTTGATCAGGTGATCGGGAAACTCATCGAGCCGCAGCGCATCATTATGCTTGATGCCGCGAGTGCCCATCTCGTTGCCGTAGCGGTCGAGGAAGGTGACAGCGAGCTCGGACTTCTTGAGCCAGTCGTCATCCTCCGTCTCGTGAAAAGCGGGCAGCGCAAGTGCCAACATGATAACCAGACCGCCCACGCCGAGCGTCATGGCTTCGGACAGCGGTTCGACAAAATACCAGCGTCGCCAGCCGGCGACATGGAACCGGTCCATGAACTCGGTGAAGCGTTCGTAAAGCTCGCGACCCCAGGTCTTTGCCTGGTAAAGGCCGAAGTCGATGCGCGAATCGAGATCGAGAAGGAACCGCCGCAGCCACGCCTTCCAGGGGCTGCGGTTCTCGTCATTGGGGAAGAGATCGCGCAATATACCCTCGGCGCCGAATCCAGCTCGCGGCGGGGCGGAACCGTCCAGCCGGCAGCGAATGTTCTAGCGAAAACTGTGGTTCCAAACTATGGCGTGATATCCACAACGTGAAGGAAAAACGCAAGCCGGTTCAGGGCTTGTACCCATTGGCAAATGGCCGGAGCACCCGGGCAAAGCTCGCGGGAGCGCGCATGATGTCCTCTGACGAGACGCCCTTCTGGCGTCGCAAGTCACTGCTGGAAATGACGAATTCCGAATGGGAGAGTCTCTGCGACGGGTGTGGCCGGTGCTGCCTGGTCAAGCTCGAGGACGCCGATGATTCCGCGCGCACCTATTTCACCGACGTCGGCTGCCGGCTGCTGGATGGGGAGACCTGCCGATGCCGCGACTATGCGCACCGCACCGACAAGGTGAAGGATTGCGTCCGGCTCACCCCCCGCAATGTCAAGAAAATCGTCTGGCTGCCGCCCACCTGCGCCTATCGCCGCCTGGCGGATGGGCACGATCTTTACTGGTGGCACCCGCTGGTGTCCGGGGATCCCGAGACGGTGCACCAGGCCGGAATCTCGGTACGCGGACGCGTAGGCGCACACGAGGACGAGATCGCCGAGGACGAGCTCGAAGACCGTATCGTGAGCTGGCCCAGCCGACTTCCCGCCTCTGCGCGCAGAAAGCCGCGCTCAGTGCGCCGCTCCTGATCATTCCGCCAGCGCCGCGAGGACACGTGCCCAACTGCGCGTGCCCCGGTGAAACGAGGTCAGATCGTATTTCTCGTTGGGAGAATGCACACGGTCGTCGTCAAGCGCAAAGCCGACCATGATCGTATCCATGCCCAGCAGGCGCTTGAACTCCCCCACGATCGGAATCGATCCGCCTTCCCCGACCGTTACCGCCGGCTTGCCCCATTCGTCAGCAAGGGCGGCACGTGTCTTCGCAAGCGCAGGGTGATCAAATGGGATCTCGGTGGCCGCCCCACTGCCGAAGTTCTGAAATTCAGCCTTGGCATCCGGAGGAAGGCGTTCGCGTACGAACGCCCTGAACGCGGTGCTGATTCTTTGAGGATCCTGGTTGCCCACAAGACGGAACGAGACCTTGGCGGTTGCCTGAGCCGGAATGACCGTCTTGGCTCCTTCCCCTGTGTAGCCTCCGATCATTCCATTGATCTCAGCCGTCGGACGGGTGGCAATCTGTTCGATCAGCATGCGGTCCTTTTCACCGGCAGGGACTTTGAGGCCGACGCTGCCGAGGAAGTCGTCCGCGGTGAGATCGAGCGAGGCCAGCTGGCGCCGGATATCGGACGGCAACTCATGCACGCCATCGTAAAACCCGGGGATTGTTATTCGGCCGCTCTCGTCATGCAGGGCTGCCAGAATGCGCGAGAGCACGCGGAGGGGGTTCTGTGCAGCGCCGCCAAACAGACCGGAATGGAGGTCGCGGTCGGCGCAGCTGATCCTCACCTCCTCATAGAGGAGCCCGCGCAGCGAGGTGGTCACCATCGGAGTTGCGGGGTCCCACATACTGGTATCGCACACAAGGGCGAGATCAAGCCTGAGCTCGTCAGCATGGTCCTTCACGAAGCCAAACAGATTATTGGAGCCGCACTCCTCCTCGCCTTCGATCATCATGGTGACCGGCAGCGGCAATCGCCCGGTAACGGCCTTGAAGGCGCGACACGCCTCGACAAACGTCATCAGCTGCCCTTTGTCATCGCAGGCGCCACGCGCAACGATGATCCTGCGGCCGTCGGCCTGCGTGACCATGCGAGGAGAGAAAGGAGGCTCCGCCCACAGATCGAGGGGATCGACCGGCTGAACATCGTAATGGCCATAGAACAGGACGCGGGGCGCCCGACCCGCGCCGCCGTTATCGCGGCTTTTTCCGACGACAACGGGATGTCCCGGCGTGGGCCGAATGCTGGTCTCGAACCCGATGCCGGCGAGATCGTCGGCGACGAATTTCGCCGCCATTCGGCATTGGTCCTTGTACGCGGGATCCGTCGAAACCGACTGAATGCGCAAAAACTCGAACAGCCGCTCGAGGTTGCGGTTGAGATCGGCATCGATTTGCGCGAGTACGGCGGGCAAGGCCTCCGAAATGATCACGGTGAGCGTTCCTCAGCGCTTCAGAATTCCGCCCATGGTTCCACGCACTATGGCGCGTCCGACCGAGCTGCCTGCCTTGCCACCGATTGCCTTTCCGATGTCCGCCGCGATCTTGCCGGCAACCTGGTTGCTGACTGTACGCGTGACCTGGCGGGCGATCAGCTGGCCGCGGGTAAGGCGCGTCCGGCGCCCGCCGCCCGTGCCGAAGATGCTGTGGATGATGTCCGTGATCCACGCCATCACCCCGGCAAATCCGCCCGTCGCCGATGCTTCCGCGGTCTTGCCCGGTGTCGAGGCTCCTTCCATCGGCCCAACCTCGGTGCCCTCCTGCATGCGCTTCTGGAGAACCTCATAGGCAGACTCGCGATCGATCGCCTGATCGTACTTGCCTTTGACGGGGCTCCTCTCAACGAGTGCCTTGCGCTCATCTGCGGTGATTGGACCTACCCGCCCGGAGGGTGGGCGAATCATGCAGCGCTCCACCATGGACGGTGAGCCATTAGCCTCAAGAAACGAAACCAGCGCCTCTCCCTTGCCGAGCTCCATGATCACCTTGGTTGTATCCAGCTTGGGATTGGGGCGGAACGTCTCCGCGGCCGCCTTGACCGCTTTCTGGTCACGGGGCGTGAAGGCACGCAACGCGTGCTGAACGCGATTGCCGAGTTGGGCCAGCACCTTGTCCGGCACATCGAGTGGATTCTGAGTGACGAAGTAAACGCCGACGCCCTTCGAGCGTATGAGGCGGACTACCTGCTCGATCTTGTCGAGCAGGGCCTTGGGGGCATCGGTGAAGAGGAGGTGGGCCTCATCGAAGAAGAAGCAAAGCTTCGGCTTGGGCTGGTCGCCAACCTCCGGCAGCTGCTCGAACAGCTCCGAGAGAAGCCAGAGCAGGAAGGTGGCATAGAGGCGCGGATTGCTCATCAGCTTGTCCGCGGCAAGGATATTGACGTACCCGCGCCCATCCCGGTCCGTGCGAATGAAGTCCTTCAGCTCGAGAGCGGGCTCGCCGAAGAACTCGTTGCCGCCTTGATTCTCGAGCACCAGCAGCGCGCGCTGGATTGTGCCGATCGTGGTCTTGGAGACATTGCCGTAATGTGCGGTCAGCTCGGCAGCATGATCCGAGATATAGCCGAGCATGGCGCGCAGATCCTTGAGATCGAGGACCAGGAGCCCCTGCTCGTCGGCCACGCGAAAACAGATATTGAGCACGCCTTCCTGGACGTCGTTCAGGTCCATCAAACGCGAGAGCAGCAGGGGGCCGACTTCCGAGATGGTGGCGCGGATCGGGTGGCCCTGCTCACCGAACAGGTCCCAGAACACAACCGGAAATTGGTCAGGCTCGTAGGCAAATCCGAGACTCTTGGCCCGGGTGACGAACGCGTCCTTGGCTTCACCGCGTTCTGAAATTCCCGAGAGGTCGCCTTTGATATCGGCTGCGAACACCGAAATCCCCGCGCGTGACAGCCCCTCTGCCACCACCTGCAAGGTAACGGTCTTTCCCGTTCCGGTGGCACCCGTCACCAAACCATGCCGATTGGCCATGGCGAGATTGAGCAGCTCAGGTTTCGAGCTTTTGCCAATGAAGATAGTTCCATCCGTGTCGATGCTCGCCATGGCATCACCTTGCGTTCAAGCTTTCCTTATTGTCGCTGACCGCAAGCAACGGTCAACCTTGGCAATTGCGAAATCCATTCACCGCAAGCCGCTTACACAGCCGTCCGGCTAGCGTGATCACACACCACCGGATTGGAAATGCCTCTGATGCTCAAATGCAACAACGATCGCCAACTTGCCGAGCGGTGCTTGTTTTCCGGAATCTCGGGCGCCTATGATATGGTTAACCTGCCGGGAGCGCAGGGCTGGGCGAGGGGCAAATGCACGACGACCTCATGGGACGTCTCGTCGCCGATGCGGGCGTCGATTGCGCAGCACCGGCAAACACAGCCGAGAGCATCCCGCCGTTCCCCCATGCAACCTCACCTGCGGCCGTGCACAGCCGCTTCGGCGCGCCCTAGCGCCGATCCCTGGCCGCAGGCGAGGAGATATCAATGTCGTACCCCATCACCACGATCGAAGAGATCGGCATGGATGAGGTTACGGCGCTTCGGTCCGTGGGCATACGCACAACCGATGGCCTGCTCGAGGCGGCGAAAAGCCCGAAAGGACGCAAAGCTCTGGCCTGCCAGGCCAAGCTCGATGAGAAGAAGCTGCTGCGCTGGGCGAACATCGCCGACAAGTTGCGGATCAAAGGCATGGGCAAGGAATATGCCGGACTTTTACGCGAGGTCGGGGTCGATACCGTCAAGGAGCTGAAATATCGAAATCCCGCCAGGCTCGCCCGCAGCATGGCCGAGGCCAACAAGAAGCGAAAGCTGGTTCGCTTCCTCCCATCCGAGAAGCTGGTTACCCGTTGGGTGGAGTACGCCCGCAGACTCCCGCAGAAGATCACCTATTGATCCCCATCCGGGTCCTTCGCACGCGGCTTGACACCTATTGCGTCTCCGGCGCAAAGCGGCAGCATGCCTCTTTCAGCCGACATGGCCGGCACTTCCGGAAAGCAGAGGCGTGCAGACAATCCACTCGCTGAGCTGCTCGCCCTCGGCCGCCCTTTGATCATGGGTATCCTCAATGTTACGCCGGACTCCTTCTCGGATGGAGGGCAATTCCTGGATCCATCGAGCGCTTTGCATCAGGCCCGCCGGCTGATCGCGGAAGGAGCTGACATCCTCGATATCGGAGCGGAATCAAGTCGGCCCTATGGCGGGGCTGTCCCCGTGTCGTTCGAAGAAGAGATCTGCCGGTTGGCACCCGTGCTCCCGACGGCTGCCGCGCTAGGCGCTCCGGTCTCGATCGATACCATGAAAGCAAAGGTGGCGGACTGGGCGCTGGGGTCAGGCGCCTCGATCATCAATGATGTCTGGGGGTTGCAGCGCGAGGATGGCATGGCGCGGGTCGCCGCCCGGCACGACGCACCCGTGATCATCATGCACAACCGCGAGGCGGCCGACCCCTCGATTGATATCATGATCGAGATTGCCGAGTTTTTCGCGCGCTCGCTTCAGATCGCCGCACGCGCGGGGCTGGCGCGGGAGCAAATCGTGCTGGATCCGGGGATCGGCTTCGGCAAGACACCCGAGCAAAGCATGATCGCGATTGCCCGGCTGGGAGAGTTGAGATCATTCGGCCTGCCGATCCTGGTCGGCGCCTCGCGCAAGAGATTCATCGCCAAGATCTCACCGGCGAAGCCGGATCAACGTGTCGGCGGTTCGGTGGCCGCACACCTGTTGGCGGTAGCAAACGGGGCAGCGATCGTGCGCACTCACGACGTCGCGGAGACGGTGCAGGCGTTACGCGTGACAGCAGCCATTGAAGCGTTGCGATGACGGACGCCGTATTCGTCTCCGGCCTTGCGCTGCACGCTAATCACGGCGTGATGCAGCATGAGGCAAAGATCGGGCAGACATTTACTCTCGATATCGAGTTGAGGATCGATCTGACCGAGGCATCGCGTTCCGACCGGCTCGCCCACACCGTGGGCTATGAGCAGGTCGTGGCGGTAGCAACCAAGGCCTTCTGCAGCCGCCGCTACCGGCTGATCGAGGCGGCAGCGGCGGCGGTTGCGCAGGCCGTGCTTGAGGCCTTTCCAGCCGTGGAGAGCGTGCGCGTGACCGTGCACAAGCCGCACGCTCCCATTGCAGCCACTTTTGCCGACGTTGGCGTGAGCATCCTGCGTAGCCGCAAAGCTCATGGCTGAGGCGCTGCTCGGGCTCGGAGCCAATCTGGGCGATGCGCGCAAAACGCTCGACACTGCCGTCAAGCTGCTGTGCGATGGAGATCCGGTGCGCCTGCTTGCCCGTTCCTCTGACTACCGCACCGCACCCTGGGGCGTCGAGGATCAGCCCTATTTCATCAACCTTTGCATCGCGGTCGAGACGGATTTGCTGCCCCATGATCTGCTGGCGCGGGCACAGGCAGTCGAGCGTACGCTCGGACGCGAGCGCACCACCGAGCGCCGCTGGGGACCCCGCCCGGTCGATATCGATCTCCTTGCCTATAACGGTGTGACGCTGCAAACGGCACAGCTCACGCTGCCACACCCACGCCTGCTCGAGCGCGCCTTCGTGCTGGCGCCTCTGGTGGAGATAAGGCCCGAGCGCGTGATCGCGGGCGTGCGGATACGCGAGGCGCTGGCGAGGGTGGACAGCTCCGGAATTGAACGGCTCGCACCGACAGCGAAACCATCGTCCACACCATGAGACGGCCTGCCGCTTGTTGGCTGCCGGCGCTCGCCGTGGCAATTTGCGGGCATGACCGGGAGCTCTTCCGAGTATCTCGCGCTTGGCGCCGAGTTTCCCACTGCGACGCGCGAGCAGTGGCTGAATTTGGTCGACGAGGTGCTCAGCGGTGCTTCGTTCGAAAGCAGGCTGGTCACTACAACCTGCGACGGCTTGCGGATTGAGCCGCTTTATCCGCGAAAGCCGCATGCGGCGCCCCTTGTCGGGCGCAGGGGCGCCGCCCCGTGGGGCATTGTGCAGCGCCTCGACCATCCGCAAGCGGCCGCTGCGAACGCGGAAGCCGTGGACGATCTTGCAAACGGCGCAACCGGGCTGGTGCTCGAATTGTCCGGGGCCATCGGCAGCTACGGCTACGGGTTTGAGGTCGGCAGAGAGGACATTGGCGCCGCACTGGAAGGCATTGGCGCTGCTCCAGGCACGAGCTTGGATCTCGATCTCGGGCCGGCCTCAAATGTAGCGGTCCGCGAAATCGCCGGGTTGATCGAGCGGCGCGGCGGCGCAGCCGACGCCAATATCCGGTTTGGGCTCGACCCCGTCGGGGCCGCCGCGGTCGCGGGCGGCAGCGAGCGCGCCTGGGCCGAGCTGAGCCGCGACTTCTCCGGTCTCATCACAGGGCTGGCCGCTCGCGGTTTTCGCGGACCGTTCGCCACGGCGGACGCTCGCGTCGTGCACAATGCGGGCGGCTCGGAGGCGCAGGAGATCGCGTATGCGGTCGCAGTGGGGATTGAATATCTGCGCGCGCTCACAGCTGCAGGAGTTGGCCTCGATGCCGCGCGCAGCATGATCTATTTCCGCCTGTCGGCGGACTCCGATCAATTTCTCACGCTGGCCAAATTCCGTGCAATCCGCAAGCTGTGGGCGCGCGTCGAACAGGCATGCGGCCTTGCTGCAGCGCCCGCCTTTGTTGCGGCCGAAACCGCATGGCGGATGATGAGCAAACGCGATCCTCACGTGAACATCTTGCGCTCGACCATTGCGGTTGCTTCCGCAGCGTGGGGCGGCGCCGACGCAATAACGGTGCTTCCGTTCACCATGGCACGCGGCCTGCCCGACCGCTTCGCGCGCCGCATCGCGCGCAACACGCAGCTCGTGCTGATTGAAGAGTCGGGCCTCGCAAGGGTTGCCGATCCGGCTGCCGGCTCAGGCGGCATGGAAGATTTGACCGATCAGCTGTCCCGTGCTGCCTGGCTGCGGGTTCAGCAAATCGAGAAGGCGGGCGGCGCCTGGGCGGCGCTGCAACAGGGCGATTTCCAGCGAGACGTTGCGGCCGTGCGCGAGCAGCGACGCAATGCCGTGGCACTGCGCAAGCACTTAATCACCGGCACCAGCGATTTTGCAAATGTTGAGGAGCAGCCGGTGAGCACGCTCGACATTGTGCCTTCGTGGCCCTCGCTGCGCCCACTCCGCTTTCCCTGCGAGCCGCTTGCGCCGATTCGGCTGGCGGAGCCATTCGAGGCGCTGCGCGACGCTTCCGACCAGATGCTTGCGAGCTCGGGCGCGAGACCCAAGGTGTTTCTCGCCAACCTCGGCAAGCTGTCCGATTTTGGAGCGCGTGCGACGTTTGCCAGCAACTTGTTCGAGGCCGGCGGCATTGAGGCGTCCGGCAACGACGGGTTCGCCGGCTGCGAGGAGGTCATTGCGGCATTCAAACGGTCGGGCGCGAGCTTGGCATGCCTCTGCTCCTCAGATCAGATTTATGCGCGCGATGGCGTTGCAAGCGCGCGAGCACTGCGCGAGGCGGGTGCCAAGGTGTGGCTCGCCGGGACAGCCGATAGCCTCGCACCGGCGCTTGAAGGAGCCGGAGTTTCGCGTTTCATCTTCGCTGGTTGCGACGTACTGGCGGCCTTGCAGGCGGCTCACGCGCTCTTAGTCACGTGAGCGCCTGGAACTGTTGGGCAAAGATCCCATTTGGAATCGGGAATATGCCATAATGCTCCCATGACACAGGCGCCGACCATTCCGGATTTCACGCAAGTCGAGTTTGCGGAGAGTGCGACCGCGGCAATGGATGTCGAGGGCACCACCTCGCTGACGCCGGAGGGCATCCCGGTGAAGCCGGTCTATGGGGCAAACGACGTCAGGGGCCTCGATTTTCTTGATGGCTTCCCCGGCATCGCGCCCTATCTGCGCGGGCCCTACCCCACCATGTACGTGACCCAGCCGTGGACGATCCGGCAATATGCGGGCTTCTCCACGGCAGAGGATTCCAACGCCTTCTACCGCCGCAACCTCGCGGGCGGACAGAAGGGCCTCTCGGTCGCATTCGATCTCGCCACTCATCGCGGCTACGACTCCGATCATCCGCGCGTCGTTGGCGACGTCGGCATGGCCGGCGTTGCCATCGATTCGATCTACGACATGCGCACGCTGTTTTCTGGCATCCCGCTCAACCGCGTATCGGTATCGATGACCATGAATGGCGCGGTGCTCCCGGTGCTTGCGCTCTACATCGTCGCCGCCGAGGAGCAGGGCGTCCCTCCGGACAAGCTTTCCGGCACCATCCAGAACGATATCCTCAAAGAGTTCATGGTGCGCAACACCTATATCTATCCGCCGGCAGCCTCCTTGCGCATCATCTCCGACATTTTCGCGTTCACGGCCGCCCACATGCCGAAGTTCAACTCGATCTCGGTGTCCGGCTATCACATGCAGGAGGCGGGCGCGACCGCGGACATCGAGCTCGCCTACACGCTTGCCGATGGGATCGAGTATGTCCGCGCCGGGCTCAATGCCGGCCTCGCGATCGACCGGTTTGCCCCGCGCATCTCGTTTTTCTTTGGCATCGGCATGAATTTCTTCATGGAGGTCGCAAAGCTGCGCGCCGCACGCCTTCTTTGGGCAAAGCTGATGAAAGAGTTCGCGCCCAGCGATATGCGCTCGCTGTCGCTGCGCACGCATTGCCAGACCTCGGGATGGTCGCTCGCGGCGGACGATGTGTTCAATAACGTGGTCCGCACGGCGATCGAGGCCATGGCAGCGACCCAGGGACATACCCAGTCGCTGCACACCAACGCGCTCGACGAGGCGC
>Ga0306920_100001124_pt1 | contig 32903 bp, 11 predicted proteins | sample flu12Cox44000170_FD_204666 | JGI IMG/M metagenome (GOLD analysis project Ga0306920, IMG submission 204666) | Lab enrichment of tropical soil microbial communities from Luquillo Experimental Forest, Puerto Rico - flux4day.12C.oxic.44.000.170 (v2)... | ecosystem: Environmental > Terrestrial >...
TTCCTGGTGCTCGATAAGGCCGTGTCCATCGTCCGCCACGAACCGTTGCCCTTCCCGCATCCTGCACTTAGGCCGGTTCCTAAAGGCCTCAAGGAACTGTCGCTGCTGGTTGCCGCGGCTTCACCACAAGGGGAGGAACCACTCGATCTGGAGGGAGAGGTTCGAACCATCGAAACGGCAGTCGCCAGCTTCGATCTCGCAGGTGTGAAAATCGTACCGAGGGTTCTTCGAGACGCCACTAAACAGGACTTGAGCCAAGCTCTCCTGGGCACGCAGAGCGCACTGATCTTCCATTTCGCAGGCCACGGCAGCGTGGGTGTCAGACGCGACGATTTTAACAGCGGCGTTCCGAAGGGAGAGGGTTACGTTCTGTTACTGGCAGACCGTGCCAGCCGCCAGAAGGAGTCGCTGAGCGCAGAAGCTCTCTCGAGGGAGCTGAAAGGTGCGGGAACCCGGCTGGCCGTACTCAATGCTTGTTACTCCGGCACTCGGACTGCCGCGTATCCGTGGAGCGGCATCGCGAGCGCGCTGACTGCAAGTGAGATCCCTGCCGTCCTGGCAATGCAGTTCAAGGTGGAGCATTTGGCGGCAGAAGCGTTCTCCCGCGCACTCTATGGCGCCCTGGTTCTTGGGTTGTCGCTCGACGAAGCCGTGTGGAGCGGCCGCGTCGCGATGCTCGAGACGAGCAACGTCGACCCAGGGACCGTCGCCAACGTCGAGTGGGGTGTGCCCGTCCTTTACAGCCGTCTGCCCAACGGGGCGCTATTCCCCGAGCGCATCGAGGAGTCAGGGGCTGGGCCAGCAGCAGAAGCCTTCCGCAAGGTGTTCAGCCAGACCGTCACGGGTATTCAAGACGGGACGATGACGGGCGTAAAGGTCCGGCTCATTCAAAATGGAGTGAAGATCGTGCAGAAGGTCAAGGAAGCGAGAGGAGAGATCACTGGCATCAAGGCAGGCGGTGCCGGAGCGGATGCGAGCATCGTGGTTGAACAGGAGATCGAAACCGCAGGCCCGGAAAGCAAGATTGTCGGAGCTGACTTCGACAGCCTCTAAAGCTCGGATGCACGGAGTCACGCTCTCGCGTATCGGGCCCGCCAAGAGCCTCGAAGCCGAGTAGAGCATGAACAGGAGGTACATATGAAGAAGGTATCGGTAGCAGACGCGCGCAACTTTGTGGCAACCGTGGAGCTGCCACCCGCGCCGCACATCTCGCGGGCACGAGAGGCGGCCGAGCCGCTTCAGTTGGTCAAGGACAAGACGCAAGCACTGATCGTCGGATCCGACGTGATGTCCTTTGTGCAGGGCGTTACCACCGAAAGGCGACAGGATCTCGTTAACGCTTCCCTGCTTGCGCAACTCGTCGCGACCAAGGAGGTGCCTGACCCAACGAACCTGCAAGCCTGGTACGACACCTATTTCCAGGTTCTGACCAACTTAGGATTCGCCATCCAGGATCGGCAGTTCGCCGAATACAGGGAGCAAAGTGCAGATTTCGAGGCTCAAAAAGCAATCATCAGCATCGCGACCACGCTTCTCGGTGCTGCGCCCACGGCGTTGGCACTCGTCAAGACCACCCTGGAGGCGTTGAAGACCGACGGGCCGTGGCTGACGCTGTTCACGCGAGAGAGCCAGTCCGCCAAAACCGCCAAGTTTCAGGTCACGCTTGCGGATCCTGGACAAGGGGACCAGTTCCTCGTGTCGCTGATGGCGTTCGCCCTGACCGCGGAAACGAATCTGACCCAGCTTCTGATCTTCAAGGTGCGATCGAACGGCGCTACGTTGAGGCATGTGTCAGGAAAGGTGACGATCAATCCCGAGGTGCTTGCGAGCGTGAGAGAGGACGTTTCGCGTCGCTTGGAGAAATACGCGAAGGCGTACGTGGAGGCGCTCCCGCAACTTTGAGTCACGTGTCCGCCGCCACGATTTGCGGCCTCTGAGGTGGTTGTGAGAGGTGCCCCATGTGAGCGCAGCGGTCTTCTCCGAGCCTGACGACCTCTCGTTCGGCTCCGTCATCCGCGGCTACATCGAGAATCCGCGTTTTGTAAGGCGCGACTGGCTAGCCGCGGCGAGCCTGGCTGACCAAGTGGCCAAGGCAGTGCTTTACGGCAACTACCCTCGTCCGTCTGCCGGAGAGCTGAACATCGATCGGTTGTGCGACCGGAGCACTTTTCTAGCCATTGCATCTCAAGAGGCTGAGACTTCGGCGACCGGTGAGACGAGGCTGACGTTGCGCTGGCTTTGCGAAAACGTCCTGGTAACCTCGTCTTAGATCAAGAACACCTGAGCAGAAATTCAGTGGGTGATTGCAGGCGTTCCTCCGGCCGACAGGTTCCGCTCAACCCATCCGAACGACTCATAGATCTTCGTGGCCAGCTCCGGCTGCCGAGTCACCAGCGCCCCTGCCATGGGCATCAGCGACATCAACTCGCCCTGCGTGGCAGCGCCAAGCCAGTGCTGCTCGATCAGGCGCCGTGCCTCAGCCTCGTCGCCAAGCTCGACATAGATCGAAGCAGCATCTGCCAAGAGCGTCGCGGCCCGCCACGGATTGCGTTGCCGTGCCTCATCTAATAGGCCGAGCGCTCGCGATGTCATATCGCGAGTCTCGCGTTTTCCCCCACTGGTGACCAGACGCCGGGCCACCGCGATGAGCTGATCGGCGCGCGCCGGCGCGTCGCCGATCGCCTCCGCCAAAGGGGCTGCCTGCGCGACGTTGCCGCTTTTGAGCAGCTTGTCTACCAGTCTCCTGCGAGCGTCATCCCCGAGATCGCCTTGCAAGGTGTCGATCGCTGCAAAAGCTTCCTCCGGTTTGCCCGACTCCAGTAGTGCCGCTGCGATCCACGACCCCGCCGCTGCGGGTGCACCGGAAGAAGCCGCAACCCGCCTCGCCTCGTCAAGCAGCCCGGCGCGCGCATACTCTCCCGCGACGCTGGCGAGAACTTCGGTTCGTTGCGGAGGAATGGCTATGCGGGGTGCGGCCGCTTCAGCCTGCGACAACAGGCTCTTCACTCGCTCGATATCGCCATTCGTTGCTGCTACCTTGGCGAGATCCCGATGCGCGCAGCACCCATCTAAAGCGTCGTGATCGACGAGACCCGTGGCGATCCTCATCGCCATGTCCCACTTCCCGAGCCTGGCGAAGGCAACCGCAGTGTCGCACCAGGGCGTCGGCACGAACAGGAAGCGCGGTGCGTTGTTCAGCGCCTCGACGGCGGCCATCATCGCCCCGATCGCATCATCGATCGCACCGGTGTAGAGATCGACATGAGCAAGCGCAATCGAGCGGAGGGCTTCCGCGCTCCCGATCTTGTCTGGGTCAGCCTCCGCGTAACCCTGTGCGACGCGCAGCATCCTGGTCATTGAGAGGTTGTCGACGGGCCTGCCGGGCGTGCCTCCGACGGCGTACACTTCTTTCAGCAGATCCAGCAGGCGGCGAGCGCGTGTGGCGCCGGACTGGATCTCGCTCAACATAGACTGTGCCGTGTCGAATTCGTGCGCCTCGATGAGTACCTTGATGATCCGTGTCTGAGCTTCCGCCTGTCTCCATGGAACACCGATCTCGCGCGCGACGGATCGGGCTTCGGCGAGCTGGCGTCCCCGGACAAAGAGCTCCACGTTGCTCTCAAGCGCTTCGTCGCGGTTCGCGCGAATATCCCCGGCGCGGACGGTGCTCATGATCCTCTGCACGAGGTCGGTGGCCTCGTCACGTCCGCCTGCTTCGAACCGGTAAATCGCGATCACGCTCAGGGCATCGATGCCGGCGGGCGAAGACCCGAGCCGGTCTGCGAGTGCGAGCGCCTTCTGCCACTCTTCCTCCGCGGCGAGCCCAGCGGTGATACTGAAAAGGCCCTGGATGTCGTCCGGGTACGAGCCTCCCGGCACCTGGCCAGTGCTGATCCTCACGGGACCTGCCTCATTTGCCTGCGTAATCTCCCTCGCGATTCCGAGCGCTTCGTCGAACTTCTTCTGCCGCAAGTAGCCGCGGAGCACCGCCAGCAGGAGGCTGCCGCGCTCGTAGTAGTTCATCCGGCGAACGACGTTCAACGCGCGGTCGAGCTCGCCGAACCCGGCCAGCGCTCGTACCGCATCCGATTCCCACATCGAGAAGGAGTAGCCCGCCTTTCCTTTCGAGGCTTCGATCCTCGCGACCGCCTCACTCTCCATGATGCCGATCGCTTCTGCGAAACCGGCCGCGTCATCCGCCGCGTGCAGGGTTTGAGCAAGATGAAGCATCGAGCCCATGTTCGATCGACAGGATGCGTCCGAACGCAGCAGCTCCAGCGCTCCGTGGAGAATCCCCAGCGCGGAGACGTTGTCCCCGGTCGAGATATAGATGTCCGCCCGTGACGCGCTTGCGTCGATGCGCGCGCTTCCAGCATCGCCGAGCTCCGAAATCGCGACGGATAGTTTTTCAGCAGGACCTGTCATGTCGGGCGACTGTGATGCGTGTTGCGCACTCACAAGCGCAGTCAGAGCCGCGATCCGCACGCCGGGGTCTGCAAGCATATCGGCTGCCAAGCCCGCGGCTTTGAAATCCCCGAGGATGCCGCTTAGCGTGCTGAAGGTGTAGCACACTTGCTGCCTCTGCTCGCCCTCCGGGGTGTCGTCGACCATCAACGCAAGTTCTTGCAGCAGCTCGCGGACGGAACCGACATCGCCGCGACTCCTCAGCACTTCGGCTATCTCGGCCAGTGCGTCGGCCTTCTCTGAGGGTTTGGAGTGACTGCGGGCGAGCGCCAGAAGGCCATCGAACAACGAGTCTGTTTGTTGCAGCGGCTGAGGTATCAGCGGCCACACTCTCTGCTGAATTTCCGCGAATATCTGGTTCTTGCCGGCGTCCTGCATGCGCGTTGCCAGCTCGCAGGCCCGCAGCGCCATCGTTCTCGCACGTTCGCGAGCCTTCGGGTCATCGCTCAGCGACCCCGCGATTGCGAGACACGCGCGCGCCCTTTGCACAGGCTCGGGCACCAGCTCGATCAGGTCCGTCGCTTCGCGCTCCCGTCCCACCAGCGTGAGCGCGGCAAACGTGGACGGCCGAAGACGGTCCGCGTAGCTCGACATCGCACAGCGCAGAAACCTGAACGTCCACAGCCGAGGCATCTCGGCGAGGCGGCCGGCTTCATCCAGCTCACCACGCGTAGTTGCGCGGATGGCGAGATCCAGGTCGCGCGAGTAGAGATAGGTGCTCGGGTCGAAGTCCAACTTGCCTCGTCCGTAGTCGCCGGTCTCGATGACGGCGCTCAGGCGATTCCAGTCGGCTCCCAGATAGAGGTGGCTGACATAGTGGTATCGAGCGTAGCTGCGCCGAGCTTCTTCTTGCGCATCCTCTGAGTCCTGCCAGATCTCTTGCAGCCGGCCAGGGCCTTCGAGAACGGTCGCGATACGCCGGTGCTCCCGGCTGGAGTCCACCCAGAGATCTGACGTCGTGGCGTTGCTGCGGGTTTCCGTCCCCGTGAGGAAGGAGGCGAGGGTGGCGTGATACAGCCGGTAGCGGCCGCCGATGCAGTCGAGGAACTGCTCCAGCCAGCCGACCGCTTGCGCGATCTGATCCCGATCCGCAGGCGAGCGGGTCAGCGCATGGATCTGGTCGAGCGTGAGTGGCTCCAGTGCCACGGACAGCAGCGCGAGGATGGGACGATACAGCTGCGGCCAGGCTTCCATGAACACAACCGACCCATCCTGCGGATCGGTGACGGGGAATTTCGTCCTGCCGGGGTTGTTCTGGATCAGCCGCAGAAAGAAGGCGAAGAGCTCGCGCGTGTCGTCGGGCAGCTGCTCAAGTTTGAGCAGTTCCTGCAGCACGAGCCGCCGTTCGGGACGGCTGAGAGCTTGGTCGAACGCGCGCCCGAGCGCGGCCAGATAGCCGAGGTTCCCGTCGGACCGGGTCGTCAGCTCTTCGACGAACGAGTCCACCGTGCGACCCGCCTCCCTCAATGCCGACGCGACCGCGGCGGGTTCGACGAGTGCCATGGAATAGACGCGCGTATCATTTCGCACGCGCTCGTCGTTAGCGTCGATGTGCAGCTCGGTGAGCGATGCCTGGCGGCTCCTGATGAACTCGTCGAGCTGTGCGGTGCCCGGCCGCGAGGTCGCGACGATGCGCACGTTGTCAGGCAGCGGCGGGCAGCGCGTGAGCCAGTCCAGGAGGTTGCGGCCCTCTTCGCCGAAGCGCAGCTCGTCGAGCGCATCGATCAAGATCACGATGCGTGCCGGCGGGTCGAGCCGCAGCGAGGCTCGCGCCGGGGCATAGAGGGCCATCTGCTGCAGGTCGTCCACATCGATGAGCCGCGGCTCCGTGATCCATTCGCCGACCTGAAGGCCTGCTACGGAGCCTTTAGCCTTCGCGACGTCCTGTGTGATGCGGACCACGGTTTGATGGAAAGGCGATGCGCGGATGCGCTTGATGCTCGCGCCAACGACTTCCCCATCCGCCTCGCCGATGCGCTGCTGCACGTCGATACGGATCTGCTCCACATCGAACAACGCCGGCCGGCGCGCCGCGAGCTGCAGACCCGCACGCAGCAGGAACGAGCGTGCGCCGGTTTCGCCCAATGAGGTGCGCTGATCGCGCCGGATGAAGAAGCGCAGCCAGTCCGGCTGATCGTTTGCGAGCTGGGCAACGAAGGAGCTCTTGCCGGCGCCGGGCTCCGCCACGAGCAGCACGAACCGGGTATCCGGCCGGGCGAGGCGGGCGTTAAGTTCGGACGCGAGCCAGTCTCGACGCAGGAATCTCGGCGCCTCAACGTATGCTCGGATAATGTCTTCGTAGAAGAGATCCGTGCGAGCTGTCTCAAGCATAGATGCCCCCGGTCGCCCTCCGCCTACGGTCCCGGAATCTCACATGTTGTTAGTTTCCGCTCAAATCTGAAGTGGGGCCGTCCAATATTACCCGTACGGTAGGGGGTTTTCCGACCGCGGTTTGGAGACGACAAGCGCCTGGACAGCTAGATGGCGGGCTGCGAAGAAGGTACGCTCGGAGGCGTAAGAACCACTAGCACATGGAGAAAGTGGCGACAGCGCAGGAGCCGTTCGTTGGCCGAAACTGGGTGTTTCGGAGCCTCGAAACATGGATCGCCGATACCGGTGTGCCGCGGTTCTTCCTTATTGCTGGCGCGCCGGGCAGCGGAAAGACCGCCTTCATTCGCGAGCTTGAACAGTGCCGTTCACGCGACGGCGAGAATAAAGTCTATCCACGGCTCGAGTCCGCGGTGAGCGCGGTTCACTTCTGCACGGCGCGCAGGAGCACCTCCATTGAGCCGATGACCTTCGTGCGCTCAATCTCCAAGCAACTCGCTAATTGCGATGAACATTTTCGCGAGGCGCTGCTGCAGTCATCCGAGGGAAACATGGAGATTAAAGTCGTACAAAACGTCACTACCGCACACCATGTAACCGGCGTGTATGTCAACAATATCGTCCTGTCCGGACTCTCACCTCGACGCGCATTCACATGCGCGGTTGTCGCGCCGTTGCAGATCATGCAGGCGAACGCTCCGCGCGTCGAGCCTATGCTGCTCGTCGTCGATGGCCTCGATGAAAGTCGCAGTGTCGAGAGCCCGTCGATCACCGACTTACTCGCGAGCACCGACGACCTCCCGCCTTGGGTCAAGATCCTTGTAACGAGTAGGCCCTATGACGATCTCTTCGCTGACCTTCTTATACAGCGAACGCTCTCGCTGTCGTCGTCGGGCACAGAACAGGAAAATGCGCAGGACTTGCTGCAGTACATACGACTGCGTCTCGGTGATTCCGCGCACCAACGTGCAGCGATCGACGTGGAGCAAGCGGCCTCTGTGGTCGCGGGGCGCGCGGCAGGAAACTTCCTTTACGCCAAGCTCTTCCTCGATGACGTCGAGGCCGGCAGACTGTCATTAGATTCGATCGACTCTCTGCCGACTGGCCTCGACGCGTACTTCTACCAGAGCGTCAAGCGGGGCGTGCAGTCGATGGATGGCGCGTGGAGTTCCTCAAGCGGTCCAGTCTTTGGGTTGCTCGCTGTTGCACGTGAACCGCTCTCACAGGAACAGATTCAACGTGTCCTGACAGTCCCGCCGTCCACACTATTGCAGTTTTTGCTCACTTTTGCGCCGCTGATTTCCCGGGCAGCGACACCGAACGGCGCGGCCGTCTATGCATTGTTTCATCAGTCATTCCGCGACTTCCTCAGGCTCAGAAACCTTTCGACTGATGCCAATGTCACGATCCTCAACCCTTATTTCCTGGAAGTGTGCCAGTGCCACGAGGGCTTTCTGCGGTACTACCTTTCGCAAGGCGTCTCCGGAATCGACAGCGAGGACATCGACGACTTGGCCTGCGGCATCTTCCGTTTCATCTCGCCGAAGCCGGCCGCGACGGCGAGATTCCTGCTCTGGTCTCAGGGAGCTTCCTGACGCAGAAGGCGGACCGTTTTCACGACTACCGGTTGATCCGGGAGGACTTGAGGAAGGGGATGACGGCAGCAAGTGGCCATGAGGACGCTCGAGCAGCATTTCGACTTGGCATGGCCATGGATCTGATGCGATACCACTTCGGCACAGACCTTCCACGGGAAATCGCGCCGCTCTACGCGCTTGCGGGCGAAGTCGAGCGCGCAATCGATCTTGCGGAGATCGCCGCTGCCGACTGGGTACGAACAGTCGCGCTTCGCAATATCGTGGCTGCGATTGGCGCTCGCGACCCTGAGAGCGCACTGCAAGTAGCCAAGCGGCAAGTTTCGACTGAGGGGCAATGCGAAAGCCTGGTCCTGGTTCTACTCGCGTACTTGGAAAACCGCCGGTCTGTCGAGGAATGCCTCACGCTTGCGCAGCAGATCATCGGACTCGCGGAACTCAGCAGCAGTAATCCCGCGTGGCAGTGCCTGATCTATAGGGACTTGGTCGTCGCCCTCGAGCGAGTCTCGGGTGAGCAGGCCAATTCCGTGTTTGCGCAGGGCGTTGCGCGCGCAACACAGATAGGCGACCCGCAGCAACGATGCCTCGCCCTCTTGCGGCTCTCCGAAGTTCGTGCGAAGGGCAATCCGCAGGAGGCTGCTTACCTGCTCGGCAGGTCACTCGACGCGCTGGAGAAAGTCGATGAAGGAGAATGGCGGGCGAAGGAATTCGGTAGATTGATCACAAAGCTTGCTTCAATGGACCTGCCGGACGCGCTGCACCGCAGCCGCACGTTCCAGGACCGATTCAGTCGCTGCATCGGATTGGCCAGCGCTGCGCGCCTGGTGGCGGCCAGCAGCCTGCAGGAAGCGGAAGCTTTGCTGGAAGAGGCCGTTCAAGAATCTCGTTTCATCAGTATTGCGAGAGTTGAAGGCTACTCCTGGATACGCAAAGCAGAAGAGGTCTTGGGCGAAGTCAGGGGGGAGTTACCGCGGATCGCCGCAGGGGAAGTCGCGCCTCCGAGTGTCGAGCCCGAAGAGTTGATGCTCTCATTGTTTCGCGGCGAATCGAAGCAGCCCGAGGAGGCGCTGCTAAGAGGCATCAGCACAGCGATGGAAGATCCATCGAATGACCCACTGTTCGTTGACAGAGTAGTCGCATGTCTCTCTAGAGGTCGTAAACAAGACGCGCTCGAGCTTCTTCAGGCCCGAGTTCATTCGACGCTAACGTCCTCGAGTTCTGGGTGGCGCACGCGGCTTGTTGTCGAGTTGCTCCGCGTCTTGGCGCGGTCGGATCTGAACAAAGCCATTGCGCTCGTGGACGAATCGCCGGTGGGTGGGGCGGAAGCACTAGCAGCCATTATAGAGGTGTGCGGTCAGTCGGATCTACCAAGGGCAATGACATTGCTCGACCGACTGTCGGACTCGGATTGGCGCACCAGCATTTCCTGTATCGCACACCTTGCGGTCGAGGCAGCACGCCGGCAGGCCGTGGAGCCGCTGTGCCTTCTGTTGGGACGCTTGTTCAAGACTTCGGGAGCGAAGGCCTCGGGGCCTCCTGAAAGCCTCGATGAATTGGAAGTCCTCTTGGGCGAGTTCGTCTCCGAAAGGTGGGTCATAGGGGCTTCTGACGTGGTGTGTGACACGCTGGCGATAGTGAGCAGTCATCTCGTGTCGAGCTCCCCGCGAACCGCCGCGTGCATGCTGAGAGCCGTACTTGCTCAGCTGGACGGGGAGCACTCGCGGATCGAGGAGGCAATCGACCACATCGGCAAATCCGACGCCGCATTGGCCATTGACCTCGCCAAGACGGCCTGCGCGGCGTACCGCTCAAAGAGCTTTGTGACCCGGGGTTTCCGGTCTGTGGGAGTTCTTGCGGCAGTGAGGGGACTCGCTCCGCACGCACCCGACATCGCCTTGTCCTGGCTAGATGACTCGATTCAGGATAGTGAGCCCGAGCATCGCGCCCTGGGATATTCCCGTCTGGCGAGAGTGTTCGCAGCAAGCGACCAAGCTCGGTCCCAGGCACTCCTTTCCACCGCCCGCTCGGAAGCGAATCGCGTCGGCGACGCTGAGGACAAGCTCGAGGCGCTGTTGGGGATCGCGAGAGACTGCGTTGGCGTAGACAATTCAAGCGCGCAGAGCATAGTCGAGAGCGTGTTGGTCGCGGCTCGCGGCGGTGCAGTGGAGGACGCGCGGCTCGGGCTGGTTCTGGCTCAATCGAGCGAGGTTCTTCTGGCGATCGGCGCGCGTGATGAAGGAGCACGTCTCATCGAGAAAGCCACCGACGGTATGGAAGAGACGTTCTCGGGTTCGGCACTAGCCGACGCGATCTTGCACGCTGCGCTCGAATTCGGGCCTGAAATTGCACATCGGATTGGGCTGAGACTCCTCCTGGTGCTCTCGGCGCGCGACGCTTGGGGTGAGGACACTCCGCTGCTGACATGGGCTCACGACGTAGCACGCCTGCTCGTCGCAGACGGCGACTGCGGTAAGAGCGCTGCCATCGCCAAGGATCTCCTCGAAGAACTTGATCGCGCAGATAAACTGCGGGAGGCGATTCTCATCGGATGTACGCCAGCTCTCGGTCATTCAGCATAGGGAGGCCGGGATGAATACGCCTGCAACTGACACTCCTATCTTGGTCGGCATCATGGTTGACGTCTCCGGGTCGATGACCTCGTCGATCCGGAACGCGAGGACGTCGCAGAATCGGCTTGAGAGTTTCCGTGACGCACTGGAGGGCCTCGTTCGCAACTACGCGAACACCATTGAGCGAGAGTCGCGACCCGGCCAAGGTCGGGTCAGTATCTTTGCCTATGGCTTCGGATTCGGAAATCCTCTGTCACAGCTGTTGGGTCGTAAAATCCCGTCTGTTCATGACCTGTTTGAGCTACCGGGCGAGGCTGCTTCAACGGTCGATATCGTGCATCTGGCGAAGCAGTGGCCGCGGTACAGGTCTCACGTGGAGGGTCTCGCTACACAGATGTTTGGCGATACCCCCATGGGAGAGGGATTTCGCACGGCGCGTGAGCGTTTCAGCAGAGAATCGGCACCACCGGGAGTTGCCAGGATCCTCTTCGTTCTTTCTGATGGTGAGCCCACCGACTGCAGCGCCCAGGAGATAGTCGGGATCGCCAGTGAGCTCAAGGCGGCCGGGGTTTTTGTCGTCTCCTGTTTCGTGACCGGTGCGGATGTCGCGGAACCCAGGCACATCTATGGCACGGCGCCGCGGGATTGGCCAGATGCGGCCAAGTTGATGTTCGAGTGTGCGTCGGTGATCCCAAACGGGTCTCCGTTCTACTTCTACCTCAAGGAGTACGGATGGAAGCTTGACGAGGGCGGCCGGCTGTTTACGCAGGTCAACCAGTCGGAGTTGCTCGCCGAGTTCATGAACGTGATTCTCAGTCCAGTCGCCACCGAGGGTCAGGGGGCCGCCTCGTCGCCGACATCTCGCCTGCAGCCCGTTTCACCTCAGAGCATTTCTTCGCCCGAGCCGACTATGCGTGAGAACACACCGGGCGCCCCCGTCGAAGGAAAAGAAGCGGTAGGTCCGTTGCGCAACGATGCGTCCAGGCGTGAGCCCGGAGCCCTCGGTGCGAAGAACCCCACCGGCAGCACCCACGTGAACTGGCCGGCATGGGTGTTTGGGGGGTTGCTGGTCTTGTTCTTCATGGCGATAGTCTGGTTCAAGCCGCAAGTTCAGTTCAGTGACCAACAACAGAAGTTGCTGCGAATCCTCGCGTCGGTCCTGGTTGGAGTGATTTCCGGACTCTTCACCGGGGCACTGCGGCTCGAAGGAAAGATTCCAGTGATGAACGACGTCCAGATAGCAGCAGCGGGCGGCTTCGCGGGCTTCGCGTTGACGTTCTTTCTCTGGTGATCAGCACTGGCACGGCACGACCTGCCGCAGCACTTACGTAGCGGTAAAGGTCAAGGCGGCGCTGCCAGCGACCCGGCAGGGTGAGAGCACCTGCACGGATGGCGCCAGTAGTACTGCGGCCAGCCTCGCGGATTGGCGTGCGGCAACTTTCCGTTGCGCGCACCTGTGCCACCGTCGATTGCTGCAATGAACATTGGCGACCCCCGCTCACTCGCGAGGTAATCGCAAGGAACCTCGGCGCTTCCCTACAAGAATCCGCACCACCAACGCGATGAGCGAGAAGAGAAACGCCAGCAGGATGCCCACGGCAATAAGGGATCCGAGCACAAAGGCTGCTGCCAGAACGGCAACGAGCAGCAGGCCAGCGGTCAGTACAACCGCAGCCTGTCCGATACGGCTCATATTGTGCGGCGCGGACTTCGGCGGAGCAGTAAGTTGCCGCGCGTGCGGCGACCCCCCTGTGCTGATGCGTATGCGCACTGTCACATCGCGCTCGAGGCGCTTCTTTCAGCGCAGGGGAACGCGAACCCCGGCTGTCTGATCAGGCATGGCGACAATTCGCTTGACACTGGCGGGCCCGTCAACAGTATCGTAGCGCAGATATTAATATTAACAGCCCTTACGTGCCGCAGTCGGGCAGGAAAAAGATCCTCCTCAAGCTGTTGAGTCTCGTTGTTCGCTGTCCAGACCTGATCCCGCAGCTCCAATTCTCATCGAGGAGTCCGCGCGATGGCCGACACTTCATCGATCAGAACCCGACAGCAGATGATCGACACCCAGAAGCAGATGCAGGCTGCCTACCCTCAGGTACTGCAGACCTTGCTTCGCATTCCCGGGGTCGTCAAAGTTGGCATCGGCATCAAAGAGACCAACGGGCAGCTCACCGGTGAGCCCGTATTCCGCGTCTACGTCGAGGAAAAGAAGCCCGCTGCGGCCGTGCCTCCCGGAGAGTTGATTCCTGCAGAGATAGGCGGGTTCAAGACGGACGTGGTCATCGTCAGGCCAGAGCAACTCGAAGACGACGACAGCAAATACAGGCCGCTGAAGCCGGGATGTCAGGTTGAGCCGGCCGGGTACGACGGTGTCGGCACGCTGGGGTGTCTTGCAACCCTGGTCTCGGACAACTCGGTCGTACTCCTGAGCAACCATCACGTTCTATACCAGGGCACGGTGACCGACGGCGTGGAAGTCGGACAGCCAACCTACGGCTCATCGTGCTGCTGCACCTGCGGTGATGTTGCCGTGAACGTCCACGGCATCGACCGCGCTTTCGCGGGAGCGCCTGCGAACACGGGGCACCTCGATTGCGCGATCGCGCGGGTGAAGCCTGGCGTGAAGGCGGATCCCGAGATCCTGGAGGTCGGGCCAATCACCGGCACGAACAATGCAGTCCTGCTGGAGGCCGTCAAGAAGCGCGGCCGAACGACGGGATTCACGCAGGGCACCGTGACCAACCTGACCATGGATACCGGCGGAACGCGGATTCTCGAGATCGAGGTAAAAACCAACAACGGCCAAGTCCGGTTTTCAGCACCGGGAGACTCTGGATCGGCGTACCTGAACGCGGCCGACGAGATGATCGGCCTGCACCGCTCCGGCAACAATGGCGACAAGGTGACTGCTGGTAATTTTTCGTCGACCGGTATTGGCATTCAGGAGGTCCTGAATGGCCTGCAGGCAGATGGGTTTCAGATAAACATCATGACCGGCATGGGCGGCGGCGAGGCCGCGGTGCGCAGCCAAGCCGAGCCTGTCGGACTGACTGATGCCCTATGGGTGTTCGAGCAACGTCTGAAGAGGACGCAGTCCGGCACACGATTCTGGCAAGCCCTGCACCGGCACCACAAGGAGTTGGCGCGCCTTGTCAATGAGGTCCGTCCAGTGATGGTGGCGTGGCAGAGGAAAAAGGGGCCGGCCTATCTCGCGGCGCTCGTGCGAAGCCTGAAGGAGCCCCGTTACGAGATTCCAACCGAGATAGAAAGCATCACGCGCGAGGACGCAATTTCAACGCTCACGCAGGTTGTCCTCAGGCACGGTTCTGCAGCGCTGCGGGCGGACCTGGAGATATACCGTTCTTCCGTCGCCGAAGCGATGCTCCATGCCACCTCCACCGAGGAAATGATTCACGCCTGGGAACAGATGGCAACCGACGAACAGGAACTGTCGACCGCTGACTCGTAGCGCACCATGGCGACCTCACCGCAGGGAACGTTCGAGGTCATTGCCCGGCTGCTGGCCAGGCTGTTCTCGCCCCTCGAACACAGGCTCACCTCCTCGCAGATCACCGTCCTGCTGGCGGAGCTCGGGCTGCAATTTCCGCCCGCGTTCGCAACCGATGCGGGAATCGTCTCCTCAACGAGCGAAGTTGTGGATGGGCTCAGAGCCATCCCCGGCCTGGTGTCGGATCTTGAAGCCGCCATCGAAGCCGAGGACATCGCGCAGATCGTTTCAAAGGGCCTCGCCCTGGCCAATGCCATCCGCGTGGGCATTCAGGGCATGGAAACCATTGCCAACGCGATTCGCACGGCCGGAGCCAGCGCGGGGATCTCCGCCGCTGAGCTGAACCAGTTTTGCGATGAGCTGCCCAGCCGCCTCATCGACTATCTGGTCATCAAGAACCTCGAAGCCATTTCTGGCCTTTCAGACGCACTGCAGTTTTTCGGTGTGGTTGAACGCACCGACGTCCCCGCCGTCGACGCGCAGCACCCCGCCTTCACGCGCCGTGTGCTGCATCTGGACCAGATTCCCAATGTGATTCAAAGCCCCACGCAACAGCTGCAGACTCTCTACAACTGGGGCGCTCCGACTTTCGACGGAGTCCACCTGCTGCAGACAGTCCAGAAGCTGCTGACCCAGGCGGGCGTGCCGGCGATTCTCGATACCAGTGGCGCGGTTCCAGTGCTGGACGCGATGTTCCTGGAGGTCTCACCGAAAAAGGACATCAGTCCACCGGGCCTGCTGCTGAAGGTTGCGGATACCGTCAACATCGATACCTCGACGCCCTACCAGCAGGACAACTGGCAGCTTGTGCTCACGCTGAACACGGACATTGCCGTCGGCGCGCAGGTCGTGGTGCAGCCGGGCGACGCCGTGACGTTCGTTCCGCCTGCGGGGCAAGTACAGGGCGATGAATCCCTGCAGTGGACCGCTGGCACGCCCTCCGGTCCGCCGTACCTGATCCTTGGCGAGGCCGCCGGCAGCCGTCTGCAGGCTCAGCAACTCATCGCGAAGGCGGGCGTGGGCTTCTCGTGGAATTCCGCAACCAACAGCGGGCGGGGCAACTTCAAGATCTCCGGCCAGGTTATCCACGGCAAGATCGCCGTCAACCTGGACGACGCTGACGGGTTTCTCAGCGATCTCTTCGCCGGAACGGCGCTCGAATCCGACTTCGCGCTCTCGCTGGCGTTTTCCACGCAAAGCGGTCTGACTTTCGAGGGCAGCGGTTCACTGCAGGTGCAGGTTCCGATTCACGTCTCTCTCGGCCCGGTAGACCTCAGCGCCCTCACGTTTACCGTCGGCCTGCAGAACGGCACGGTGCCTATTGCTGCCGCGGCGGATATCTCGGCGTCGCTCGGACCCCTGCAGGCCTCCGTTCAACAGATCGGTATTCAGGCGAATCTCACGGTACCCGCCGATCACAAAGGCAACCTCGGCCCGCTGGATTTCAGCCTGAGCTTCAAACCGCCGAATGGCGTGGGACTTTCGGTGGATGCGGGCGTCATCAAGGGCGGCGGCTTCCTCTACATCGACACCGCGCGCGGCGAGTACGCGGGGGCGATGCAGCTCGTCTTCGCCGACTTCCTTGGACTGCAGGCGATCGGTCTCATCACGACCAAGATGCCCGACGGCTCGAGCGGATTCTCACTGCTCATCATCATTACGGTCGATTTCGGGGCAGGAATCCAACTGGGGTTCGGCTTCACGCTGCTGGCCGTCGGCGGCCTGCTGGGACTCAACCGTTCGATGCTGTTCCAGCCTCTGATGGACGGCATTCGCACGGACGCGATCGAAAGCGTCATGTTCCCTCAGGACGTGGTGGCCAACGCGTCGCGGATCATCAGCGACCTGCGCGCGATCTTCCCTCCACAGCAGGGCACGTTCCTCATCGGTCCGATGGCGAAACTCGGCTGGGGAGAGCCGACCCTCATCAGCCTGTCCCTCGGCGTGATTGTCGAGATTCCGCCGGGCGACATCGCCATCCTCGGAGTGCTCAAGCTCGCGTTGCCGGCAGACGACGTTGCGATCCTGCTGCTGCAGGTGAACTTCGCCGGGGCCCTCGAGTTCGACAAGCAGCGCCTCTACTTCTTCGCCTCCCTGTACGACTCGCACATCCTGTTCATCACCCTGGAAGGGGACATGGGCCTGCTGATGGCCTGGGGCGACAACGCGAATTTTGTCGTCTCCATCGGCGGCTTCAACCCGCAGTTCAACCCACCACCCTTGCCGTTCCCCGCTCCGCGGCGCATCGAGGTGGACATCATCAACGAGTCGTACGCGCGCATCCGCTGCGACGGGTACTTCGCGGTGACCTCGAACACCGTGCAGTTCGGCACGCACTCTGAGTACTTCTTTGGCTTCAGTGCCCTCAACCTCTCGGGTAGCTCGGGCTTCGATGCGCTGATTCAGTTCTCGCCGTTCCAGTTCAGCGTCTCGATCTCGATGTCGTTCAACGTCAACGTCTTCGGCATCGGCGTGTACGGCATCGACATGGACCTGGCGCTGTCGGGTCCCACGCCCTGGCACGTGCACGGCACGGCTTCGATCTCTTTCCTGTTCTTCTCGGTCGGCATCGGCGTGGATTTCACCTGGGGCGACAACCGCAACACGATGCTGCCACCGATAGCGGTGATGCCGGTTCTCAGCGGCGAGTACGGCAAGCAGAGCAACTGGAAGGCGGTGCTCCCCAGTGGCTCGAACCTGCTCGTGGCACTGCGGCAACTAAGCGCTGCCGAAAGCGCCATGGTGCTGCATCCGGTCGGCACACTGCAGGTGAGCCAGCGCGCCGTGCCGATCGATCTCACGCTCGACAAGGACGGCAACCAGCAGCCGAGCGACGCGAACTACTTCACGCTCGATGTCACCTCGGGCGGTCTGAGCAAGCTGCATACGCTGCAGGAGCAGTTTGCGCCGGGGCAGTTCAAGAACATGGACGATGCCACGAAGCTGTCGCAGCCGGCTTACGTACCGCTCGACAGCGGCATCGAGCTCGCCGCCGCGGGGAATGCTTATGCATCCGGAACCGCGATCACGCGCAACGTACGCTACGAGCTCACCGTGATCGATACCAAGCTGCGCCGCGTCGTGAACCGGTTCTTCACCTATGTGGGGTCCATGTTCGTGCATTTCCTCGCCGGGTCGAGCGTGACGCGCGCGGCGTTCTCGTCGCGAACCGCGGGGCAGGAGCAGCCCTATAAGGATCACGTCACGGTCGGCGCCGAGACCTTTGCGGTCGCCCTGGTGAGCAACAACACCGTGTACAGCCCGGCGGCGGCTTCCTTCACCAGCCAGGCCGCGGCGCTCGATCATCTGAACCGGGCGGTCGCCAATGACCCGACACTCAGCGGCACGCTGCACGTGCTGCCGCAGTTTGAGGTGGCGGCATGAAGATCATCGCCACCTATTCCTTCCTGCCGTGGCTGCGCCAGGGAGTGGCCAACACCATCACGGCGGCCGACGGGGATAACACGGTCAAGACCCGCGCGACCATCAACGTCGCCCTGCAGCTGACGGGCCAGGCGGTTGGCGGCGGTGCTCCCCTCACACAGGCGCTCACGCAGAACATTGCGCTCTATGGGCCGGGCGATATCGTCGGTATCGATGCGCGGGCGATCGTGCGCCTCGAGCCGCGCAACTGGATCACGAATTTCGAGTCCAACTACCTGCCCGCGATCGACTTCTGTGATCCGGATTTTCCGTGGCGCTACACGCCGGCGGGCCCGGATGGCACCGGGTTGAAGCTGCGCCCGTGGATCGCACTCGTCGTTTTTCAGGAAAGCGAATTCACCGAAGGGCAGGGGACCGGTCAGCGGCCACTACCCTACGTCACGGTTACCGATGCCTCGCTGTTTCCGCCCGCCGATCAGCTCTGGGCCTGGGCGCACGTGCACTTCAACCAGAGCCTTTCCGCGGGGCCCACCGAGCTGGTCTCTCCTGACATGAGTGCCGTTCTGCCGCGTGTTCAGGCGCTAGTGAATCAGAATCGCGACCTGGCCTATTCCCGCATCCTCTGTCCGCGACGGCTGGCCGATCGCACCGGGTACCACGCCTTTCTCATGCCGGTGTTCGAGACCGGACGGCTTGCCGGGCTCGGGCAGGATCCCGGCGCGGCGCCGTTTGCAACCTTTTCGGCCTGGGGCACGTACGCCGGGAAGGCCCAGGCGACCAGCTATCCTTATTACTATCGTTGGTACTTCCAGACCGGCACGCACGGGGATTTTGAGTACCTCGTCGAATTACTGAAGCCACAGCCGCTCGATGCGCGCGTGGGAACGCGCGATATGGACGTGCAGGATCCCGGGTCGAACATCCCCGGGATCACCAGCCCTTCGCTCGGTGGCGTCCTGCGCCTTGGCGGCGCCTTGCAGGTACCCGATGCCGATCTTTCCCCGCCGGATCTGCTCACCCGGCAGAAATACGAGAACTGGGATCAGCCCTATCCGGACGCGTTCGAGACCGGGCTCGCTCGGTTCATCAACCTGGCGGATGACTACTCCACACAGACCTCAGCCGCCGCCAACACCGCCTCGGGAATCAGCCCCGGCATTACCGCCGATCCGGACCCGCTCATTACTTCGCCCCTGTACGGCCGCTGGCATTCGCTGACGCGGCGTCTGCTGTTCAACAGCCACGGCACCGCCGCGCCGAACAGCACGAACTGGGTGCATCGGTTGAACCTGGATCCGAGATTCCGCGTGCCCGCCAACTTTGGCACGGACGTCGTTGAGAAGAACGCGGAAGACTTCATGAACGACGCCTGGGAGCAGATCGGTGACGTGCTGGCTGCGAATACGAAGATCCGGCGGCTGCAGCTGGCGATGCAGGTCTCATCCCGCTGGCACACGCAATCGCTGCAGCCGCTGGCAGCCGCCGATGCAGAGCGGGCTTTGACCGTGACGGCGCCGGTTGCGTTACGGGTGCTCATCGCCGGAACCAGCGCCGCGAGCGCAGTCAGTGCGAGTTCCGCAGCCACGGCCGCCGCGCCCCGCACCACGGTGGCGGCGCTCGTGAACACGAGTCTCGTGCCGCAGGCGTACACGTCCACCGCCATGCGCAGGGTGACGCGTCCCGGCGCCCGCTTGATGCGCTCGTTGCCCTTTACCGCGTCCGTTACACCTCACAACCTGCTCTCCCGCGTGAACAGCGGCGCGGTGAGTGCCGCGCCGCCGAAGGTAGTGCCGCCGGCGCTGCCGACGGTCAGTCAGACCGCCGCAGCTGCGGCGCCTGCGAGCGAGCCGGGGTGGGTTCAGCCGCTGCTCAGTCGCTACCCGTGGCTGCCCATCGCCGTGCTGCTCGCAGCAATCGTCCTCGGCGTGTTGCTTGCCGTCATCGTCCCGTTGGTCGGCATTGTGCTGGGAATCGCCCTTATCGCCGCGGGGGTGTTTCTCTTCCGGCTGCTGCGAAGGTGGCAAGCTGCGAATGCGTCGTCGCAGGCGGTCGGCGAAGCCGACCAGACTCCTGAGTCGGTCGCACAGATGCCGAAGAGCCCGGACTTCGTCCTCACCGATCCCGGTACCAGCACCCGTCCGACCGAGGGCACGACGGATTCGCCGACTGCCGTTAAATTCAAGAGTGCGCTGCGCGATTCTTTTGCGCTGCTCACGGCCACGCGCGCGGTTTCGGCGCGTCCGGCACCCGTTGCCCTGAACGTGGCATCGCTCGTCACCACCATGGTGAGCGCGGTCGATCCTCTCGTGACGATCCCGCGACGCGGCCTGTCGATCATTTCCATACCTGCCTGGATCGCTGAGCAGATCGGCGATCAGTTTGGCGAAGTTATGGCGTATCCGAAGATCGATCTGCCGATGTACGGACCGCTCAAGGACATCTCCAGCGAGCTGTTGCTGCCGAACATCAACCTGATCCCGCCGAACAGCATCACGTTGATCGAGACCAACCAGAGGTTCATCGAAGCCTACATGGTGGGCCTGAATCACGCCTTCGCCCGCAAGCTCCTGTGGCGCGAGTACCCGACCGACCAGAGAGGCAGTTACTTCCGGCAGTTCTGGGATCCGGGCACGTATCTCAATACCGATACCACTCTCACGGCCGATCAGCTCAAGGAGAAACTCTACGACATTCCCAAACTGCACCAGTGGGCGCTCACTTCGAATCTGGGTGATCACAACAATCGGGCTGGCGCGGGGCAAACCGGCGCACAGGCGGTGCTCGTGATCCGCGGTGAGCTGCTGAAGAAATATCCGACGGCGGTGATCTACGCGCATCATGCGCAGTGGGCCACGAACGCGGACGGATCCATCGATCTGACGCAGCCGCGCTCGCTCCAGGACATCGATGATGCCTTCGCCGACAATCCTCCGCCCGCGATCATTCGCACCCCCCTCTACGAGGCCAAGGTCGATCCGGACATCTACTTCTTTGGCTTCGATCTGACCGTCACGCAGGCCGAAGGCGGCACCGGACAGAACCCGAATGACGATCCGGGTTGGTTCTTCGTGATCAAGCAGCGGCCCGGCGAGCCGCGCTTCGGGCTCGAGCTGACCCGGGACGTTCCGGCACCCGAGGTTTTCGTCGAGTTGACGTGGGACGACGTGATGCCCGGTCTCGCAATCGGGCAATTTCTGCAAGGCAACATTCTCGGCAACGTTGGGCTGACCCGGCCCACGGAGACCGCGGACGACAAATTGTCTCAGTACAACGACGATGAAGAAGTGAATGCCGCGGCAATCAGTTCCGCGCGCTGGGCCTACATCCTTTTCCGCGCCCCCGTCATGGTAGCCGTACACGCTCGCCAGATGCTGGGCAATGGAGCCTGACGTGCCGGAATTCAACGCCAGCCAGGCTCGGCTCGCGGACGCGCGCGGCGCAGCGGCAGCGGCGGCCGCCGCAAGCGCAGCCGCAAACCAGCTGCAGCGGCAACTCGCGCGACAGCTCGCGCTGCTGTCGCGCAGTGTGAGCCCCGATGACCCGGGCGCGCAGCCGCGTAAGGCGGCGCTGGAGAAACAACTCAGCCAGGCGACGGCCGATGCGCACGCGAAACTCGCGGTCGCGCAGGATGCGAAAGAAGCTGTCATCGCGGCGCTCGAGGCGTTCGCGACCTTCACCGATCCACGGGCGAATCTTTCTCAGCTCCCCGACACGTTGCCCTTCCTGCTGTTCCCGGTACGCGTCGAGACACGCTTCAAGACGACACAGGAGCAACCCGAGCTGTGGGTCCGCATTTATCCGGACGACTGCTCGGTCGACACCTTTGAAGACACGTTTTCGGCGACCGAGCTCGCGAACGCCAAGCTCTACTGGCAGGCGATCTGGCGTGCCGGTGGAATCGAGCGCGATCAGCGCGCCGCGTGGAGCAACCTCGTCTCAGCTCAGGGCAGCGGTCGGGCTGCATGGATCGTGGACCACTACCAGCCGGCAAATCTCGCCGCCGAGCCCGTCAAAGCTGCCGCCAGCGACGAAATCCTGGTCATTCCCACGCAAACCCCGCTCGCCGGCGCGCACGCAACGGCCATATCCACCTATTGGCAGGCGATCTGGCTGGCCGATGGTGACAGCACGAAATCCCAGGCCGCTCTCACCGCTCTGCAGGGTGCGGTCGGAGCCGCGGCGGCTGCGAGCCTGATTCAGAGCTACGTGACTTACAACCTGAGCGACCAGCCCGCTCCTCCTGCGACCAAGACCAGCGTCGCGCTGTCGACGAGCTTCGTGGTGTTCCCGGCCGATCCGCCGACCAAGCAGGACTCCTGGTCGCAGGCGCCGGTCGTCAATCATCTTGCCGACCGCTTCGTCGTGATCGGCTACAACGCCGGCGCCCAGACTCTGCAGGCCATCGGCGGCGTGGTGTCTCTGCCTCTCATCGTTGGCCCCAATCCCGCGGCCGACCCGTCCCAGACGATCCACCCGCAGGGTGGGGACCTCGTGGTGCCCGACGAGTTGCAGTGGCTGGTCGACTTCGATCGCGCGGTTGCCGCGGGGATGGGCCTCAGGATCCCTCTCAGCGCCGCACAGGCCCGCACCGGCTTCGATCGTCTCATCGTGCTCGGCGTGGAGCTCAGCAGCAAGGACAGCGACGCCAAGTCCGCCGTGGAACAGCTGCTGCAACACCACGAGTGGGGACGCAGCGGCTTCACGCTCGTGCCTCAGGGCACGCCGACGCACAACACCACCGGCACGGGCACTGGCTATACGCAGCTCGACAACGCCAACCAGAGTTTCGACGATCGCAAGAACGCTCCGCTGTTCACGCTCACACCGGACCCGCTGGCGAAGCGGGACGGCCAGTGGCTCGCGGAGCTGCTCGGCATCGACCCCGCGGTCCTCCAGAGCGTGCATGCCAGTGGTGGGAACGATCAGAGTCTGGCGCGCGCGGCGCAGTGCGCGCTGTGGCCCGCGACCCTCGGCTACTGGATGGACAAGCTCCTGACGCCGATCTTCACAGACGCGGCCATCGACGACACACGGTGGTTCTTTACTTCTTTCGTCAGTGGCCGCGGTGCGATTCCGGCGATCCGCATCGGCGAGCAGCCGTACGGGATCCTGCCGACGACCGCCTTCTCCCGCATGCAATGGCCCGTCGACGTCAAGCCTCGAGGCGTCAGCGGCACGGTGGCCTCACCCGCACAGCTCCTGTACTTGGCGAATCTCTGGCAGATCCTTCGCAAGCTGGACGCGGACTGGGCCGCCATGAGTGCCCAGGCCTCGAATGTGGCGAAGGCCGGTGACGCGCACCAGATCCTGCTCGACATCATCGGTCTGCATCCCGCCTCGATCGAGTTCTACTCGCGCTACGCCGAAAGCCTCGCGGAGATCTTCAACATCATTCAGCTCTGGGGCTTAGGTCCAGACTTCTGGCAAGCGCTGACGGCTCTGGCCACCGAGGCGGGCGCGATGGCACTACTGGCGAGGCTGGGTTACGCGGGCACCCCGCCCGACATTCTTCAGCACATCTTCTTCAGCGACGCCGCCCAGATCGGTACGGTGATCGACGACCGGCCGCTGTCGGAAACGAGCCCCATTCGTGCCTATACGGACGAAGGTCGCAACTATGTCCAGTGGCTGATCGATGCCGCGAAGACCTCGCTCGACGCCGTGTACCAGGAACAGGGATTTACGGCGAACAAGACCCCGCAGACGCTCCTCTACCTGTATCTGCGCCAGGCGCTGATGCTCGGCTACTACGACGCGAGCTACGGTCTCCACAAAACCGCCGGCTTCCTGACTCCTGCGCAGCTTCAGGCCATGAAGCCTGAGCCGAAGTTCGTCCACGTTGCTGCCGGGGCGCTGCCGAGCGAAAGCCGCTTCACGGCACTTTACACGACCGAGCCGCGCATCACCTCCAGCCCCACGATGCTGGTCTCGGACTACATCACGGCCAACCTGGCCGCGCTTGTGGATACCGCGGAGCTCAATCAGCAGCTGGCGTGTCTGGGCATTCTGGCGGGAGCGTCTACCGCAGCCCTCGAGCGTGTCTTCGCCGAGCACATCGACTGCTGCACTTACCGCTACGACGCCTGGTTGCTGGGTTTAGTGAATGCCCGCTTGCAGGCCATGCGTTATGTGCGCGACAACCAGACGCAGCAGCAAGGCACGCGGACCGGACTCTACCTCGGCGCCTACGCGTGGCTCGAAGATGTCCGCCCCTCGGCGACAACGCTCACCCCCGCCCAGATTCCGGCCGATGTTGCCACGAATTTCCCGGGAACCAGCCCCGTGCTCAGTGACGCCACCAACGGCGGCTACATCCACGCGCCTTCGATCACTCACGCAGAGACTGCCGCGGTGCTGCGCAGCGGCTATCTGGCCAACGCGACCTCCGCAAATCCCGGCACGCTATCCCTCAACCTCTCTTCGGACCGGGTGCGTCTGGCCCTCTCGATCCTCGAGGGTATCCGCAATGGTCAGAGCCTCGGAGCCTTGCTTGGCTACCAGTTCGAGACCGGCCTGCACGATGACTTCCCGACGGTGGAAGTGGATCAGTTCATCTTTCCGATGCGCAAGGCATTTCCCCTGGTCGCGGACGCGATCCAGGAGACCAAGACCGCTCCGGGCGTGCCCATCGAGGCCATTGAGGCCAGCAACGTGCTCGATGGCCTGAAGCTGGTCAACCAGATCCGCACCCCCGGGAATTCCAGCTATCCGTTCGGGGTCGTGCTGCCCGCAGCGAACGCAACTCAAGCCGCGGCCATCACCTCCCAGGCGGCGGCCCTGTTGGACATCTACGACGCAATCGGCGACCTCGCCCTTGCCGAGGGCGTCCACCAGGCGGTGCAGGGGAATTTCGAGCGGATTGCAGCCACACTCGATGCGTACACGAGCGGCAATTTCCCGCCGGAGCCCGAGGTCATCCAGACACCCCCGAGCGGCATCGGGCTGACGCACCGCGTCGGCGTACACTTCGTTGCGGGCCTGGCGCCCCAGGCGACCGCAACGCCGCGCGCCATGGCGGAGCCGGCGCTCGATGCCTGGCTGGCCTCCCTTCTTCCCGCTCTCGCCGACATCCAATGCAAGGTCACCTGGAAGGACCCCGTGACTGGCGCCAGTCAGAGCGAGACGGTCAGCATGAAGGATCTTGCTGCCCAGCCCATCGACTTGCTCAGTCTCCTTAAGCCCGACGATCTTCAGAGCATGACGGAGCTCGACGACCGCATCATGCGTCACGTGATCGCCAAGGATTCGCCCCGGCCCGACGCGGTGCTCGGCATTCAGTACCTGGCGAGCGATCCCGCAAAATTCACCGTGTTCCAGACGCTGGCCCTGCTGCGCACCCTGAGGGCGCTCGTTGCCCGCTCCCGGCCGCTTCAGGCGACCGATGCCCTGCTGAACAACTCCGCAGCGCCACAAGCGAACGCCTCGGTCTTCGTGGACAGCACCCGCATCACCCTGCCCAAGTCGGCGCTGGACCAGCTCGCGACCGACATCGGCACGTTTCTCAACACGCTCGCGCCGCTCACCACGAATCCCACCCCGGCGAACCAGGCGACGATCCTCGCCGGGATCGATGGCTTCCTTGACTCCGCCGTTGGTCTGCTCGAGCGGGCGGCACGCTTCAACATCAAGAATTCCGGCTGGGGATTCGCGTTCGCGTGGAAACATTCCGCTTTTACCGACCTGTTCGCCGTGGTTTCGGAGTTGATCACGCGCTGGAACGGAAAACTCGCTGACTACGATGCCAAGATTGCCGCATACGACGCGTTGCCCCCGACAACGACGGATACGGCGAGATTCCGGGCGCTGAGCGCGGCCGAGCTGGACATCGTCACCGCTCTGGATCCGCTTCCTGCGTCTCCCGCAGCCATGCGCACCGAGCTGAACGCAAAGCGCGCCACGTTCGCCGCGCGTCTTGCGCAGTTTCAGGCGGTACTCGCTTCCGTCAGCCCGTCCTTTGCAACGGTGCTCGCCAGCGCCCGCGCCATTGCGACGTCCGATCTTGATTCAAAGCCCTTCGACCTGTCGCCATTCCAGGACCGTGCCGTGGTATTTGCGACCGACCTGGTCACCAATCTCACCGGCCACCAGAGCGACGTTCAAGGTCGCAGCGCGGATGTGCAGACACAGCTCAATGCTTATGCGGCCGCCGCGGCTCCCGCGGATCAGGTGACCGCGCTGCAGGCTGCCGCCAAGGCGCTCCTCGGTCCTGACTTTGTCATCTACCCGGAGTTCTCGCTCTCGCCCGCCCAGGCGGACGAGTGGGCCAATGCCATGGCGGCTTCCACCGGGGGAACCCTGCTGGAATACCTGAGCACGACCGCCAAGCTCGATTTTCCTGTCGATGAATGGCTGTACGGCGTCGCGCGCATTCGCCCCAACATGCGCTCCTGGGAGCAGCTTCTCTCGCTTACTGCCGCGTTCGGCATTTCCGCCCGGGACCTGGTGCCGGTGCAGTTTCCGTATGAGACCGCGCCCAGCTGGGTTGCGCTTCAGTACCCCGATTCCTACACGCTCGACAGTGACCGTCTGCTCTATACCGCGCAGTATGCCCAACCCTTCGACAAGACCTCGCGTCAATGCGGCATGCTGATTGACGAATGGACGGAAGTGATCCCCGGCACCACGCGCAACACCGGCATCGCCTTCAACTATCAGCGGCCGAACAGCGAGGCGCCTCAATCGCTGCTGCTGGTGACCCCCGCGACCGGCAACGGCAGCTGGATGTGGGACGATCTGCTCGGCGCGGTCTATGAGACGCTCGATCTCGCCAAGAAGCGCGCCGTCGAGCCGGTTCAGCTCGAGGCCACACCCTATACGTGCTTCCTGCCGGCCACCGTCATGGCCGTGACTTACTACGGCATCTCCATTACCACGAGCCTCGCGGCAGCCAACGGGGTTTTCGGCTACATAGAGGCGAAGCTCAATGGCTAGCTCGGTGAAGATCGCCGACATCCCGACAGCGTTGCAGCAACGGCTCTATCCGTCGGTGACCACCTGGAATCGCCTGGAAGGACGGCCGCGAACCAACAACTTCGACCGCGCTCTGCGAGCCGAGGTGCGCGACGCCCTGTGGATGATCACAAAACAATGGCAGATGGGCGAGACCCAGGGCAGCGATGCCGGCTCTCCGATCTTCGCAAAGCTCCAGATGGATACGACCCGTCTGACGAAGTATCAGCCCGATGCCCTGCCGGTGCAGCTCTTCGAGTACACGGTTCCACTCGAGGCTAAAGTCGAGCGCCGTCCACTGCCGTTCCTCATGGGCGGCCGTGCCATCTCGCTCGACCTGCGCCTTCTCATGGGCCGGTACTGGCTGAAGCTCGTCGCCCGGGTCGGCAACTACGCGAACGCCTACATCACCGCTCCCGCGTACGCGATTCCAGCGCCCGATCCCAACTCGGCGACGGACGCCGACCGCTGTGCCCACCCCGAGGTCTGGCAGGTTTTCTCCGCGGTGGCGGGACGCGCCATGGATGGTGGAGCGCTCTACCTTTACCTGAAGGCCGATCCCGCTCACCACGCCTACGACGGCATCGCGGTGGCTCCCGGGGATCGGGCGGGGATCGAGGGCTGTGCCGTGAGCTTTCTCGCCTGGTTTGAGCGCCAGTTCTATCAGCCTCCCCCGGCAGGTGACGATGCCTGGGTGCCCGCGAACCTGGAATATCAGTTCTCAGCATCGGCGCCCATCGCTGCGGGGGAAAAGGTCTACGTTGCCGACGACTACTACCAGGGGCGGCTCGATTGGTACAGCCTCGACATCGACGGAACCAGTGGCGGTCTCGGCGCCGTGGCGGGATCCGATGTGACGGGTATCCCGCCTACCACCGTGCAGTCCATGATCCCGAAGCCGGTAACGTTCTCCGGAATGCCGAACACGCGCTGGTGGTCGTTCGAGGACAAGAAAACCAACTATGGCGATATCTCCCCGAGCACCACGGACCTGGCAAAGCTCCTGTTCATCGAGTTCGCGCTCGTTTACGCCAACGACTGGTTCGTGATTCCCTACACGTTGCCGGCGGGTGCGATCGCGAGCATCCAGGGTTTCGTCGTTACCAACGTTTTCGGCGACCGCCTGTGGATTCAGGCGGCTGACCAGGGGCCCGACGCATCCTGGCAGCGCTGGAGCATGTTCACGATCAACGTGCGCGGCACGCCCAACGCACCGGCTGACACCAGCCTGCTTCTCCTGCCGACCGTTCCAAAGATCCACGAAAGTCCCGACACCGAAACCGTCCTCCTGGTTCGCGACGAAGTGGCGGACATGGTCTGGGGCATCGAAAAGGTTATTTCGCTGGCGACCGGCGAGAGCAAGCCCGGCCTCGAGGCTGCGCGGCAAACCTTGTCCTTCCTTCAGAACCAACTCAACGCGGCCCATGGCTCGCCTCCGCCGCCCGCGGTCCCTCCTGCCGCTCCGATTCGATATGAGGTCATGTCCTCGGTACCCGAGAACTGGATACCGTTCATTCCGGTCCACGTCCCGGGGAGCTATCGCACGATTCAGTTGCAGCGTGCGGCAATGCCCCGAATCCTCGAGGGCGATCCGGACCCGCCAGCGAAAGTTCAGCCGCGAACCGTGCTGCTGCGCCAGGGTCTCGACAGCTCGCCTGCGCAGACCTATTTCATTCACCAGGAGGAGGTCTCCCGGGCCGGTACGAGCCTGAAGCAGACCTACCAAAGAACGCGCTGGACGGATGGCACCGTCTACACGTGGCTCAGGGTGCGGAGACAAACCGGTCGCGGAGAAGGCTCCAGCGGGCTCGGCTTCGACGAGCTCGTGGATGTTCCGTTCAAGAGTCCTTCGCAATAGCATGGCGAGCGGCGCGAACGCCGGGAGATAAGACGCGCTCCGCCGGCGTGTTGAGCTTCGAATGCTCCATGTGGGATCCTGCGTACCAATGTTAAAAAGACGGCGATCGTAACCGCGAGGGGGTTGAAGATCAGCAGTGATGGGAAGGCCGGTGAGGCGTCGGCAGGAATCTCCATGGTGCCCGATGGCACGTTTTGCGACCATGTGATGAAGGGGGGCATCACCAGTGGAATCGTCTACCCAGACGCCGTGGCGGACCTGGAACTGGAGGCGGTCACTCGGGAGGATTTTCTCGAGTGGCGCGATCGGATCCTCCAGGGTCGACAGGCGCGAACGGTCAATCGCTACGTCCGCTCGGTCGTGGCGGCTCTCAACCAGGCAACGGATTTGGGCTACCTCGGAAATCCTGCCGCCTGGAAGCTCAAGGCGCTCTCGGATGGCATCGACGAGACCGGTGAGACCGCGGTGTTCCTTGACGCCACTCAGCGCAAGGCGATGATCGCCGCCGCCTCGCCCGCCGCGGCTCGATTCTTACGCGGACTTGAGCTCACGGGAGCCCGGCCCAAGGAACTTGCGGCAACCCTGGTGGTGGATTTCGACGGCCATACCTTGAGACTCGCTCATCGGAAGGGGAGGCCTGCCAAACTGCGCCGGCGCCACGTGGTGCTGAGCGCCCAGGCCATCGAATTCTTCAACCAGCAATCGAAGGACAAGCTGCCGGGCGCGCCACTCTTACCGAGGACGGAGAAACACCGTGGCGTCGTCATGCTTAGGCACGAGCGATACAGGGTGCAATCAAAAATCACAATCGGGACGCCAACGCAAAGGGACGAATCTCGGGTCATGCCACCGCGTACAGCTTCCGCCATGCCCGTATCAGCGAGCTGCTACAAATCTATGGAATCGACCCAATAACGGTGGCGGCTCAGACGGGGACCAGCATTGCGATGATCGAGAAAGCGTATCTGCGATTTATCCCGTCGGCAATGCAAGAGAAACTCGCCGCGCTGAAAGGATAGCCTCGGTTTCGCGATGTCCCACACCGAGCTTCTTCGTCGAGCTCGGCGCGCTGATGATGCGTGCATCTGCGATCGACCCATGGGTATCCTGACGCCATTCTTACCCATTCGGATGGTGTCGCAAACACACTCACCGTCGCTAGCTAGCAGATCGAATGGAATCTCATTGCCCGACGCTACCGGACAGGTATATAGAGGAAATAGGACATCGGGGTACAGGCGAGGGAGAGCGTCGATGGCTGATCTATCTGCCACTGGTGCCGATCTGCCGCGTATTCGCAAGGCGCTACGAAGTGCTTACGGGTATGAGAACTGCTCGTTTTCCTGTCCGCAGACCGGGATCACTCTTCTACCGAAATCGATGCGGGCGGCCCTGATCTTCCCTGACGATTTAGACGCCGTGATTGAAGTGCTGGAGGGGAGGCTCAATCGTGTCGATTGCGCTTGCGGCAACCAGCATGTCCTACTCGTCCCAGTCGTTGCGATCGACAAAGCCACCAACGAAGTCGTCTGCGTCACCGCCGGCGCTCCGGAAGCGGATATGCGCGCTAGCCTCGCGAAGATCAACGCGCTACTGGGAAATGCGGTGTTGGTGCCGGACTACAATGGCCTGCTCGCGAGACTTTTCACCTGGATCCACGCGCAGCTCTTGCCTTTGACAGTCGAAGTCCTTGCCGGGCGTCTGAAGACACGAACCCGGACTGAGCGAATCGCAATGCGACACCCTGTCTGTCTCGTCGCTCTTCGTGAAGCGGCAGAGGGACGACTCCCCGTTAGGATCACCTCACGCGGTGATCGAGCGCTAACCCCTAAGGAGTCGTTGGAGCTCGTCTCTGGCCTGCATCAGGAGATTGTCAGCGACCAGTTGCAGGAACTATACGGGGAGTACGGAAGTCGGAGACTTGCCGGTGAAGCTGTGAAACGTGTGCCGCCGGCGGCGTTGAACCCTAAGATTCTAGCTCGCCTCGCGACGTACGCCGCGGAGCGCCTGAGACCGTTGCTTCAGAGCCCTGGTGTGCCCGATGACGCAGCAACAGCCGTCGATGCGAGCACCTTTCCTCAGCAAGTTGCGGCGGCCTACACGGCTGGGTTGATCAATGCAGTGGCGCACATGATCGCGGGTGCCAAGAACCCGGAAGACCAGGGATTTGGGGCGGTGGTACGGGCGCTTTGGCGCAAGCTCGGGAGCGCGGACGTAGACGGGATTCTGCCCGACCAGGAGTCCGCTGCGCGCCTCGTGTCATTCGAGGCCGTTTGGGACGCATCAGCACGTGAAATAAATGACACGTCAGGCACGCCGGCTCTGGGGGCCCTTCTGGATGACTTGATTGCTATGTTCAAACGACTCGGCATGGAGAGCCGGTTCGAGTCCGTCTTGAGCAAGGGTGTGTTCAGAAGCAGGACGCCACCAGGCGCCGAGGCCAACACTGCAAACGATGGCTGGGACAATGAAACCGCCAGTCGCTTTGTGAGCGCCTTGCGCGCATCACTGGCCAGTCGGCGCCGGTTGAATATCTCGGTAGGCGAGAGCCTTCAGTTCGGAGCGGTGGCATCAGCCCTGCTCACCAACATGTTCGCCGATGGACGATGGAACGCGGCCGAGCACTGGATAGACTCCATTCTGGAAGAAGCACTGGATGCTCACGACTTCGTCGCGGCTTACAGTTTCGGAGATGGGGCGCTGGCCATATGCGGTCGCGCGGAAGCATTCGAGCTCGCGCTAAAGATCGCTGGACGGCTCACAGATCTGTTCATGCACGATGACGTCAGTGAGCAACTCGCCCGAGCCGGGGCCGGTCTAACCGTCAGCTTCTGGAACGAATGCGGTAACGCGATGCGTCATGTCGGCCACGCGGATCAGGCAATCGAGAGTTACCGAGTAGCCCGGGGATTCTTGTCGCTCATCAAGGATGGCGTCGATCGCGAACAACGCGAAGCTGTCTTGAGCCGGAACGAGGGGCGGGCGCTCCGGGATCTCGGGCGGTTTGCCGAGGCGCTGCCCCTTCTCGCGATGGATGTAGACAAACATCTGGACGACGTGGCAGAGCTGCAGGGCCTGGCCGTACTCTACGTCCGGGTGGGTCGATTCGCCGATGCGGTCGCGCTGCTCGATCAAGCCGTCGGTCTCTCGGACCCCCGGGTCGACGCCATGGCGAGGACCCGGTCTCTGATCTTGCGCGCGGAAGCGCGACGCGGCTTGGGCGACAACGATGGCGTGGTCGCGGATCTCGAGGAAGCGATGCGGACCGCCCCGGTTGACGCCGAAGGCACCCGCGTGCGGATTGCGGAATCTGCGGCGCGCGTGCCGAAACTCGGTGAGCATGCGCCCGTACTGGCGCTCGTTGCGGAGGATCTGTTGCGAGCCTCGCTGGTATCACCGGCACCCTCCACTCATCGGTTCCAACACCCTTCGGCTATCGCCTCCTTGGGCATGCTGCTGCTCCAACAAGACAACGCAGACAATTGCGAGGCTTTCGAGCGCGATGTTCTGGATCCCTATCTTGGCACGGAAGATGCTCTCATTGATTGGCGGCTGTTGCGATTGAAGGGGCTTCTCGATCGTCGCAGGCATCGGCACTGGACGCGCGAGGGATGGGACTGGATGGCTGCAGCGGCGGAGTCCCTCGACAATCAGGTTCCAACAGGTGACAACACCGAGTTCGCGGCAGGTTGGCTCGCCGACAAGGAGTCGTTCCAGACCGACCTGCTGGAGGCGGGCGTTGCTGTTGTCGATGAGGGGGGGGTGCGTGCGTCCGCTCTGTGGGCTGTGTACGATCTTGCCAACGGTCGTGAGCTGTCAGCCGCACTCGACTCCACTCCATCTTCCGGAGAAATGGAAACCGCCATCGAAACGAGGCTCGCGGAAGCGGCCGCCGAGATCGGCCGCCCCATTGTGGTCTTCGCATTTCTGGATACCGGACGAAGCATTCGAGTCATGACAGTTTCTTCGGGGAGCGGACGTTCTGGGCTTTTGCTCGGCGCAGCCTGGGAGGCAGACTGCGTGGCGACCGCCGCTGCCGCTTTCACGCGAGCTATCGAGGCAATCAATCCGGCCGCACCGGACTCGATTGCGCGTCGAATTGGGCCCTGGCTTGATCTGTTGGCGAGCCTCGGGGAGGCAATCGGCCCCTGTCTGGTATCTGACGCACTCGTCTGCTTCCTGCCCGGCCGCCGCCTGACAAGTTTGCCTTTGCACCTGATGAAGCTGCCGGATGGCCGCGGCGA
>Ga0306920_100001125_pt1 | contig 32902 bp, 44 predicted proteins | sample flu12Cox44000170_FD_204666 | JGI IMG/M metagenome (GOLD analysis project Ga0306920, IMG submission 204666) | Lab enrichment of tropical soil microbial communities from Luquillo Experimental Forest, Puerto Rico - flux4day.12C.oxic.44.000.170 (v2)... | ecosystem: Environmental > Terrestrial >...
AGGACGTCCTGGCCGACTTCCTGGCCGACTGCTGCGTTTCACATCTTGCCAATGAATGCCTCTTCGACAAGGTCCGGGTCAGAGCCACCGAGCTCTATGTCCGGTACCAGGACTGGTGCAAGGAGAGCGGAGAGAAAGATGTCCTCTCCAAGAGGCTCTTCGGACAAGAACTTAGTGATCGCGGGTACACGCTCATCCCCTCGAATGGCGTTCATTATCGCTACGGCCTGGAGCTAAAGGACAGAGACGAAAGGGGTAAGGTCGAAGACCTGGATCCCGGCCCGGCCTAGCCGCGGCAGTGCGCAACTCCTCGAAAGTGCGCAACTTTTTGGGTTTTGCCATTGAACTTCAAATACTGAAAAACAAACGCACTTTCGAAAAAGTTGCGCACTTTCGGGGTACTTGCGCACTGTCACAAAAGTGCGCAAGTGCGCAATTATTGGATTTTACCTTCGACTCTATAGGCCCTTTTTGGCCTTGGCGCAACCTCGCCAAAGGAAACGCGAGACGGCCGCGGCCGGGGGCTCCCGTTGACTCCCCAGGCGCGCAAAAAAACCGCCCTTGGGGCGAAGGTTCAAATCCCCCAAGGACGGCCAGGAACCCGCGTTGTCATGGCCAACCGTACACAGTCTTGCGATTGCGTCAAGCCGACCTGACCCTCGCCGGTTGCACCGAGGCCGGCCCAAAGGGTCGGCCACGCGCCCGGTAGGATTCGAACCTACAACCTTCGGATTCGAAGGCCCTGCGTTGATTGCTGACATCATGCACGGCAGCGGCGCCGTGCTGGATGTACGTCTCCCCAGGCAATCCCGCCCGGGGGAGACCAATGATGCGAAATTGCAACTGGAAGGTGTTCTCGGACAACGTCCTGGGGATGTATGTCCCATCTATCCGTAGGCCGGCAACCGCCAGGAAGATGCGGCAGGTGCTCGAGGAGTTCGGGGAGCTCGTCAGAGGGCCGGCGGAGCTGACGCCGGCGACCATCGCCAGGTGGATCCAGCTCCACCCCGAACGCAGGCCGGAGACCGTCTGCGCACTGCTGAGAAGCCTCCGCGCTGCTTGCGTTTACGGGGCGCGTTTTGGGGAACTCGAGGCCAACCCGTTCGACTGGCGGAAGCCCCACGAGTGGGTCGATTGGGACGTGCCCGAGCTGCCCCCGCCGGTGCATTCCGAGCACGAGGTCGCGGCGGTGCTCCAGAGGGCTGACCTCGAGGCCCAGGGCGGCGACTGGAAGGCCGCGAGGTTGCGGGCGGTCGTTTACGGCTTCGCCTACACCGGGGCCAGGAAGCGGGAGGTGCTGGCGCTCAGGACCCAGGACGTGGACCTCTTGCGGGGATTGCTTTCAATCCGGACTAACACCCGCCGTCGGCTCAAGACGAGGTCCTCCGCGGCGCAGATCGCCGTGCCGGAGGTCCTCGCCCGGGTCCTCGAAAGCTGGATCCCGCGGACCTGGTCGGAGTGGCTCTTTCCCGGAGTCGAGCGGAAGGGCCCCTGGCTCGAAGGACCGCCAGGCGAGAAGCCCCTCGACCAGGTCAAGGCCCTGGGCCTGCGCGCGGGGGTCGAGGGCTTCACCATCCTCAGCCTGCGGCACTCGTTCGCGAGCTGCGCGGAGGGATGGCAGATCGGCGAGCTGGCGCTCCAGCGACAGCTCCGCCATACCCGGATCCGGACCCAGCTCGCCTATCGGCACCCACTGCCGGAGGTCCTGCGCGATGTAGGAGCAAAGGTCCGTTACTTGGTGTCTTGACGTAATCAACGTGAATAGAGATATTTGCGCCTGGCAACCTTCGGATTCGTCGCGAAAGGAGGGGTGATGGCGATTCGGACTCCGACCACCATTTCCATTGGCCGATTGCAGACGCTCGTTGACAACGAGCCTCTGACCTTCGAGCGCACCGGCAACCGTTACCGGATGACGGGAGGGGGGCTCGGCCGGGAGTGGACCGGCGCGACCCTTGCCGCCTGCATGGGCCAATGGCTGGCGAGCATGTCCAAGGCGAAGAGATCCACCAGTGGAACCGCGACGCGGAAGGGAACGTTGCGGACTACCGCCAAGGCCACCGTCACCGCTGGAACCCGGAAATGAAGAGGACCCGGCGCGGGGCCACTCCCCCGCGCCGGGTCCTTGTGTTTTCACGATGCTTTGAGTCAGGAGACGACGAGGTCTCGCTGGGCCAGGCGGGCGAGCCGCTCGAGGATTGCGACCTGGGCCATGTCCCGAGCGAAGATCACGCGCTCGCTCGGCTGCGGTGCCGAGTAGTTGCCGCCGGCGTCGAGCTTGCGGAGTTCGCAGAGGACCTCCGGGGCGAGCTTCAGGAACCGGGCGTCCTGGAGGTTGTCCTCGGCCGTGGCCTCGATGGCGTCGTGGTCAGGCTCCGCTGCGGACGGCTCAGGCTGCGTCTGGGGCATGGCGAGGGCCGGCGGGGGGTTCAGGTGGGTCATGGGGCGTCGGGCCTCGAGCGGGCGTCTGGAGGGCCTGGCGGGGGAGCTGGTATGGACAGCGAGGCTTGGAATCGGTTCGAGAAGATGGCCAGCCAATATCCTGCTGATGCAAGGGATCGGCTGTTGCAGCATTACCTTGCGGGACTAATGATGGGCAGGATTCAGGTGCGATTCGAAGCCGAAGTCTTCAGGCTCTATCGAGAGTTGCTGGCCAGTGGCGAGAGGCAGGTAACACAGTCCTGGAGGCCGACGATGCGGGCCTGGTGGTAGCAGTGGGTCCCCGAACAGCCGCACCCCTCGTGCGAGGAATACCAGCACCGGCGGAACCCGAGCCGGGTCGCGCGGAGCGACTGGGCGAGCGGGATCCGCGCGGGGGGTCGTGCGGGAGCTGGGGCGGGAGGTTCGCCCGTGGCCAGCGAGAACACGAGCCGCCGGTAGGCTTCACGCGACTCGAGGTCGGGGTTGGCGTCCGAGCAGAGCCAGCGGTAACGCTCGTGGCGAAACTCGCCGGTGCGGCTGCGTTCGATGGCGATCTCGACCGCTTGGTCGAGGGTCATTCGCTGACGCTCCACGGCCCATTGAAGATGGCGTCGAGTCCGGTTAGCCCCGTCATCGTGCCGCTGGCCGAGTACCCGGGGGGACAGGTCTCGCTCGTCGGGCTGCTAGCGGCGGTGGTCGCGAGGAAACAAGTACAGCCGCCGCAGGTGTAGGTGCCGCTCGCGCAATTCGTCCAGGTTCCCCCCGAGTAGGTCAAGGGTGTGAACAGGTACTGGTAGACGACCCCGGTGCCGCCAGGGGTGTAGTTGATCAGAAGGGGCACGCTTCCGGCGACCGTGCCTCCGTGGCAGTTATCCACGGTGTGGCTGAAGTAAACGCACCCCTGATAGATACACCCTGAAACCCAGCTCACCGTGAAAGTGCCGACGGGCGTGGTGATCGTCAGCGAGGTAGGCCAGGCGTCGCCGCAGATTTGGCAGCCATCTGGCCCGCAGGTATAGCCCGTCGCTGGCGTGAGGGTGATGGCCGCACCATTCCCCGAACAGGGGCCGGTGACGGTGACGCTGCTGGTGCCGGTGTTGAATCGAGTCTTCGACGCGGTCCAGGTGTAGGTGCCGGCGGGAGCTGCGATCGTCGGCGTGTAGCCTGAAGAATTGGTCGTATACGACCCGCCGTTGAACGTGACCGTCGCGCCCTGAAGACCGAGCGAGACGTCGCAGCCAATGACGTGGATTGTCACTCCGCCCGCGCCGGTGTACGCATAGAGCGTGACGTTCGTGGTGCCCGGGCAGGTCAGCGAGACGTCCTGGTTGCTGCCGTTGTATCCGGTCTTCGTGACCGCGACGTTGTAGGTCCCGGATGCCGGGACGGTGACGCAGCACTGGCCGCTGGCGTTGGTGGTGCAGGTGCCGATCGTGGTCGCGCCCTGCTTCACCGTGACGGTAGCGCCCGAGACGGCAGCGCCATTGCAGTCGAGGACCGTCACGCATATCTGACAGCCGGAGCAATTACAGCAGCCGCCTGGACTGAGGAAGATGGATCCAGCCATCAGCAGTCCGCCGCAATCAGCCAGTAATTGCCGTCGATCCAGGCGACCTTGATCGTCTTGCTCACGGCGATCGGGGCGGAGAGGCCGTGGTCGTTGCAGACCGTCACGTTCACGAAGTCGGGATTGGTCTCAATGGTGCTGGTCATCGCGGCGGGATCCCAGCGGTAGAGCGTCGCCTGGCCGGCGGTGCTGGGAGCGCCGATCGACCCGGTGGGGATGGCCGTCGTCACCGTGGCCCGGAAGATGGTGCCGTAACCAGGCGCGTACGCGGCACCAGCCGCCCCGTGCCAGTAGGGGGTCTTCTCCACCCGCCGCACCGCGTCGGCGATCCGCTTCGCGACCGGCTTGGTGAACGTGACGGGTGCCTTGGGCCTCGAATCGATGCCCATCAGGAGCCGCCCGCTCCTGGGACCGACTTGTAGTTCAGGATGTCCTTGTCGATGTTCAGCTTGTCGAAGTCGGCGGACGGGTAGATCTGGAAGTCGATGTAGTGCGGCTGACCCGCCGCACCCACGTAGCGCCCGCCCGTCGTCAGCATCACGGGGCTGGTGACGGGGGTGTTGTTGATCATGATCTGGGCAGGGTTGCCGTTGATGTCGATCTGGCGGAGGCCCGCGTTGAGCACGGTCTCAAACCAGCCGTTGACGAGGATGTTCCCGCTGGCGTCGATCTGGTACTCGCGGATCTCGAACTCGTAGGTGACCTCGGCGTAGTATCCGTAGTCCGCGTGGTAGACCTTGTCGGCCGTGATGTCGTGGCACTTCACGGTGTTGGGGTCATACCCCAGGAAGGGCCCGGCGTTGACGTGGTCCTTGAAGGTCTGGGCGAGGCTGGCGTCGAACGAGGGCTCGTTGCGGGTGATGGTGAGGAGCGGCCTCGAGTCGTCGCGCTTCAGCGGCGGGTCGAAGGGGTCGTTGACGGTGTTCGTGATCGGGTTGCCGAGCGCGTCCTTGATGCAGAACCGCTCGAACTTGTTGGAGCCCCAGTGGACCTTGGGCGGGACGGCGAAGGGGTCGAAGCGGCCGTCGCTCGCGGCCTCGGTGGTGGCTCCGCCCTGGGAGGTCCAGTCGAAGGGGCCGTACTGGAGCGTGACCTTCCACTGCTTGCCGTCCTCGGCCTCCTCGCTGCAATCCATCGACTGGATGAACGACGCATAATCCCACTCGACGGCCGTGGTGGTGAGGGGGAAGCGGTAGAAGTCGCCGTTGCGCAGGCCGAGCCCCCGCAGGACCGCGCGCGGTCCCATGTTGGGGTCGTCGGTCAGGACCCGCAGCTCGAGCTTGTACTGCCTGCCGGACTGGCCGCTCCAGGAGATGGACCGGCCACCCTTGAGGTCGTAGATGGCGAGGATGTTCATACGGGGGGAAGTGGCTAGGGGCTAGTGGCTAGTGGCTAGTGAAGAGGGGAGCGGAGGGGCAGAGTTGAGGCGTGTGGCTTTGCATTTACTAGCCACTCGCCACTAGCCACTCGCCACTACAGAGTGTTGATGGCTTCGTAACCCATGTCGCCGCCGTCGCTGGCCAGCGTCTCCGTGGCGGTGGCGATCCGCTCGAGGGCGGCGACGGTCTTCTCGCTGTTGGCGGCGACCTTTTGCATGTCCTTCTCGGAGCCGATGCCGTACTTGCTGCGGAGGATGGTCGAGGCCGCTTCCTTGGTGCCGACTCCCATCGCCTCGGCGAACTCCTTCTTGGGGTTCTTGACCTTCTTGTCGGTGACGTTGACGTGGGAGCCCAGGGCTGCGTTCATGATGCTCTGGCGGTCGCCGGCGATCTTCTGCTTCGCCTTCTCGAAGGCGGCGTTGATCCCTTCCGAGGACCAGGGCTTGGCCCAGTCCTTCTTGAGGTCGGCGAACTCCTGCTGGGCGGTATTGTGGAGGTCGTCGCCCCAGGTCTCGAGGAAGTCACTCAGCCCCGTGGACTTGCCGGTCATCTTCTCGACGAAGTAGTCGAGCCGCTGGGCGAGGAAGTTGAGGCCGTCGACGATGTACCCGATCCCTGACGTGACGATCGCGCGGAACCCGTGAAAGGCAGCGCCCACCACTTGCCAGGTGTCGGCGATGAAGCCGATCGCACGCTGGAGAAAGCCCATTGAGTCCACGGTGCCCTTGATGGACTCGAGCGAGGACTGGCCCCACTCCTTGGTGGATCCACTGAGGTCGTCCCACCACTGCTTGGCGGCGACGACGGCGGTGTTTAGCTCGGCGAAGAACGGCTCGACGACCTCGGGGAGGGTCTGGCCGATCAGGATCTCGATCTGCTCGATGCGGCCGCGCAGCGAGTCCCAGCTCGCGCCTGAGTCCATCGCCCGCTGGTCCATCGTGGCGATGATGTCGGCACCGCCCGACATGAGGGCGTTGAAGCGCTCCTGAGTGCTCATCGTGGCGGAGACGTTGATGCCGAATTCCTTCACGCCCTTGGCCTTCCCCATGAGTCCCATCTGGATCCGGCCGAGGGCCTCCTCGAACTTGATCCCCTTGAACTGGGCGATGGCCTGGGTGAGGGTTAGGAGCTGGGTTGTCATGCCGGCCGCTTCATCCTCGGAGGTCCCCATCGCCTTGAAGATGCCGCCGAGCTTCGTGGCGGCGGAGGTGAAGGTGATCTCGCTGACGCCGAACGCGGCGTTCATCTTCTCGGCCTGCTCGACGATGGTGCCGGAGGCGTCCCCAAACATCGTCTGGAGGCGCTCGACGTTGTCGGAGAGGTCGTCGGCGAGGCCTGCGAAGTGCCCCAGGGCCGCGACGCCGGCGCCGGCGAAGCTGCCCGCGATGAGGGAACCCACGCCGCCGAGGCTCTTGACGAAGCCGCCCACCATGCCCTGGGCCTGCTGAAAGCCCTTGGCGAGCTTCTCCGTCGCTGCGGTCATCGCGATGTTGATGGTGCCGATGAGGGCCACTGGCTAAACTCTGCTTCGGGGGGTGAACGATGCGAACTGAGGACTTTTTCCGGAAGGCAACGCCGGGGCGGATGGCCCCGTTGGTGGTCTACTCCGAGGACAGGAAGAACGTGCGGATCGTCTGGAGCCTCGACGATGGCGACCTGGTGCTCCATTGCCCGGCCGAGATCGCCGAATCGCGGTGTCGCGACATAGTGGCTCGGATAGACAAGATCCGGCGGGCGAGCTGCCTGCTCGATCTGCTTAATGCGTTCGAAGTACTCGAAGAGCTCTAGCGCTTCTCCGCCTCGCGGAGGGTTCCGTCGAGCATCTCTTGCATGGTCCTGTCGCGGGCCTCTGGCCCCTTGCCGTCGTAAGCCGGGCGCATGAAGGCTTGACCCGGGGTCCACTCGACCACGGCGGGGTAGAACACCTTCTTCCCCTCGGCCGAGGTTTTGGTCAGACCTTCGGCGTTGCCGACCTGGACGTTGAGGCCGACGCGGCTGCGGGACCGCTTCATCGCCTTCAGCTTCAGGTGCTCCTTGGTGAGTCCGGTGAGGACTGGCACCCTTGCCTGGGCGTCGGCGAGGACGAGCTTCATGCCCTTGCGCATGGCGGAGCGGAGGACCTTCTTCTGGATCCTGGGGAGCAGACTCTTGAGCCTGCGGTCGATCTCCTTGTCGCCCGTGATGACGACCAGGCCGCTCTTAGCCACCGAACATCTCCTTGACCGCCTCGACCGATTCCTCGGGGGAAAGCCGCTCTTGCCTGGAGGCGTGGCGCGGGCGGGGGATGAATTCCTCGGTCTCGCGCCGCCGCCTCGACCAGGTGTTTGCCGTCACGGCGCAGATCTGCGCCCCGATCCAGTAGGGGTCGGCGAGCGGCTCGAGCTGGAAGTAGGCCAGAAGCTCGGACCACTCGGCGGAGTCCAGGGTGTCCTCCAGCTCGCCAGGCGTGCGGCCGATGGCCGTGGCGTAGCGGATGAAAAGCCGGCGTTCCGGCCGGCTCAGGAGTTTCCCTTGAGGTCCTCGATGGCCTGCGAGGACAACTGGTTGACCTCGACCGCCGCCTGCACGATCGGCTCGAGCACGGAGGCGGGCAGAGCCGACAGGGCCGGGATGTCACCAGGCCCGAACAGGAGCTGGCCCACGGCGTCGCACACCGTGGCCGCTGCGAGCCGCGCGCGGAAGTCTTTGTCCTTCGATTTCGTGTGCGCGACCTCGAAGGCGTCGCGCTCGCCTGCGGTCATGGCCTTGATGCCGACCTCGCCGCCGAGCTCGGCGACGTTGACCACGCGCACCTTGGGGGCGCGCGCGGCGAGGATCTCTGCTTTCGAGAGCATTGGAACTCCAGGAAATGACGAGTGGCGAGTGGAAGGAAATGGGATCGCGTGAAAGGTTGCGGCTCGCGACGGGGGACGGTGGCGTTTACTCGCCACTCGCCACTCGCCACTCGCCACTCGCCTCTACCCGATCAGACCCACGTCAGTGGCCCGGTGAGCTGCACTTCGATATCGGCGGTGAGGTTCTCCTCGGGACCGCCGGCGGAGGGGGCGAACTTGGTCAGGAAGCCCTGGATCGTGCAGGTGTGCGTCGAGCCGCCGGTGCTGAAGGTGATCTGCCAGCCATGAATCGCCGGCGTGCCTTGCAGGGTCTCGAGCTTCTGGTGAGTCGTGGCATCGGTGGGGTCGAACTCGATCGAGAAGCTGATCGTGCCCGGATCCGGCAGGGTTGGCCGGTAGGTCTTGGCGGTGCTCGAGAGGTTCGTGGTCTCGGCCGAGCCGACGGCGGCCTCGGGGCCGGAGATCGAGAGGACCTGCCCGATCACGACGTAGGTGCCGGGCGTGGTGAAGTCACAGCCCAGGGTCGTACCGAGGGCGGGCCAAACAGTGAGTGGCATGGGAGGGGGTCCCTGGGATGGGTCAGGAGGTCAGGGGGCGAGAGATGCGGGGAGCGTGACTTGGTGGTTGATCTGGTAGCTGAAGCCGACCTCGTAGATCCACTGGTCGGTGCCGGCCCTGGGCTCGTGCGGGGTGTCGATCTCGTCCTCTTGCAGCGAGGCGGTGACGACGACCGAGCCGATCGTGCCGGCGAAGCCGTCGAACCGGCCGCGGATCGTCTCGCCGACCTGGTCGGCCCCGGACTCGGTGAACGACCACGCGGAGAGGCGGACGCGGGCCTGGGAGGTGCCGTCGGAGCCGGCGAGGTTATGGCCGTAGGGGCGTGAGGCCAAAGAGTAGGTCACGGCCGGGAGCGTCGCCGACTGCGGGAGTGCCCCTTCGTAGATGCGGGTACCGACGAGCGCTGTGAGGGCCGTGGAGTTCGTCAGGCGAGCGTACACGGCCTGGCGGAGCTGGGCTGCGGTGAGGCCTCCGTCGGCCCCCAGCGATGCGGGGAGCGTGATGCGGTGGTTCACCCGGTAGTCGCACGCGGTCTCGTAAATCCACTGGTCGGTGCCGGCCTTGGGCGGGTGCGGGATGTCGAGTTCGTCCTGCTTGATCGAGGCGGTCACCGTCACGCCGTTGATCGTGCCGGTGAAGCCGTCGAACCGGTCGCGGATCGCCTGCACGAGCTGGTCGGAGCTGGACTCGGCGAACGACCAGGCAGAGACCTGGATCCGCGCGGCGGAAATGCCGTCGGAGCCGCCCAGGTTATGGCCGTGCGGGCGGGTCACCACCCAGAACGTGAGGGCCGGGAGCTGGGCCGACTGGGGGAGCGCTCCGAAGTAGATCCGGGTTCCCACGATGGCGGTGATCGCCGACGAGCCGCTCAGGCGCGCGTAGACGGCCTGGCGGAGGAGCTGGGCGCCGACGGCACCGCCGCCGCCGCCCATGCCGAGGTTGGAGAGCCACCAGAAGAACACAGGGCGTCACACCACGACGTAGGTCAGCTCGCCATCGACGGCGATGGCGGCGGAGAGGTTCAGGTTGAGGGCGTCGCCCGCCGCCGTCTGGAAGAGGCCCACCGGGCAGTAGGCTCCGCCTCCACTGGCGTAGGTCGTGAGGTAATGGAGGCCGCTGATATCCACGTTGCCGGTGGAGCTCTGCCACTTCGCGTTGACGAGACCGTTGGCGGAGATGCGGTACCGTAGCACGCGGACCCGCTTCGAGGCGGTCGCCGCGACGATGTTCGCGTTCACGCCGGAGGCGCTCACCGAGAAGCGGGCGAACTGGGGCGTGAGGGCGGAGGTCCCGTTGTAGACCGTCGAGGTCTCGCCGCAGGCGGAGACCTGGCCGAGGAGGTTCGTGCCGGCCGGCAGGGCGTTCGTGATCGCGGTGACCGCCGTCACCGTGCCGATGTTCCAGGTCCCGGTCTGACTGGCGAGCACCCGCATGTTCCCGGCGGTGTCGAGCGAGACCGGCGAAGTCTGGCCGGTGGTGTACGAGGGAGCCGAAGTCGTGACTGCGCCCTGGGCGAGAGGTCCCTTCTGCCCCGAGGTGGCCGAGGCCTGGTTGACCAGCAAGCCGTTGACGCTGGTGTCGAGCGCCAGTCCGCCCGTCGTGCCCACGTTCGCCGTGACCGTCCAGGTCCCGCCCTGAGTGGCGAGCGTGCGGATGTTCCCGGCCGTGTCGATCGAGATCGGGGAGGTCTGGCCGGTGGTGTACGTGGGGGCGGCGGTCGTGACTGCGCCCTGGGCGAGGTGGCCCTTCTGCCCCGAGGTGGTGGATCCCTGGGCGACGACCAGGCCCGAGACTGTCGCGTCCAGCGCCAGACCGCCCGTCGTGCCCACGTTCGCGGTCACGGTCCAGGAACCGCCCTGAGTGGCGAGCGTGCGGATGTTCCCGGCCGTGTCGATCGAGATCGGCGACGTCTGGCCGGTGGCGTACGTGGGAGCTGCGGTCGTGACTGCGCCCTGGGTGAGGATCCCCTTCTCGCCCGAGGTGGCCGAGCCCTGGGCCACGACCAGGCCGGAGACGGTGGCGTCGAGGGCGAGCCCGTTCGTGGTGCCGACGTTCGCGGTGACGGTCCAGGTGCCCTGCTGGGCGACCGGCAGGCCGAACGAGGCGGTGACCGCCTGGAGCACGTTTGCGCCCGGGCTGATGGTGGTCGCGTAGGCGACCACGCAGGCGGGCCACTTGGTGCCGCCAGCCTCCGAAAAGTCTCGGATCGTATCGCCGCCGGATCCGGCGTTCAGAACTGTGTTGTCAGCCATGTCAGTAAGTCAGGACGTCTAGCGTCTCTTCCATTTCGCCGGGCCAGAGGAAGTACGTGATGCCGCCCGCCGCCGCATGGGCGAAGCGGAGGAGCCAGCCCTGCGGGATGAATATCTGCCAGGGGTTCTCAGTGATGCTCACGATCTCGTCGTTCGAGAGCACTCGCGTCCAGATGTAGACATACGAGAGGCTTCCGTTAAGAAAATAGTTGGTCCCGTTGTCGTACTGGCCGAGGTTCAGGTTCGTGTTCGCGTCGGCGGGCGGGGTGGTGAGGCTGTTGATCGTGGTCGTGATCGGAACGCCGTCCTGCCAGAACTGGCAGGGGGTCCCGCTCGTGGCTCCGGTGTCCGTGATGCCCCAGGTGTACCACTGGCCAAGGTTGAGGCTAACCGTGCTCTTGACGCGATCCGACGCCGAGTTGCCCCGCCAGGTTAGCGCGGTGGTGCCGGCGAGGTAGAGGAGTTCCCATTGCGCGTTGACGTTGGACCGTTCAACGAGCATCTGGTTGACCGAGGTCGAGTTGAAATGAAACCGCACCAGCACCGTCTTCGGTGGTCCCGAGAGCTGCGGGACCGCGAGCACGGTCTTGGAGGTCGTGCCGTTGTAGGCCTGCGCGTACCCCTCGGGCGCGACATCGGCCGTGACATTGGCGTTGGTGGCGATCGTGCCCGAGACGAGGTCCTGCGCCGGGATCGCGCCGCCGGCATTCATCGGGATGCAGACGGCGAGCCCGTTCGTGATCGGGTGCGTCCAGTCGATCTCCGTGCCCGGCCACGGCTTGACTTGCCAGGGTGCCCATAGTCCCATCGGTCAGACCGCCGTTACCGTGCCGCACTCGGCCGTGCAGGTCGAGGTCGTGCTGGTGCCGCCCGAGCCGATGGTGAACGCGATCTTCACCTTATTCGCCGTCGTCGGAACCGCGATCGTCAGGTAACTCGTCGTGGAGGTCACAGGCCCCGGATAGGCTGGCCCGTTGAAGTACGTGGTCCCTCCGTCGGGGCTCCACTGGACCTGGGCGGTCGCGGCCGTCGTGCGCGTGCCGTTCTCGGTGAGCGACACGAACATCTCGCTGAGGTACGCGCCGGAGACGTCCTGCGCGGTCGAGGTCTGCGTCGTCGTGACCGCGCTTAGGTGGGTGCTTTCTGCTTTGGTGATGGCCATCGATCAGCTCAGCTCGCGAGGTCGTCGATCGACTGGTTGTAGTTGGCGGTTGCCACGGCCGCGTTCCCGAAGAAGTTCCCGAGCTGCTGGAGCATGACCACCGCCGAGACGAGCTTCGCCTCCGGCCGGTTGATGCCGCCGGCGATGATGGGATTGGCGGTGTTTGGCGCGCACTTGCCCCAGCTCGCGGTCGCGTTCGTCGTGCCTCCGTACGGGGATCCCAGCACCCAGGAGGTCCCGGATCCGGAAACCACGAGGTAGTAGGAGTTGGTCGGATCGCCGGTCACGACGATATAGGTGCCGGCGAGGGCCGTCTGGCTCGCGGAGAACGTCACCGCGGCGGATCCGGCCGTCACGCTGACCGTGCCGGATCCGGCGGTCTGATCGATGAGCCCGATCGTCCCGTCGGCGTTCTGCGTCCCGGTCGGCATCGCTGACCACGTCGCCGAGTAGGACTCGGAGTTGTACTTGGTCAGGAAGGCCTGCGCGGCGTCGCGCACGCCCTTGATCGTCTGCACGAGGTTCGTGAGATCGCTGGCGGCCTGGATCGCGGCAGCTTGCTTGGTGGTTGGCATCGAAGGCTCTCGAGGTGATCAGATCAGATGGAGAGGAGCTTGTACTGGAGGGTGGTGCCGACGGTGGTCGTGATGTACCAGACCGTCGTGTCGGACAGGGGGCAGGGGAAGTACCCTTCGGACACGCTCCAGACGAGGGGACTCTGGGGCTTGAGCGTGATCGTGTAGGTCGGGGAGCTGGTGCTGTTGGCCTTGATGGTGAGGCCCTTGTCGCTCCACAGGAAAATCGACCGGAGGTTCGCGGCCGTGAACCCGACGGTGAGGGCCTGGTTGGTGAGGCTGGCCCCGTAGTTCACGTTGCCGGTGACCAGGTTGCTTCCGATCTCCGTCTGCGAGCCGTAGAGCGGCATGCCGCCCCGGTCGCTGTTCACGGAGGCGTTGAGCTTCTGGTTCAGCCCCGCGAGGGCAAAGATCGACCCGGCACCGGCGTCCTGGTGCTGGACTGCGCCGCCGTCCAGGTAGAAGGGCGTCGAGGCGAGCGAGGGGAAGGTCTGGCCGAGGACGCCCAGGCCGCGCAGGGCGAGCCCAGCGCCCGAGGTGGCGTTGGGGGCGAAGTTGGCGGCGGAGGTCGCGGCGGGGGCTGTCAGTGCCTCTCCGGTGAGCGCCTGGAATCCGAGCAGGTTGCGGGCGGTGAACTGGGCGTCGTAGTCGGCCGTGTTGCCGTGGCCGGCACACGAGACGAGTCCGGTCAGGTGCTTGTCCACGACGGAGGTCGAGCCGGTGTATCCCTTCTGGGCGGAGTTCTCGGCGAGGCAGTTAAGGCCCAGTCCAAGGGTGCCGAACCCGAAGCCGCCGGTGCCGTCGGAGCCCCAGGTGGTGCAGTTGATACACAGGCTGAACGACTCGAACCCGCCGTTGGATCCGCTGGCGGCGTTGCCGCCGACCACACAGAACAGGGCGGTGCACGGCCTGGTGCCGGCGAGGATCCCTCCGGGACAGTTGATCGAGTTCGAGAACGCGATCACGCAGTAGGCCCCGAGCGTGATCCCGCTCGTGGTGCAATTCAGGGTCTCGGAGCACACCACCTGCGAGATGTTGTAGGTGGTGATCCCGATCGCGTACGCGGTCACCCGGCAGTTGAACACGAACAGGCTGTTGATCGTGGCGGCGAAGCCGTCGATGCCTGTGCAGCCGGTGAACGCGCCGGGGTTCACGAAGTCGATGTTGAAGACGCCTTGCGCCCCGGTGGTGGGCTTGAACGCCGTCACCGAGTTCGCGGAGGGCTTGAGCTGCGGGCGGGTGTCCAGGTTGTACTTCGCCCTGGTCGTGCTATAGCCGATCAAGGAGCCGTTCGTCGCGGAGATGAACGCCGTCGTCGCCGCGAGCGTGTAGGCCGTCCCGTTGTTGTGCAGGTAGGTATCGCGCCCGCCGCTGTTGCTGGCGAGGCTCTGGGCGTAGGTCGCCAGTGACCCGCCTGCGCGGCCCGTCATGCCTGACGCTGCGGCCGTGGAGCATGTCGCCTGGAGCGTCCAGGTGTTGGTCCCGGTGTTGACGCTCGTGATCAGGTACAGGCCCGGCGTGAAGTTGGTGCCGCCGGTGATGTTCACCGTGTTGCCGACGTCGCCGGCCAAGACGGTATAGCCCGTGATCGTGATCGTGGCCGACGCGCCCGAGGTCGTGGCGGTGATCGTCGTGCCGTTGAAGACGATGGTCTTCGCGCCGGCCCCCTGGGTATAGTCCGTCCCCGAGAGCGTGGGGTCGCACCCGCCCCCGTTGGCGTCGTTGCCCAGCAGGTTGTCCACCTCGAAATCGGTGGTCGCTGATATGTTTACGGCCATCGATCAGATCAGGTGGAGAGGAGCTTGTACTGAAGCCGCGACGCGGCGGTGGTGGTGAGGTACCAGACCGTCGTGTTCGTGTTCATCGGGTTCGTGTAGTAGCCCTGCGAGATGCTCCAGACGAGCGGGCTCCCGGGCTTGAGGACGATCGTGTAGGCGGGGGAGCTGGTGCTGTTCCCCTTGATCGTCATGCCCTTGTCGGAGACCAGGAAGATCGACTGGATGTTCGCGGCGGTGAAGCTGAGCGTGAGGGCCTGGTTGGTCACCGAGGCCCCGACGGTGATGTCGCCGGCGATCTCGGTCGCGCCCACCTCGGACTGGATCCCCTGGAGCGGGGAGCCGCCCTGGTCGCTGGTGACCGAGTAGGTCTGCTTGTGGGTGATGCTCATGGCGTGTTAGCTGCCGGCGGCGTCGCCGGCTTCCGCGTCGTCGCGGCTCCGGATCAGGGATGGACGTACTCTTCGCAGATGAACTCGTACTTGCGATTCCTCTCCTCCACGTTCTGGAATGAGAGGATGTTGATGATTCGCGAGTCCTTGACGAGCTGGAACCGCATGCGGGGATTGGGGAGCGTTGCGCCCCCCTGCCACCGGCAGGAGACGATGTGGGTGGCGGTCGCCCAGTTCTGTTTGACGTTCAGCAGCTCGGCCCCTCTGAGGAACCTGACCTCGGCCCAGAAGGTCGCGAGCGCGACCCAGCTCTGGGTGGGCTGGCCATAGGTGTCGAGCGTCTCGACGAGGTCCTGGAGGGCGACCCGCTGGCGGTAGCTGCCGACTTGCTGGCTGCGCATCGTTGCGTCGGTTTAGGGGTGTGATAGTCTGGTGGGAGCGATGAGGCCGTGGCCCCATTGAAGGAAGGTCGTAGCAGTCAGCGATCAGCATCTTCACCGCGGTCAACTTCCACGGCCCCGTCGCCGCCTTACGAATAGGCCCCATGATCGGAGGCCCCGATCAGGGACAGCACCGCGTCGCGCTGCCGGTCGGAGATGCTCCCCGTCGCTTCGCGGTTTTCATACCAATCGCTCACCAACATCTTCATCGCGGTCTTGATGTTCTCGGGCACGGCCGAGTAATCGGCCCCGTAGCCGACGGTGAACTGGATGTTGACGGAGTCGAGGGTGGGCTGCGGGATGGGCCACGTCTGGCCGTAGGCGGGCTGGATCCGCGAAGGGCCGACCAGGTCGGAGCCGGGCGTGAAGGCGTCGAAAATGTACTTCGTGGGGTCGATCGTCTGGAAGGTGCCCGAGAAGTCCTTGTACTTGACGAAGGTCACGCCCAGGAGCGGGGCCTCTTGCAGGTTCAGGACGCCGGTGTTGGAGTTCGGGAGCCAGTAGGGGATCGGTCCCATCACCGCCTGGGCACGCATCACGCGGTTGTAATAGCCCCCCAGCCAGGGCCAGTTGTCGCCCCAGTAGTTCAGGGTCGTGCTGATCAAGCGCTGGCCGGTGATGGTCTCGACCAGGCGGCGGGCGGAGATGATCAGCGAGGCGACGAGCGGGTCGTCGTCGGGGTACTCGATGCGGGCGTGGGACTTGGCCTGGGCGAGCGTCAGCGGCTCGTTGGAGACCGAGAGCGTAACGCCCGTGCCGGTGGAAGTGGCCGGGTTGGTCAGCGTGATCTGGGTCGCACTGTCCACGCTCTTCACCAGTGTGTCGGGAGGAACGTTTGCGCTGGCCAGCACGAGCGAGCCGACCTGGATCCCGGCCGTGGACGAGACGGAGGCGCACACCGCCGAACCCGATGTGAGGTTCGCGGTCGGGCTGAGTGCGGGGCCGGAGACGACTTGGATGCGGTACATAGTGGCGAGTGGCGAGTGGCGAGTGGCGAGTCAAAAGCAAGCGAGCGATCAGGGAGCGACCCTGTACGTTCCTGGCACTGGTCCGACCGTGCGCTGGAGACAATCGCTCACTTGCGAGTCACTGCGCGCTCCGACTTGGCGGGCTTGGGATCCGACGCCACCTCGAGGACGAGCTCGGAGCGGGGGCGGGGGGACGGGATCGGCGTGAGGTCCTCGCCGTCGGCCAGGCTGGCGTGCCCGGCCTTGAGGTAGGCCTTCGCCTTGAGGTCCGGCAGATCGACCACGTCTCCCTTGCGGAAGACGTGGGTGCCGATCAGGTGATTGTCGAGGTTGAGACGGACGCGGGGCATGTCAGCCTTTCAGGAACAGACCCAGGCCGACGTCGGCGATCTCGCCGGCGAAGGCTTCGAGGTCGAGGATCGCGGACTCAACGGACTCTTGGAGATCGCACAGCTCGGCGGCGGTCGTGCTGTCGCCGCTTGATTCGGCGGTGACATACGCCGCCTGGTACGCCGCCAGGAGCGTGGTGAAGAGGTCCTGCGCCGTTTGCAGGATCGCCTCGGGCGGTTGCTTCGGATCCACGACCCAGCCCATGAGCTGGATGACGAACGATCCGCCGAGCTCGAAGGTGCGATCCGTCAGGTAGCGACGCCGGTCGCGTGACTTCTTGACCTGCTTGTCGAACCACTTCGTCAGGCCCTTGTACTTGCGGGCCTGGAAGACGTGTTCAAATGCGTGGGAAACCTCGAAGACGGTGATCTCGCATTGAGCCACGGCGTTCAGGGAGTCGATGACTGAGGGATCGCCTTGCATGGGGGCCTCTTGGAATACGGGAGGGGATGGCGGGAGAGCAACATAGCGCCTAGGAGCCGGGCCTCCAGGCCATCCCTCCCGTATTGGCTCTTACTGGGTGATCAGGTCGTTGTTGATGCAGAACGACGCGGCGTGCCGGACCTCGAAGTCGAGGTCCTGGAGAACGACGATCCGGATGGTGCCGGCGGGGCCTCCAGTGTATGGATCCACCAAAACGTCCATGCCCGACCAGAAGGCGAGGATCGCCTCGGACCAGTTGGCGAGGATCATCGACGAGAGGCTCGTGCCGGTGCCCTTCGTGAGGTTCGATGGCATGAGGTTCGTCGCGTAGGCGGGGTAACCGTTGACGGTGTTGTCGTCGCCCCAGAGCGCGACCGGGAAGTACGAGGTCTGCCCGGACATCTGCTTCGGGGTCAGCTTGAGGGTCGCCCGCGCTTGCGGGGTCATCACCATCCCGATGTTGGCGTTCAGCGGCACGTTGGCCTTGGCGAGGGCCTCTTCCATCTGGCAGATCAACGTCCAGGTGGGGGCGTCGCCGTTGGTGCCCGAGCCGATGTTGCCGACGCCGGCCGTGCCGAGGATGCCCTGGGGCTGCGGGGAGCCGGTGCCTGCGTAGACGGCGGTCTCGATGCCGCGCGCCAGGATCGCCGCGAGGTCCTCGCGGACGAACTGCTCGGCGTCGATCGAGAGCTGCTCCAGGAACCGACGGCTCATGTCGGTGAACGCGCCGGCCGTCTTGGGAGTGAACAGGACCTGGTCGATCGTCTGGGCCGTCGTCGAGACTGCGGCGGACTCAGCGACCCAGCTCAGGGTGCCGATGCCCGACTGCCTGGGCAACGCGAAGTTGCCATGCATGTCGGTCAGGACCTTGGGGCCGAGCTGGTTGAGGACCATGAGCGCCCGGAGGTACTCGATCCAGGTGGTGTCCCACCGGGTGAGGACCGCGCCGGTGCCGGCCGTGGTGTCGTCGATACGATGCTCGACCTGCTTCGCGTGGATGCCCCGGACCCGATCGCCATTGGCGAGGCGGGTGGGATCCTCGTTGAAGGACATCGGCATTCGCTGCGGCACGAAGAACCCCTGGGGATTCTTGCCGACGCGCTTGGCGATCTCCTGCGAGGTCTCGCCCTCGAGGCCGTCGAGCTTCTCGCGGCCAGCCACCTTGAGGATGGCCCGGCTCACGCTGTACTTGTGCTTGCCGTTCGCCACCTCGTGGGGGAGGGGTTCGGAGATGCGGCGGTAGTCAGCCTCGGTGGCGCGCTCGCCGGCCTCGAACCGCTCGATCGAGCTGATCGACTTCGACAGCTCGGTGGTGCGGCTGAAGATTTCGTCGGAGCGCTTCTGCTCCTCGGCCGTGAATGGGCGCTTCTCTTTGCCGACTTTCTCCGCCAGCTCACGCTGTTCGTCGATGAGCTTGGCGTGCTCTGCTCTAAGTTCGCAGGCTTTCATGGGGACCTTTCGGAAGTGATGGGTCAGGTGGGCCTGGAGTCAGGGCAAGACAGACGCCTGCTCTACTCGCAGTCGGAAGTGAAGATGTGAGACGGGATCGAACTGATGGACGGGATCGGGAGCTGGGGCCGGAGCTGCGGCGCTCCGGGCCTGGTCGAGGCTGCGGAGCGCGGCGGAGGTGTCGGTGTACGCCGGGAACACCACCGGGCCTACGTCGTACAGGTCGCGGACCTTGAGGAGCGTGCGGATCGGGACCGCGCCCGAGTTATCCCAGGAGTCGGCGTCGGCGACGAACGAGAACGACATGCCGTCCATGTCGCCACGGCGGATGTCCTCGGCGGTGTCGCGGCCGACCTGGGTGTCGGGCAGGTCGATCTCGACGCGGAGCCCCAGGAGATCCGTGCTCATCCGGAGCGTGCCCGACTTGGACCGACCGATCAGCTTGTTGGCGTCGTGGTTCACGAGCGCCCGCACGTCCTGGGAGAGGACGGCGTTGAAGGCGTCGGGGGCGATCTGCTCGTAGAAGCCGCCCAAGTCCTGCGAAAACTTGCCGAAGACGGCCGCGTACCCGACGACGGTTCCCGGTCCCTTGCCGCCCTTCGCGGCGCGGAGCTGGAGGCCAGCCATCAGGCAGCGACGCTCTTCGTTCTCGGAGGTCGCCCGGACCGTGGGTGCGGGAGCTGGTACCGGCGAGGGCGCGCGCTTGGGGGCCGCCCTGCCGAACGTGCGGGAGGGGACGAGAGGCATTTCAGAACCGCTTTCGCTGGACGTGGATTAGGGAGATGAAGGCTCGGATGTGGGCTGGGACTCTTTGAGCTTGGGAGGTGCTTTACCGGAGGCGGAGAGGGGCAGGTAATCTTTCTTTTGCCGCTCAGGCGAGGCGTCAGTGTCCGGAGCTGGCGGCGATCGCGGTGACGGAGGTGGGTCGGTGGGATCCTGGCCAGCTTTTTTAAGCGAGGTGTATTGCGACTGGACGAGATAGAGGTCGCCGCCCTTATCGGTGCCGAGGGGGTTCATCCCTTCGCTCACGCGGATGTCATCGGCGCTCATCGCGCCCATGTTCCTCATCACCTGGTAGTAGGAAGTGCGGGCGGCGGTGTTCGCTCGGTTGAGGCGGGCGAAGCTGTGATGCCAGAAGATGCCCTTGTCGCGCTCGGACTGGAAGAGGAGCTTCTCGTCGGACTCGCTCTCCCAGGCCAGGGACCAGCCCAGGAGCGTGGTATCGGTGTAGTCCCGATTGGACTCCTCGACGTTCGCCAGATGGCTCTGCGAGTAGTCGCCGATCTTGTGCGGAGGCAACCGGAAGATCGCCGCCATCTCCACCCGCTGGAAGGACCGGGTCGCGAGGAACTGGGCGTCGTCCAAGGGCATGGTGGTCGCGTTCCAGTCCATGCCCTCCTCGAGGATCATCAGGTGGTGGGCGCTCTTGGCTCCCTGATGCACCTGGTAGATCGATTCGCGGAGGTTCTGGCGGGCGGTGGGCGAGAGCTTGCGAGGGGTCTTCAGGACCCCGCCCGGCTGGGCGTGGTTCCCGAAGAAGGACGCGCCGAACTCGGTCGCCGCCATGCCCAGGCCCACGTCCTGGCGGGCCATGTGGATCACGCTGTAGCCGACCAGGCCGTCGAAGCCCAGGCCTGCGATATGCAGCATGTTCTCCGGCAGGATCCGCTTCTGGGTGTCCGAGAGCAGGTAGTAGAGCCGGCCGGTCCAGTCGTCGCGCCTGGGCTGCACCAGGGCGGGGTTGAGCGGGTACAGACTGATGGGCTGGCCACGGCCATTGCGGACGATCTCGGCGTAGCCGTTACCCCAGAGCAAGACATGGCCCATGAGGGCCTGGCGGAAGCGGAAGGCGTTCTGCTCTTCGTTGGGAGCCTCGTTCAAGAGGCGGTTGGCGCAGACGTCGAGCGCAGGCTGGCGGGACTCGAGGCCGGTGCGGCGGAAGGTCGAGTAAGGCAGCGAGGCGATGTCGGTGGCGATCACGTTCACCGCGGCGAAGACCGAGGTGAAGTTGAGCGCCGTCTGAGGCGTGACCAGCGTCCCGCTGAGGACGGGGCTACTGACCAGGAAGCCGGCGTTGGTGACCGCCTGGCCCTGGCGCGCACGCTGGGCGGTGCCCCTGGGAAATCGTTTCGAGAGGGTCGTGTCGAACCGCTTCATTTATTTCTTGGGGCTGGTGCCGCCCTTGGTCCAGCCGCCCGTAAGAGGCTGGTTCCAGCCCCCGGAGCCGACGCCGGCGACGAGGTTGCCCCCGGAGCTGTAGCCGGCTGGCGGAGTGCTCGAGCTGGGTGCCTTGGGCGTGGTAGGTGCGGGCGTGCCGGTGATCTTGTCTGACATGGTTGGACCCTTACAGGAACAGAAGGCCGCGTTCTTCGTAGACCGAGGTCTCGGTGATTTCAGAGGTGGCTGCGGCGATGGCGTTGACGAGCGCGGCCATGCCGTCGATCTTCTTGGAGGACTTCTTCTTCGATAGCTTCAGGTTGCCGGCCGCGTCCTGCTCGGCCACCGAGTTGGAGGCATGCCAGCGGAGGATCGGGTGACCGCCATGCCGCAACTTGCCGCAGAGGATCAGCCGCAACAGCTCCTTCGTCGGAGCGGAGAGAGACAGGAAGCCTTGCCGCAAGAACTCTACCGGGAGGCCATCCTGCTCTTTGAGTTCAAGCGCCAGCTTCGCTGCGTTATAGGGGTCACAGAAGACCTTGCGGCAGTCGTGCTGCGACGCCTGTATCACGACCTCTCGACGGACGAACGAATAATCAACCACGTTCCCTGGAGTGAGTTCGATGAACTCACCGTCTGCCCAGGTGCGGTAGGGGACCTGGTGACGCTTCTCAAGGTCGGCGATGTTTTCCTCCGGGAGCCAGAACCGGGGCACTACATCGAAGCCGCTCTCGGGATCCCCGCTGATCGTGACCGCGGCGGTGAGGTCGTCGATCGATGAGAGGTCGAGGCCGATCCAGATCGGGTCGCCTTTCACCAGGGTCGCGTGGGCGTTGCAGGCGTCCCACTGGCCGATGGCGATGAACGCCTGGTCGCCGCGGATGACGATGTTGAGTCGCAACCGCAGAAAGTTCGCCCAGTCGGTGGGCGTGTTCTTCGCCTTCTGTAAATCCTTGCGGAAGTCGTCCTCGTTGAGCGTGACACCGAGGGAGGGGTTAGCCTTTCGCCAGGTGTCGGGTGATTCGAGCTCGTCGTCAGGCAGGGCCCGGTAGACCACGCCGAGGTGGCTGACGTCCGGGATGACGCCGGCGTTGACCTTCTCGCTGTACTCCCTTTGCTCGAACCAGGGGCCGCTCTCTTCCTCGCCGGCCGTCGTGATCACGATCCGCAGCGGCTGCTCTCGACTCGCGCCGGCGTACTCGAAGACCTCCCAGAGGTCTCTGCTCTTGAACCGGTGCAGCTCGTCGAAGATGGAGGCGGAAGCGTTGACGCCGTCCTTGCTGGGGGCGTCGGCCGAGTTCTTCTGGATCTTGCCGTAGCCGATGGGGTCGATGATCCGACCCTTGCTGCGCGTCACCTCGAGCCGGCTCTTCAGCTCGGGGGACTTGTCGACCATCCTCGCCGCTTCCTCGAAGACCAGGTCGGCCTGGGCCCGATCAACGGCGTTGAGGTAGACCTCGGGAGCGCCCTCGCCGTCGGCGAGCAGGAAGAAGAGGCAGAGCGCTGAGACCAGCGTGCTCTTGCCGTTCTTTTTGGCGACCTCGAGGTAGGTGGTCTTGAACCGGCGCTTGCCGTCCCTGGTACGCCAGCCGAAGAGGCGCATGAGGTAGTCGCGCTGCCAGTCGAGGAGCTTCAGAGGCTGCCCGGCCCAGCGGCCCTTGCTCTGACAGCAGAACGCCTCGATGAAGTCGCAGACAAGCGAGCCGTATTCCTCGTCGAAGTAGCAGCCCTGCGATAGGGCGAGCTGGTCCGACTGATTCCGGATCCAGAGCGAATCGACGGACATGTCAGGTGGTGATCATGTCCAGGGCGGTGACGAACGACGCCGTGCGGCGGAACTGGACGTCGGCCTCCTGGTAGGCGGAGACCTGGTAGTAGCCACTGGTGGCGAGCGTGTACGGGTTGACGAGGAGATCGACGGCGGAGAACAGGTTCACGAACAGGTCGTCCCAGTTGCCGAAGATCAGCGCCGATAACGTGGCTCCCGAGGTCCCCTTCACCAGATTGTTGGGGACGTTGGTCGTGGCCATCGCCGGATATCCAAGGACCGTGTTGCGGTCCTTGTCCCAGAGGAACCGGCCTGCGTTGCCGCTGGAGGCATCGACGCGGCGGAGCTTGCTCCGGCCGTTCGGCGTGGTCACCCAGCCCAGGCGTGCCTCGGCCGGTGCATCTCCGTTGGCATTGGTCAGGACCGCTTCCATGCCGACCAGGTCGGCGTAGGCTGGTGCCCCGCCGTTGGCCGCGTCGGCGGCGAGCGTGTATCCGGTGAGCGTGGCCGGTGTGCTGGGGATGATCCCCGTGGGGGCGTTGCCGGATCCGTTCAGAGCGGCTGCGTCGATCGCCACGGCGATCGATTTGGCGAGGTCGTCGTAGACCCACTGGTCGAACCCAGGCGCGCCCAGCTCCTTCATGACCCGGCTGATGCCAGTGTTCGCGAGGCAGGTGTGGGGCACGAACACGATGGAGGTGGTCGTCAGGTTCGTGAACGATCCATAGTTCGCGTTCTCAGCGACCCACGCGACGGGCGTCGCTCCGGTCTGAACCGGTATCTGGAGCTTGCCGCGCTGGGTAGTGAGGCTGGTGATCCGGCCCCCCATCGCCGCGACCACGAGCTTGGCCCGCAGCACGTCGACGAAGCCGTCCGGCCAGGCGATCGGTAGGCCAGTGACTGACGCGGTCGTGTCGGCCCGCTGCTCGATCACGGGAGCATCGTGCGGCAGGAAGAACCCTTGCGGCGACCGCCCCGAGCGGTGCGCGATCTCGGCGGAGACCTCCCCCTCGAGGCCGGTGGGCTTGCGGTCCTGAGATTCGAGCGCCGAGCGGATGGCCCGGATCAGGCTGTAGCGCGCCTTCCCCTTGTGATGCGGGAGATCGGCGAAGATGTCTTTATCCATGTTCAGGCTTTCCGCTTGGAGAGGAACTCAGCGAGCGCGTCTTTCTTGGGCTCTGCCGTGGTCTTCAGACGTGATCGGGAGGAGGGGGTGAGGCCGAACTCGACGAGCAGCTTGCGGTACAGCTCTCTCGCCTTCCAGTTCTCCGGGTCGTGGCGGATCCAGAGATAGCAATCGCAGAGGAGGGCAAGCGCGGGCCTGTCGCCCTCGGTGAGCAGCCCTGCCTTTGCCAGCATCGGAGCCAGCTCGGCCCAGTGCTCGCGTGCCGTCTGGTTGAGCCACTTCGGAGGGTCGAGATTAGCCGCGGGAATCACTGGCTCGTCGCGGTTGATCCGGCAGGCCTGCGTGCCGTCGAGGAGCTTGAGCGCGGTGGGTTTTGGCTTGCGTCCACGCATGTCGATTCGTTAGCAGCTCCTCGCGGAGCTCCAATTTTGCACAAAAAAGCGCGCGACTTGGCCTGCGGTCTGGAAGAAGTCGACTTTCGCGGAAATCATCCCCCCCAAGGGCTTTCGAAGGGGCATTCGCGGAGGCATTCGCTTACGTGTTCTCTGACTCACCAGAGCGTGCGGCATGCAGTCTGCTGTGACAGCTCGAGCAGAGACTCTGCAAGTTGTCGAGGTCGAGGGCCAGGCCGGGATCGTCGCGCCTCTCGATGACGTGATGCACATGAGTGGCTGGCACCAGCCTCTCATGGCATTGGCATATCTGGCAGAGTGGATCTATCCTCAGCTTCATGCGCCTTAGCTTGACCCAGGCAGCGGAAGCATAGAACCGCTTGGCCTCGGAATCCCTGACATAGCGGTCGTATGCCTGGTGCCTATTGGTCTGCGGGACTGCTGGCCGGTAGGTCGGGATCTTGCGGGGCAATGTGGTGCTTGAGGGCTGCTCGCCAGACCCGACAGCCGAGCTGGATGAGCCAAAGGCCGATCCAGTAGCGGGGGTCTAAGCGGATATCCACTTCGAGGGTGATCTCGAACTCACTGTCCTTCATGATGTCCGAGGCTTTGATGGGTCGTGCTTTCATCAGTCGAGGCTGTTGTGAGCTGCTTCGAGGCGGTTCAGCCTGGCCAGCAGGTGGTTTCGCTCGTGCTTCACCGAGCAGAGTTCCCGGTAGTAATTGTCGGCGAGGGTCTCGAACCGCCTGGCGATAGACTTGAGTTCGGCGACCTGGGCCTTGAGTGATTCCAGGGTGCGGTCGATGCCAGCCTTGATCTCGGACTCGCTCATGATCCCTCACTGTGCGGGTGTGCGAGGTCCTTCGCCGGCATGACGTGGGCCTGGGCGGAGGCCTGGAGTTCCCGGAGCTTGGCCTCGGCCTGGGCGTCTTCGATGCGGCGCAGGCGCAGGGCCTCGGCGTCGAGGCGTGCCTGCTCTCGGATCGTTGCCCTGTAGGCTGCGTAGCATGCGATCCCGGTCACGACCAGGTTGCCGATGAAGCTGATCGCGTTCGCCCAGTTCACCTGGCCGAGCAGGCGGAAGAAGCTCTCGCCGGTGAGTCCGCTCGAGACGCCGGAGGCATACAGGATAGGGTTGTGTGTCATGACCGTTATCACAGAGGTGGGAACGTCGGGAACTGCGAGAGCGCGGCAATGAGGTCCTGAATCGCCGCGAGTGCGACCTTGGCTCGTTGCAACGCATCGGCGATGATGAATGAGTCTGGCGGGATGACGCCGTACGGGAGGTCTGCTGCTTCGACGGCGGGTTCGGCGGAGGCCCGCGGGGCTGCCTTGGCTGACGTTTCAGGAACTCTGGCCGTCGGCCGGGTTGGGCGGTGGGAGCTGCAGGGCAATGGAGTAAATCTCCTTCTTCAGGATCTCCCAATAGCTATGCGTGAGGTCGTCGACCTGCGTGAGTCGTAGCTCGAGGGCCTTGAGCGTGTCCGAGTGGCTCTCAATCAGCTCCTCGATCCGCCCGAGTCGGCGCTCGGCCTCGTCGAGCCGTGCCTCTATGGCAGGGATGGCAAACATGGGCTTATCGCTCCGAGAGGACCTTGAGGAACGTGCGGAGAATTGCGGCGAAGACGGGGGCGGCGACGATGCCGACGGCCAGGAGGCACACGAGGCGGATCAGTTGGGAGATGACTCGTGCGAGCACCAAGGCCTCGTATTAGACTTAGTCCCGAACCCGGGTCGTCGCTGGCCCGCATACCCTGGGCTGGGATTTCACAGCCCTAGTCCGGGGTGGTCCCGCTGAAGGCGATCAGACTCCTCCGCGCGGGACAGCTTTGGGCGTGTATTAAGGGCACGCCCTGATGGTCTAGTCAGGCGGCCGGGCGGGAGTAATGGCCCGCTCGGCTTTTCACGCGGCGTCGCGGGCGACGTGGATCTCGGTGACGGAGAGCTGCCGCTCGATCGAGGGGCGGAGCTGCGTGCGGATCTCTTCGACGACTTCGGTGCCCATGATGCGGGCGACCTCGTGGGCGGTGAACCGGCGCACCTCGCGGGTGACGACCTGGGCGGTGAGCTTGCCAGGCTCGACCTGGGCACCCTCGAGCAGGCAGGTCAGGAGGCCCTTACGCCGCAGATCGAGATCGGCACTAAGCCGCTTCACTTCCGCGTGCAGGGCCCGGTACTCGGCGAGAGTGACCTGGGTGATTCTTGGACCGACGCTCTTTGCGCGTGCTTTGGCCAACGGGCTTGTCCTTGGGCTTGGGGTCTGGCCTCGGGTCAGTGCGCGGATTGCGCCTGAGGGCGGCATGTCCGTCGCACCCGCTGCGGTGACAGACGGCACAGCAGAGGACCGAGCCAGGGCGATGATTCGACGGCGTGCAACGGCAGCGCGAAGTGGGAAAGAGACCATTCAGGGGGCAGAAAAGGACGAGCTTGGGGAGATGGAAGCGAATCGCGGTCGCGGCTTCGATCTCGCGTTCAAGGCGGGCGAGTTCCTTCTGCACGAGTCGCGGGGAGACCCTCGCGTAGCGAGCGACCTTGTCTGTGCTCCAGCCCCATTCGAGCCGGTTGAGCCAGGCGTACGCGCGGCGTTCTCGATCGGCCATGTGACACTACCAATCTAGGACATGGATCCGGGAGAGCCGGGGTGAGAAGTGGGTTTTCCGCCCTAAGCCGTTTGCTTCTCGGGACTACGATCGTCTGGCATGGCGAACAGGTCTGAGCTGCGAGGGGACGACAGTATTTGTCGCAGCCGGCGGAGGGCCCGGTCCTGGACCTGGTAAAGCCACCAGGCTGAGAGGCCAGTCTCGTGAGCAATGTCCCGCATGGACATGGGATCACAGCCCAGGCCAAAGCGGCGGGCCAGGACCACCCGCTCGAGCTGGAGGAGCGAGCCGAAGGCCACTGCGAGTGCGTCGAGGTCCTCGCTCAGGACGGCGAGCTCGTGCGGATCCGCCTGCCTGGGATCGGTCGGCAGGGTCACGCGACCGGCCTCGAGCTGGTCGATCTCGTCGTCGTCACTCGCGGTGAGGGCGAAGTACTTGATCGGCCGGCGAGCTCGGCGTCGGTGCTCCAGACACTCCGCCCGGGTCTTTGCCTGGGCCTCCGTGACTGCCTTGGCGAGTGCCTCCTCGCGCTCGAGGTAGACGGGCGTATGAATGGCGGGACGCTCTCGCAGCCAGGCGTGAATCTCCATGAGGATCCAGTGCCGGGCGTACGTGGTGAACCTGGTGCCGGCCTCGTCGTCGAAGCGGTCGGCGGCTTCTACGAGGCCGGTGACGGCGGCCTGGAGAATGTCCTGGAAGTCGCCATCCCGTGACCAGGGCTTGGCGAGGCCGATCGCGTAGCCGTAGTTATGCTCGACCAGCGCGTCTCGTGCCTTCTGGTCGCCCTGCTTCACCCGTTGGGCCAGGGCGACTTCCTCCTCGGCGCTGAGGAGGGGGAGCTGCTTGTACCGCATCGTATCTCCGGCTGCGTCGCCTCGTGTCCCTTATTCGAACATAGCTCTTGCCCGCCCTAACGGCAGGTGGAGGGTCGTGTCACGGGGGTTCGGCGGCGGTGAATCAGGGCGAGCGAGGTTTGACCTAGTGTTCAGACTGGGGGCTCATGGCTTCGCCAGGCTGCGGGGCCGGCCTCGAGGCGCAGGCTCAAAACGGAGGGAAACGCCCCCCGAGGCGTGCCGAATTCGGCCTTTCACAGGCTGAACATTTTGGTTGGAATGTTCAGCGTGCCGGGAATTCAGGGGCTCAAAATGCAGGCTTTGTGCGTCCTGAGCGCGAAACAGACCGCATCGTAATGTTCAGCATGGGAGTTGGAGCAATGCCTGGAAGTAGGTCCCAGAATGACGAGCTGCGAGGTCGGAAGTACCTCGAAAAAGATGAGGTCATGAGGATCGTCAGAGCCGCTGCGAAGCTGGGTCGCCAACTGCGGAAGCTGAAGCCCGGCGAGAAACGGGGAAGGTGCACCAACGGACAGCGCGACTCGGCGATGATCCTGATCGCCTATCGCCACGCCTTCCGCGTGAGCGAGCTGGTGAACCTGAGATGGGAGCAAATCAACCTGGAGAGGCGGAGCATGTTCGTCAAGCGCCTGAAGGGCAGTAGCTCGCAGATGCATACGATGCAAAAGGACGAGGTCGCGGTCCTGCGCGCCCTGGGAGGCGATAGGACCGGACTCGTCTTCCGCAGCGAGCTGGGGGGGCGGATGGCCCGCAACCGGTTCAACCAGATCCTCGCCCGCGCCGCGCAGGCCGCGGGGCTGAAATTCCCGGTCAACCCGCACATGCTCCGGCACGGCTGCGGGTTCGAGCTGACGAACCGGGGGATCCCGATGCGCTATATACAGGACTGGATGGGCCACGCCAACTTGCAGCACACCGCCGGTTATGCCGCCCTTTGCGACCAGCGCTTCAGGGCCGTCGCGATGTGGGATGACTAGACGAGCCGCTCCGCCTCGACCTTGGTGATCTTGCCGAGGTGGGTCTGGATCCGCCATTCGTAATCGGGGGCCGGCTCTCCCTCATCGATCGCGTCGAAGTCGGGGCTCATCGCCAGGTAGACGAACTTGCGGACGGACTGGTCGAGCCGGCAGTCGAAGACGACGACGCGGCTCATGAGCGGGAGCAGGTTCAGCCCCTCCTTGCGTACCCAGTGCTCCGGGAGGGTGAACCTTCCCCAGCGTGCGGTCTGGTCGTGGCTGCTCATGGCTTAGGCGTGACCCCTGCCCTGCCCCGGTGCGGAAGTGGTTATCGGCCAGTATAGCCGGCAGAGGCGGCAGTGTGAGGAGCGGTTAGCCTTCACTGATCGGCAGGGTCAGCCTGCCTTCCGCTGGGCGAGGTGCTCGGGTACCTCGACGTTGACGCCGGCGAGGGCCTCGCCGAGGAGCTGCTCGGCGATCGCCGAGCGATCGGTCTTGCGCGCTGCCGCCAAGACGGTCAGCCGGGTATCGGTCGAGGCTGAAAGAATCAACGTCACCTTCCGGCATTCCTGCCTGGCGGGTCGTGCGAGTCGGATCCTGACCGTCTTCATGCTCGGACTCCTTTCCGGTTAGGACGCCCGTTCCGGTTATCGGCAGGCCGGCTGATCCTCCTTAATCCTCTCCTGCTCCTCGAACCGCCACACGCCCCGCCGTAGCTCGGAGACGATCTGGCCGGAGTCGCCGTTGGTCAGGTAGAGCGTGTTGCCTCCCGGATCCGACAAGATCAGCACGAAGTGCGTCTCGCGCGGCATCATGAGCGATACCGCCGCGGTCAACTCGGCCGTGTAGCTCGCGACTTCCGCGTCGGTCATCTGCGAGAGCCGCTTCATCATCGTGCCACGCCCCCCACGTTGACCACGACCGGAGGTCCTGCGGCGATGGGCACGAGGTAGAGCAGGTCGCTCGGGTTGCCGGAGAGCGTCCCCGTCGAGCTGCACTGGAAGACGGCGCACCACGCGCCGGACACCGTCGCCGCGATGTCGGGTACTTGAAAGACGCATTCGTTGGCCAGCGAGCCGACGGTGTTTGTATGCGGGAGCATCTTGAGGTGAGCAGCGAGGGGAGTGCCACCCGTCGGGATGGCTTCCCAGCCGCCGATGCCCCCATTGAGCGTGAAGTTCCAGATCGACGTGGCCCACCGGATGCAACAAGCGAGGTATCCCGCATTCGCGTCTACCAAGAAGGTCATGGGTTTCACCTTTCGTGCCTCGGAGTCGAGAAACAGCGCCAGCGGTGCTCGTCTGCCGGTCGCCAGGTGATGCCCCAGAGCCGACGGAAGCGCTCTTGCATGTCCCAGGCCTGCTTCTGGGTCTTCCACGGCCCGGCCCAGAGTTGCCAGATCCGATGCACCCGCCCCATCACCACCCATCCTACGGTGGTGCGATCCACTCGGAAGCGATCAGGCGCGGGTGCCGCTCGGGTGGCCATCAGTCTCACCTTTCGGTGAGGTAGTGAGCTTGCCTTGTTCCCGATGTGTGGATAAGTTGAAGGACCGCTCGGACCACCGAGGCGCAGTCCAAGCGGTCCCTTCCAGCCTCATGCCTTGATAGGAGTCTCACTAGCCATTTTCATCGGGCTGATCTGAGCGCGAAGGTTCAAAATCCACTCGGAACAGCCAAAAAACAGGAGCCAGCGATGGACCCGCCGAATTCACGCGCCTTCAAAGGCGGCGTGCCTGATCGCTCTTCGAATGGCAAGAGCAATCATGCGCACACATCCTATCTTGGGAATGACAGGTACACAAGCCTTTCTTCCCTGAAACGGTGCCGGACGCTCCCTCTCGACCCATCGGGAAAGGAGGGGAGCCATGTCTTGTAAGCCGTGGTCTTGCCCCGTGTCGGACGCAGAGCACTACCGAGCCGAGCTGGCTCAGGCCCGCGCCCTCGCCTTCCTGACGCTCATGGGCCGCGCCTGCGAGCTCGAGGAGATCGAGCGCGCGCCGAGCATGAAGGAGTTCGCGAGAGACGAGATCGAGGTCGCCCTGCTCGCATTGCGGCTGAGCGACCGGGTCGAGAAGAAGATTCAGCTCATTCGCTACCGCCCCGGAGACAAGTGGCTCCGCCGCGACGTCGTCGTCTACACCGTGAGGAGGGCCTAGCCGATGGGCACGAAGACCACCTCGGGCACTCGCCCCATCGACCTCGTCATCGGCCGGCTTGAGAGCGGTGGCTTCGACCCCCGACCGGCAGGGGGCGGCGGGTGGGAATCCCGCTGTCCCGTTCACCAGGGATCAAGGCATAACCTCTCGATCAAGGAAGCCTCGGACGGCATTGTCCTCTTGCATTGCCACCATGCCCATGAGAACGGCCAGCCATCGTGCACGGCCCAGGCCATCGCCGGGAGCCTCGACATCGAGTTCAAGCATCTATTCCCCTCTGCCGTCGCCGGGGCCCGCCCGCCCAGGGCAAAGGAGACGCCGAAGCGACCGCGCGACCACCCGCCAAGTACCCCCAGACGCGCGTACCCATCGCCCGAGTCCGCCATCGCGTACTATGTCAGGAATTACGGACGGCCCACCGCGCACTGGGTCTACCCCGACCCCGATGGCTTCGAGCTGATGCGGATGTATCGCTTCAGCTTCCTCGACAAGGCGGGTGAGCCGGACAAGGTCTATCGTCCCGTCCACCCGTCCGCGGACGGCTGGCGCGTCGGGGATCCCCCCGGCGATCTCCCCCTCTTCAACCTCAACAAGCTGACCGCCGCCGAGCTCGCCATCGTGGTCGAGGGCGAGAAGTGCGCCTGCCTGGTCGATACCCTCGGCCTCGTCGGCACGACGTCGGCGCATGGCGCTAACAGTGCCCTGAAGACCGATTGGTCACCACTGGCGGGCAAGAAAGCGGTCATCCTCCCGGACCATATCGACGGCCAGGACTACGCCCAAAGCGTCGCCCAGATCCTCACCGATCTGGATCCACCCGCCGAGGTGCGCATCCTTCCCCTTCCCGGACTCAAGGCGAAGGGCGATGACATCGAGCAGTGGCTCGAGGGACTGCCCCAGGACTGGACCCCCGCCGACCGCCGCATCGAGCTCGAGCGCCTCATCCTCACCGCGCCGACCTGGAGCGCGCCGCCCCCCGAGCCCCCCAAGCTCCCGGTGACCATCGATGAGAACGGCTTCAACCTCACTGAATGGGGGAACGCCCAGCGCCTCATCCGCGCCTACGGCGACCGCCTCAGATACTGCCACTCGCGCAGCATCTGGCTCACCTGGGACGGCCGCCGCTGGGATCCGGCTGAAAGGGGCACCATCTGGCAGTGGACCAAGGAGACCATCCGCCAGCTCGTGATCGAGGCCTCCGAGACCGGAGACCATGACCTGAGCGTCCAGACCTATCGCTGGGCCCTCTACTGCCAGCGCCAGAAGGTCATGGCCGCGACCATCAATCTGGCGTGGTCCGAGCCGGGCGTCGGCGTCGTCGCCGGCGACTTCGACCGCGATCCCTGGCTTCTCAACTGCCCCAACGGCACGGTCGACCTGCGTACCGGAGACCTGCGCCCCCATAACCGGGAGAACCTGCTCTCCAAGCTGACCCTCTGCGACTACGAACCCACCGCCCACTGCCCGCGCTGGAGAAAGGCCCTCGAGCTCATCTTCGCCGGCGACGCCGAAATGATCAGTTACATCCAGCGCGCCCTCGGGTACTCCCTGACCGGCGACACCGGCCTCCAGGCCATCTTCCTCTGTCACGGCAAGGGGCGCAACGGCAAGAACACCGTCCTGGACACCGTCCGCGCGATACTCCACGACTACGCCACGGTGGCCGCGCCGAGGATCCTGCTCGCCGCGGGGCAGAATGACCACCCCACCGCCCTGGCCGACCTGATGGGCCGTCGGTTCGTACCCACCAGCGAGGTGGACAAGGGGGAGCGGATGGCGGAGTCCCTCGTCAAGCGGCTGACCGGCGACCGCACCATCAAGGCTCGCTTCATGCGCCAGGACCCCTTCGAGTTCGCCGTGACGTTCAAGCTCTGGATGCTGGCCAACGCCAGACCCGAGATCAAGGGCCGCGACGAGGGCATCTGGTCCAGGATTAAGCTCATCCCCTTCGAGGTCTTCATCCCGCCCGAGAAGCGGATCCCGAACCTGTCGGAAATCCTCGTCGCAGAGGAGGGCCCCGGAATCCTTGGGTGGATCGTCCAGGGCGCCGTCGACTGGCGCCGCGACGGGCTTCAAGACCCCCGGAAGGTGACGGAGGCGATGGAGTCTTACCGAGCCGAGCAGGACGTCCTGGCCGACTTCCTGGCCGACTGCTGCGTTTCACATCTTGCCAATGAATGCCTCTTCGACAAGGTCCGGGTCAGAGCCACCGAGCTCTATGTCCGGTACCAGGACTGGTGCAAGGAGATCGACACATAAGCGGAGAGAAATATGTCCTCTCCAAGAGGCTCTTCGGACAAGAACTT
>Ga0306920_100001126_pt1 | contig 32900 bp, 20 predicted proteins | sample flu12Cox44000170_FD_204666 | JGI IMG/M metagenome (GOLD analysis project Ga0306920, IMG submission 204666) | Lab enrichment of tropical soil microbial communities from Luquillo Experimental Forest, Puerto Rico - flux4day.12C.oxic.44.000.170 (v2)... | ecosystem: Environmental > Terrestrial >...
ATCCGGAGGCATCCAGCCCCCACGCGCACAAGGACTTGCGACCTCAGAACCAGATGGGTGTCCTGACCCGGCGTTTCCGCGCGCCGTGCAATTTCGATCCGACGGCGCGCGGCTCGTGCGGCCTGCACGGATCAGGCCGCGTGCTCGCCGCCCTCCTGCAACTCGTCGTGCTCGCCCTCGGGCCCGCCGTGGATCGACTTGCCGGGCTTCTCCAGGCCGTAGCTGATGAGCTTGCGGTAGAGCGTGGAGGCGTTGATGCCGAGGAGCTCGCTGGAGCGCTTCTTCTGCCAGCGGGTGAAGTTGAGCACCTTGAGGATGTACTCCTTCTCCAGCTCCTCGAGGGTCATGTTCGGCGAATCGATGACCAGGCTGCCCTTCTGGCTGTGGCCGAAGCGGATCTTGTCCGGCAGGTCCTCCGCCGTGATGATGCCGCCCTCGTCGAGGATCATGGCGCGCTCCATGACGTTCTCCAGCTCGCGCACGTTCCCCGGCCAGTCGTACTTGAGCAGCAGCTCCATGGCCTCCTTGCTCACGGTCTTGGGCTGGCCGCCCTTGGCGTGGCGCTTGAGGAAGTGGTCCACGAGCACAGGGATGTCGTCGCGGCGCTGGCGCAGCGCGGGCATCCGCAGCGGGATGACGTTCAGGCGGAAGAACAGGTCGGCCCGGAAGCGGCCCTCGGCCACCTCACGCTCCAGGTCCACGTTCGTCGCCGCCACGAGCCGGCAGTCGATCTTGACCGGTTGCGTGCCGCCGACCGGGATGATCTCGCGCTCCTGCAGCGCCCGCAGCAGCTTGACCTGCGTCGCGAGCGGCATCTCACCCACCTCGTCCAGGAAGAACGTACCGCCCTCGGCCACCTGGAACAGGCCGGGCGAGTCCTTCACGGCGCCGGTGAACGAGCCCTTCACGTGCCCGAACAGGTTCGACTCGAGCAGGTCGCGCGGGATCGCGCCGCAGTTGATGCTCACGAACGGCCCCGAATGGCGCCGGCTGCGGTAGTGGATCTCGCGGGCGATCAGCTCCTTGCCCGTGCCGGAGTCGCCCTGGATGAGGATCGTGGCCTCGCTGTCGGCGACCTTGTCGACCATCTTGAAGACCTTGATCATCTCCTCAGACGAGCCGATGATCGCCTTCTCCTCGTGGCCCTTCTTCAGCTCGCGCTTGAGGAACTGATTCTCGCTTCGCACGCGGCGCATCTCGAGCGCGTTGCGCACGGCGAGCCGGATCTCGTCGTTCTTCGCGTTCTTCAGCAGGTACTGGAACGCGCCCAGGTTCACGGCGTCGATCGCCGACTGCTGGGAGGCATAGGCCGTCATCAGCACGACCGGGATGTTGGCGTCGTGCTTCTTGATGCCCTGGAGCAGCTGGATGCCGTCCATCCCGGGCATCTTGATGTCGCTGATGACGACGTCGAACGGCTCCGTGCGGATCTTGTCGAGCGCGTCCCGGCCGCTGTTCACGGTCGTGACCTGGAAGCCTTCCTTCCGCAGCACGATGCCCAGGAACTGGGTCATGCTCTGCTCGTCGTCGACCACCAGGATCTTCTCGGCAGCCATGGACTCACCTCGCTGGATTCTGGATCGAGAGCGCCGATCACGCGGCCTGGGCCTGCGGAACCTGCAGCCCGGGCAGGGTCACCCGGGCCGTGGTGCCGCGGCCGGCCACGCTTTCGAGGGTCAGCCCGCCGCCGTGGCGCTCGACGATCCGCAGTGCGATCGCGAGCCCCAGGCCGGTGCCTCCCCGCTTGGTTGTGAAAAAGGGTTCACCGACGCGGCGCAGGTCCGCGGCATCGATGCCGGGCCCGTCGTCGCGGAATTCCACCGCCACCTGGTCCTCGTCGCGCACGCTCCACGACACCGTGAGCATGCCGCGCTCGCCCATCGCCTCGAGGGCGTTGGCCGCCAGGTTCAGCCACACCTGCCGCATCTGTTCCGGGTCCACGGCGAGCCGCGCCGCGGCGGGCCCGTCGGGGCAGCCCCGGTAATCCACCTTCACGCCCGCCGCGCGCCGCGGATCGTGGCGCAGCGTGCTCACCAGCTCGCGCAGGTGGTCGTCCAGGCGAACCGGCTCCAGCGCCAGGTCTCGCTCGCGCGAGTAGCTGAGGAGGTCGGTCACGAACTTGTTGAGGCGCGCGGACTCGCGCGCGATGAGGTCCATGAGGTCGGCCGCCTCGCCCTCCAGCTTGAGTTCCCGCTGGAGGACCTCCACGGATCCGCTGATCGGCTTCAAGCCGTTCCGCAGCTCGTGCGCGATGCCGGCCGCGAGCGCGCCCACCTCGGCCAGCGTCTCGTTCCGCCGCGCCCGGCGCTCCATCTCGCGCACCTCGGTCAGGTCCTGGAACACGGCGACGACGCCCGTCATGTGGTCCTCGTGCCGGAGCACGTTCGTGGACACGCCGAGCGGCAGCGTCTTGCCGCTGGCGCTCGTCACGGTGAGCTCGGCGCGGGCGCGGCCTCGGCCCTGGTCGCGCGACTCGAGCACGAGCTCGCGCAGGCCCTCGAGCCGCGGCGGCAGCGCCTCGGCAACCGGGCGGCCGGACACCTCTTCCGCGCGGACGCCGAGCACCTGCTGCGCCGCCGGGTTCAGGTAGCCGATGGCGCCCGCCTCGTCCACCGTGAGCACGCCCGTGGCGAGGTGCCGAAGGATGGCGTCATTGTCGATCTTGATGCGGTCCAGCTCGCGCTCCGTGCGCTCGAGGTCTCCGGCCGTGCGCTGCACGCGCTCGCCGAGGACGCCCGAGAGCACGCCGACGATGGTGAGGAACGTGACCATGAGCTCGGGCTTGACGAGAGAGTCGATGCCGCTGTCGGCGGCGCCGAGCGGACCCGCGAGCGCGGGCAGCGCCAGGAAGCCGGCGCACGCGCCCGCGGCCGCGAGCAGTCCCCCGCCGACGCGGCCGAGCACGCCGCCGGTGATCACGACCAGCGCGTAGAACAGCACGAACTGGCTCTCCCGGCCGCCGGTGTAGGCCGAGAGCCAGGTGACGAGTGCGAGGTCGACGCCCAGCTGTGCCGCCGTCTGCAGCCTCAGGCCGCGCGCCACCCGGCCCGCGAGCGTCCACGCGATCGAGACGCCGGCCACGGCCGCGAGCGCGACCGCCAGCAGCGACAGCGGCCTCGCGGTGACGTCGGGGCGCAGCAGAAGTCCCGAGGGCAGCGCCAGCGAGGCCACGAGGATGCGGCCGAGCACGAGCTGGCGGAGCGCGTTCCAGCCCGGCTCGCGCTCGCCAGGTGGGCCGATCGCGATCCGCCGCCCGAGCAGGCGCGCCGCGAGCGAACCCGCGCCGCGAGGCGCGGATCCGCCCGCCGGAGGCGAGCTCGAGAGCAGGGCCGGCCTGGCGGTCACGTCAGTTCCCGCCCGCCACGACGTTGATCAGCTTGAACATCGGCAGGTACATGGCCACGACCATGCCGCCCACGATGCCGCCCATGACCACGATCATCACCGGCTCGATGATCGACGTGAGCGTATCGACCGCCGTGTCGACCTCCTGCTCGTAGAACACGGCGATCTTCGTGAGCATCTCGTCCAGCGCGCCCGTCTGCTCGCCGACCGCGATCATCTGCGTCACCATCGGCGGGAACACGTTGGAAGCCTTGAGCGGCGCGGCCACGGTCTCGCCTTCACGGATCGAGGCGCGAGCGCTCATGATCGCTTCGGAGATGACCTTGTTGCCGGCGGTGCGCGCGGTGATCTCGAGGCCGCCGAGGATGGGCACGCCCGAGGCGATGAGCGTGCCGAGCGTGCGGGTGAACCGCGCCACGGCGCCCTTGAGCAGCACGTCCCCCAGCACCGGCATGCGGATCATGAATCCGTCCACGACGCGCTGGCCGTTCTCGGTGGCGTAGTAGCGCTGGAACGCGAGCACGGCGGCGACGATCCCGAGGAGCGCGACCCACCACCAGTGCACGAGGATGTCGGACAGCATGAGCACGATCTTCGTCGGCAGCGGCAGCTCGCCGCCGAAGTCCATGAACATCTTGGCGAACGTCGGGATGATGAAGATGAGCATGAATGCCGTGGCGCTCAGGGCCACCGTGAGCACGACCGCCGGGTAGACGAGCGCGCTCTGGACCTTGCGCTTCAGCGCGTCGGCCTTTTCGATGTACGTGGCGAGGCGCATGAGGATCTCGTCCAGCACACCGCCGGCCTCGCCCGCCGCGACCATGTTGCGGAACAGGTCGTCGAACACGTTCTTGTGCTTGCCGAGCGCGTCGGACAGCGTCGAGCCGGCCTCCACCTCGCGCGTCGTCTCGGAGATGATCTTGCCGAACGACGGCTTGCTCGCCTGCTTGGCGAGGATGTCGAGGCACTGCACGAGCGGCAGGCCGGCCGAGATCATGGTCGCGAACTGGCGGGTGAAGATCGCCAGGTCTTTCGTGCTGATGCCGGGGCCACCGATCCGCGGCATCGAGATCCCGCCCGACTTCGGGCGCAGCGACGTGACGAGGATGCGCTTCTTGCGCAGGATCTCGAGCGCTTCCTCCTGCCGCCCGACCTCGATCTCACCCGTCTGGGCCTCGCCCGCGAGCGTGCGGCCTTTCCAAATGAACACCGCCATGGTCGTCCTCCGTTCAGGCCGCGGTGCGCAGGACCTTCTGGATCATGCCTTCCAGCTCGACACGATCCGTGCTCCGGTCCAGCGCGTCCTCGGGCGTCAGTTGTTTGTCCAGCACGGCCTGCAACAGCGACTGGTTCATGGTCTGCATGCCGAACTTCTGGCCAGCCTGCATGAGGCTGTAGATCTGGTGCGTCTTCGCCTCGCGGATCACGGCCTTGATCGCGGGCGTGCACACGAGCACCTCGGCGCACATGATCCGGCCGGCGCCGCGGCTGCGCGGGATGAGCTGCTGGGTCACCACGCCCTCGAGCACGAACGCCAGCTGGGTGAGAATCTGCTTCTGCTGGTCGGCCGGGAACACGTCGACGATGCGGTTCACCGCCTCGTACGTGGAGTTCGTGTGCAGCGTGGCGAACACCAGGTGGCCGGTCTCGGCGATGGTCAGCGCGGACTCGATCGTCTCCAGGTCGCGCATCTCACCGATGAGGATGATGTCGGGGTCCTGCCGCAGCACGTACTTGAGTGCGGTCGGGAACGAGGCCGTGTCGGCGCCCACCTCGCGCTGGTTCACGATGCACTTCTTGTGCAGGTGGATGTACTCGACCGGGTCCTCGATGGTCATGATGTGCGCCTGGCGCGTGCCGTTGATGCGGTCGAGCATCGCGGCGAGCGACGTGGACTTGCCGGAGCCCGTGGGCCCGGTGAACAGGATCAGGCCCTTCTGCCGGTTGGAGAAGTCCCGGACCACCGGCGGCAGTCCCAGCTTCTCGAGCGGGATGATCTCGTAGGGGATCTGGCGGATCGCCATGCACACGACGCCGCGCTGCAGGAAGACGTTCGCGCGGAAGCGAGACAGGCCCTTCACCCCGAAGCTGAAGTCCAGCTCCTTCGTGGTCTCGAACTTCTTCCGCTGCTCGTCCGACAGCACGCTGTAGGCGAGGCCGATGCACCTCTCGGGTGTGAGCACCTCGTACTCGGTCGGCGTGATCGAGCCGTCAATGCGCAGCTCGGGCGGCACGCCCGCGGTGAGGTGCAGGTCTGAAGCCCGCCGCTGCACCATGTCGTCGAGCAATTGCCGTAGGGTCAGTTCCGCCATGTCGTCCTCGCGTTCCGTGTGGAGCGGCTCACAACTTGTCGGCCGCGGTCTCTTTGAGCACTTCTTCCACGGAGGTGACCCCCCGTCGCAGCTTCATCAACGCGTCGCGCCGCAGCGTGAGCATCCCGCCCTGCACCGCCGCGCGCTTGATCTCGATCGCCGACGCCCGCTGCAGGATGAGATCGCGGAGCGTCGGGCTGATGGTCATGACCTCGTACACGCCGGCGCGGCCGCGGTAGCCGGTGCTGTTGCAGTCGATGCAGCCCTGGCCCTCGACGACGGTGGCGCCGTTCAGGTCGCCACGGTTCATCTGCAGCTCGTGCAGCACCTCGTCCGTGAGCTGTACCTCGCGCTTGCACCCGGTGCACACCTTGCGCACGAGGCGCTGTGCCAGCACGAGGTTCACGGAAGACGCCACGAGGAACGGCTCGATGCCCATGTCGATCAGGCGGCCGATCGCGCTCGGCGCGTCGTTCGTGTGCAGCGTGGACAGCACGAGGTGCCCGGTAAGCGCCGCCTTGGTGGCGATCGACGCGGTGTCGATGTCGCGGATCTCGCCGACCATGATGATGTTCGGGTCCTGGCGCAGGAACGCCTTGAGCGCGGAGGCGAACGACAGCCCGACCGACTCGTTCACCAGCACCTGGTTGATGCCGTCGAGGTTGTACTCGACCGGGTCCTCGGCGGTCATCACGTTGACGTTCGGTGTGTTGACGCGCGACAGCGCCGAGTAGAGCGTCGTGGTCTTGCCGGAGCCCGTGGGGCCGGTCACCAGCACCATGCCGTACGGGTTCAGGATCGCGGAGAGGAACTCCTTCATCGCCGCCGGCTCGAACCCCAGTCGCTCCAGGTCGACGTTCAGGTTCGTCTTGTCGAGGATGCGCATGACGATCTTCTCGCCGAAGATCGTGGGCAGCGAGCTGACGCGCAGGTCGATCGTGCGGTTCAGGACCTTGATCTTGATGCGACCGTCCTGGGGCACGCGGCGCTCGGCAATGTCCAGGTCGGCCATGATCTTCAGGCGCGACGTGATCGCCGCCTTGAACTTGTACGGCGGCGCCATCATCTCTTGAAGGGCGCCATCGATGCGGAAGCGCACGCGCATCTGCTTCTCGTAGGGCTCGATGTGGATGTCGGACGCGCCCTTCTTGACGGCGTCGGAGATGAGCGAATTGACGAGCTTGACGATCGGCGCCTCGTCGATCTGGGCGGCGCCGTCTGCCTCGGCGGTCTCGTCCTCGTCGACGACGGACAGGTCGTCCTCGAATCCCTTCATGACGTCGGCCATCGTGCCGGCCGAGTCGTAGGCGCGGTCCAGCGCCTTCTTGACCGCGGCCTCGGAGGCCACCCGCGGCTCGACGTCGAACCCGGTGATGAACTTGATGTCGTCGAGCGCGAAGATGTTCGACGGGTTCACCATGGCCACGATCAACCTGCGGCCGCTCTTCGACACCGGGAGCGCCATGAACTTGCTGGCGACGTCGCCGGGCAGCAGCCTGGTGAGCGCCGGATCGGGCTCGAAGCCCTTGAGGTCGATCGCCGGGCAGCCGTAGAGCTTGGACAGGAAGTCGAGGAGCTGCTCCTCGGTCACGGCGCCGATCTTGACGAGGTTGCCGGTGATCGAGCCGCCCGCGGTCTTCTGCTGGAGCGCCGCCTTCCGCAGCGCACCCTCGTCGATGATGTTCGCCTGCAGGAGCTTTTGGCTGATGTCTTCGACCACTTAAGATCCCCGCCGCGAAAGAGACGCGTCTCGAGCGGACGCGCGCGGACCCCCGGCAGGTGCCGGGACCGCGGATCCGTGCAGACGGCAAGCACGGCGACGCGCCGACCGCAGCGGTGCCGAGCCCGCGATCGTTATCGGGCGCTCCCGTTGCAACCTTGACGCGAATTCCGCACGCGGCCGCGCGAATCACGGCGTGCGGAACGCATGGCGAGGGCGCCTCAGTGGGTGGGCTCACGCAGCCACGGCCGCAGCCGCTCGAGCAGCCGCGGACCGATGCCGGGCACGAGCAGCAGCTCGTCGACGCGGTGGAACCTGCCGTGGAGCCGCCGGTACTCGACGATGCGCGCCGCGAGCACGGGACCGATGCCCGGCAGCCGGTCCAGGTCGGCGACGGTGGCGCTGTCCAGGTCCACGACGCCGGGAGGCCCTCCGGGAGGACGCGCGGCTGGGCTGGAGGCGGCGCCGGCGACGGGTGCAGCCGGTGGTGCCACGCCCACGGCGGCCGGCGCGGGGGCAACCCGTTCGGGCGGTGGCAGCCGGCCGGTCACGCGGGCGTGGTAGAGGTCGGTGAGCGTGCCGATCACGAGCACGATCGCCAGCACGCGCGCGCCCCGCCGCTCCGACGGCGTGAGTCCCGACATCGCCGACTCCGCGGGGGACGTTGGAGCCCTCCGGGCTTCCGGCCCGGGCGGCCCGGCTAACTGCGCGGGGGCGGTTCGTTCTTCGCTACGCGCGGCCGGAGGCCGCAAGCTTCTAGTTAAAGAACGGCCACGACACGTCGAACCGGTACTGCCTGCCGGTGCCGTCGGCCGGCGTGCCGAACGGCGGGCTCGAGGGGTCGGTCCAGCTCTGCGGGTGCGCCACGTCCTCGAGGTTCGTGACGCGGAACGCGAGCGTGGCGTCACCCAGCTGCATGGCCACCGCCGCCGAATACGTGCCGTAGCCCGCGAGCGGCCGCGGCGGCGCGAAGTAGCCGGGCAGCGACTCGTTCTCCCGTGCGCCCACGTACGCGGCCTCGGCGCGGATCAACACGCCCAGGTCGCCCGAGAACGCGCGGAAACCGGTCTCCGCGCGCACGCGCCCGCCCGCGGCGGGATCCACCTGCGCCGGCTGCGAGCCGACGGGGCGCACGCGCGAGTAGCCCGAGGCTTCGAGCCCCAAGCCGCCGCGCCGCACGCCGGCCGCGACCGTGAGCATCGCGTCCTGCACGCGCACGAGGTCGGGCGTCCAGCCGTAGCGGAGTGCGATGTCTCGCACCGGCGTGGACACGAGCCGGGCGCGGTTCCCGATCTCCGCGCCCAGGCCCCCGACCTCGAGCCACTGCCGCGGGTGGGTGCCGAGCGTCAGGTCGGCGCCGGCGAGCCACGTGTCCTGGACGAACCGGTTCACGCCGGGCGCCAGGTCGCCCCACACCGGCGTCACCACGCGCTCGGCGTAGATCCGGAGCCGGCGCGACGCGGGGCCCGTTCGCCACGACGCCGAGGGCGCCAGCTGCCAGTGCTCGCTCGTGTTCGCGGGCGAGTCCACGTGGCCGCCGCCCAGCTGCAGCTCCAGCGTGCCGCTCACGAACGGGCGCTGGTCGCGCGCGGCCAGCCACGCGGTCTGCTGCGTCACCTGGTAGGCGGGGCGTATGAGGCCATCGATAACGGCGTAGAGCCCGTCTTCCGACCGCCGCATCTGCGACCGGTGCACCTCCAGCCGCAGGCCACGCGAGCGCTGGTCGTGCTCGGACGTGACCTCGGCCACCACTCCGTCGTCCTGGCCTTCGCGCTCCGCGAACCACGCGTTCACGGCGGGGTCGTAGCGCGGTAGCTCGAATGACTCGCGGTGGTCGTGGGCGCGGCTCAGCTCCACGCGCACACTGCGCGCCGGGGTCTCCCATCTCCAATTGAAGGCTCCGCTCTCGCCGTGTGCGTCCTCGGTAAGACCGGCATAGGGAGGTGTTTGGTCCACGCCGCTCATGTCCACGAAACGCGTGCCGCCGGCGACGCCGCGCTGCGCGAACGAGATCGAGAACGCGTGCGGCCCGAACCGCCGGCCGAGCTCGCCGAACCACACGTGCTGGCCCCGCTCGCCGAGGAATCCCGAGCCGGAGCGCTTATCGTCCAGCGCGCCGGCGCGGGCCCACGACGTCTCGCCACCGCGCGAGATCATGAGCCCGTTGCGGTTCACAGAGGAGCTGCCGTTCACGAGTGAGAGCGCGGCGCGCGGCCGCCGGCCCACGGGCGGCGACGCGATCGCCTGCAAGTCCACGAGCGATGCGGAGAACCCGCGCCAGCCCCCGCCCTCGCCCACGACGACCGCGGTGGAGTCGTACCAGGTGCCGGGCGCCACGATCTCGTCGATGCCCGGCCACGGGCGCGCGGCGTTCGGCAGCAGCCCATCACGGAGCGCGACGGCACCCGCCTCGAGTCCCAGGTAGTTCCATGGCAAACCCGTGCCCATGTAGTAGTCGGCGACGAAGCCGGGGCGGCCCGCCGCCGTCCACACCTCGAGCGGCGATTCCACCGAGGAGGGCGGGGCGTTGTCAGCGGCATGCGCCGCCGTGGCCACGATCACGGCGGTCAGGAGGAGCGGCGCATGGCTTCGAATTGGGCGGCTCTCCCGGGGATCACGGCGGGGGAACGGGGTAGCCCGCTGAAGATAGTGACCGCCTCGCGCGCGCGTCAAAGCGGCGCGGGCCGCTCAGGCGGCGCTCAGCTCGCGGTCGCTGACCGGGCGCGCAGGTCGGCGAGCGCGCGTACCGGCACCGGCATCTCGCCGAGGCCCACACCGCGATGCGGGCCGTGGAAATCCGAGCCTCCGCTCGCCACCAGGTCGAGCGCGCGCGCCACCTCGCGCCAGCGCTTCTGTGTCGCGATGCCGTGCTGCGGATGCCAGACCTCGATCCCCGAAAGGCCGTTCGCGGCCAGCTGCTCGACGAGCCGGGTGGCGATCGAGGCCGGGTGTGCGAGCACCGCGGCGCCGCCGGCATCGCGGATCGCGCGCACGGCCTCGGGCGAAGGGAACGCCGGCCGTGGCACGAACGCCGAGCCGCGCGTGCCGAGATAACGCTGGAACGCCACATCGATCGTCGGCACGTGCCCGGCCTTGAGCAGCGCCTGAGCGATGTGCGGCCGGCCCACGACGCCCGGCCCCGCCGATGCGAACACCTCTTCCTCCGGTACGGGGGCGCCGAGTGAAGCAAGCCGTTCCAAGATCGCGCGCGCGCGCGCGCGCCGTTCGTCGCGGAAGCGCGCGAGGCGCGCGGCCAGCGTTTCGGAGCGCCAGTCGATGAAGTAGCCGAGCACGTGCAGGTCCTGACCCTCGAGCGTCGACGACACCTCGATGCCGGCGACGATCTCGAGCGGCGCCCCGCCTGACGCGTCGCGGGCGCGCAGCGCCTCGGCGGCTGCACGCGCGGGCGCCACGCCCTCCACCGAATCGTGGTCGGTGATCGCGAGCGCCGTGACCCCGCGCTCCGCCGCCAGCGCCACCAGCTCTGCGGGCGACAGCGCGCCGTCGCTGAAGTGCGTGTGCGCGTGCAGCTCGATCCGGCCGCCGTGCGCGGGCGGCCGGCCGGCGGTCACGCCGCCTGGCCGAAGGCGCGCCGCCACTCGGCCAGTCGCTGCGTGATGTCGGCGCGACCGGGGTGGCGCATGTCGGCGATCTCGAGCTGCGCCACGGCGCCCGCGGGATCGCCGAGCGCCGCCAGGCTCATGGCCGTGAGGTAGCGCAGCTCCGCCTCGCCCGTGGCATCGATGCCGGGGGCCTTCAATCCCATCATGAACTCGCGTACGGCCGCCTCGTGCTGGCCGGCGTCCGCCAGACTGCGCCCGCTCATCTCGTGGCAGAGGAGTGCCAGCCTCGGGTCGCGCTGCGCGATGCGGAACGAGTCCAGCGCCTGCTCGTGTAGTCCCATCTCGCGGTACGCCATGCCCATATCGTAGTGCCCCTGGGCGTCGCCCTCCAGCTGCGTATCCACGCCGCGCTGGAACTCCTGCAGCAGGCCCTCGAGGTCGAATGTCACCGCCTCGCCACGCCCCACCGCGACCTCGACGCGGCGTGACTCGCCGTTCGACGCGGGCGCGGACCGCGGAGACAGGCGCTGGAGCCGCCGGCGCGCGGTGTCGTTCGCGGGATCGAGCGCCGCCGCGTGGTCGAACCAGCCGAGCGCGCGCGCATCCTGTCCCTCGTTGAGCGCGCGATCGCCCAGCTCGCACGCCACCTGCGAGCCCTCCTGCTGGTCGCCGCGCTTCTCGCAGTTGGCGAGCCACAGCTCCATCACCTCGATCGGCGCATGCGCACCGCGGCCGAGGCTCCTGAAGATCGTGGCCGCGCTGTCCAGCCGCCCGAGCAGCTCGTACGCCTGCGCTGCCTCGACGAGCGCCTGCGACGCGGCGTCGCGACGGCCCGCGCGGAACTCCTCCTGCGCGCGCGCGAGCAGGCTCTCGACCTGCGCCACGCCGGCCCCGGGCAGCACGGGCCGCCGCGCGACGACCGAAGGCGTCGGCGTGATCGGGGACGCGCGGTGCGTGTAGGGGTCGGGCGCGGGCGCTGTCTCCTCCGCCTGGTCGAGCGCCTGCTCGTAGCTCTCGTCCGGGCCGGCGCCGATGTCGTAGACGCCCTCGGCGTGCGCCGCGGGCTCGACGTCGTCGTGCCCGAGCGCCGGCGGGGCCGCAGCGGCGCCGAACGCCGACCCCGGGAACTCGAAGTCCGGCGACAGCCCGACGCGCGAGCCTGTGATCACGCCCGGCGGCGGGTCGGCGGCCGCGAACGGGGATACGGTCCGCTCGGGCTCGAAGCCGGCGACTGCGGACGGCGGTGCGGGCGGGCCCGGTAGCTTCGCCGAGGACGGGCGCGCGGCCGCTGCGGACGGCGCCGCCTGCGGCTTCGCGGTCGCCGGATCGGCGAGGTTCGCGCGGTCGAGGCAGCGGCGCGCCTCGTTCGACTGGCCGCGCGTCTGCCAGTGCTGCGCCGCCTCGCGCAGCGTCTCCGCCGCGCGCGCGCTCTGGCCCTCGATCAGCAGCGCGTCCGCCAGCTGCTCGAGGATCTTCACGTTCTCCTGCCCGCAGTCGAACGCCTGTCGGAACGCGCTCACGGCTTCGTTCAGGTTGTTCGAGCGCAGCATCTGCTCCGCGTACTGCGTGTAGTAGACCGAGGCTTCGCTCGCGAGCCCGTCGAGCATGTGCAGGTTCGCGAGGTGCTTGAGCACCTGCGTCTGCGCCAGCGACAGGCGCGACATCTTCTTGCACACCGCGATCGCGTTCTTATAGAGCCCGGCCCTCTCGTACGCGGTGATGCCGCTCAGATAGCGCTCGGCCGCACGCGCCTGGTCGCCCTTCTTGAACAGCAGGTCGGCGAGCAGCACGAAGTTGTAGGGGTCGTTCTCCGGGGTCTCAACCAGCTTCTCGTACTCCCGGAGTGCCCCGTCCAAGTCACCATTCTGGACGCAGCGCTGGGCCCGTCGCTTGATCTCGATCGCCTTTTCCAAGTTGGCTGGATCCCCCGGCCTGCCCTGGGCCTTCGGGCAGCGTATCCCTGGCCTCAAGCGCTCATGGCGGACGCGACGGCAGCGGCACACCGGTCCGTGGCAGCATGGAGCTCCGCCCGGACCGTTGACGCCTGTAACGACACGGACTCCTTATCGGCGCTCTGCGGCAACGACTTCAGGTTGATGTCGACGTTGAGTAAAGCGCCCTCGCCGGCCGCGCGGGCGAGCAGCGCGGCGACGCCCGCGTCGGACACGGCATTGACATTTCCTTGACTTGCAGCTTCGGCCGCCAGGGCGCCGACCCGGGCGCAGGCCCGGGCGGTCTCGAGCGGCACCCGGCAGGCCTCGAGGTCGGCTGCCGCCATGGCCGTCGCCCGCGTCTCACGCTCATCGGCGGTCGATTCCGGAAGCCGGCGGGCGCGCAGCACCGCGTCAAAGGCCTCGCTGTCGCGACGCCCCAGCGCGAGCAGCTCGCGGCGAAGCGATTCCGCGGCACGCTTGACCTCGAGCATCCCGGATTCGGCGGCCGCGTACTTCTTCCGCCCGATCGTGAGGTTCGCCACCATCGTCGGCAGGCAGGAGGCGAGCGCGCCCACGAACGCGGCCACGGTCCCGCCGCCGGGCGTGGGCGTCGCGCCCGCGACCTGGTCGAAGAACGTGGCGATCGGCACCGCTTCGGTGAGCGGCGGCGTGCGCAGGCGCAGCTCCAGCACCTGGTCGCGGCGGAACCCCTCGAGCTGGAGCGTGTGCTCGCCCGCGGCCAGGAGCGCGGCCTCGGGTACGAGGCCGACGACCTCGCAGCCGCTCACCTGGACGCCGTGACGCGCGGCTTCATCCCGCACCAGCGCCAGGACACGGTGGATCGGCGTCGCCTCCACATTCACGAGGTTCATGCTCACCTGCGCGCGGCGCCCGTTCTCGATGCTGAAACCGAGCGCGCGCACGTTCTTCAAGCCGCCGCTCTGCTCGCGGATCGCGGCCGCGATGGCCTTCGCCACCCGTACATCGGCCGTGTTCAGGTTGGCGTTGAACGCCACCAGGAACCGCCTCGCGCCGATCGCGGTGGCGCCGGCGGTGGCGTGGATGCGCTCCGGTCCGAAGTCCGGCCGGCGTGCGGGATCGCGGCCGATCGCGTCGCGCAACCCCTCGAACTCTCCGCGTCGCACGTCCGCGAGACTCGTCCGCGCGGGACTCGAGGCGGCCGCCTCGTAGAGAAACACCGGGATCGAAAGCTCCTCGCCGACGCGGCGGCCGAGCGATCGCGCCAGCTCGGCGCAGTCGTCGAGCGTCACGCCCTCGACGGGGACGAACGGCACCACGTCCGTGGCCCCCATGCGTGGATGCTGGCCCGTGTGGTGGTTCAGGTCGATGAGCGCGGCGGCCCTGGCCATGGCCCGGAACGCGGCCTCGGCGACCGGCTCTGGCTCGCCCGCGAATGTGAGCACCGAGCGATTGTGGTCGGGGTCCATCTCGCGATCGAGCAGCGTCACGCCGGTCACGGCGGCGATGCTGTCCAGGATCTGGTCCACCACCTCACGGCGGCGGCCCTCGGAGAAGTTCGGCACGCATTCGACGAGTCGCGGCATTCGATTCCGGCTCCAGGTGGCAGGTCAGGGAAACCGCGAGCCTAGCCCGTACCGTTCAAAGACCGCCAGCCGTGCCCCGGATTTCCGCCAGCCGGCTGCCCGGCGCGCCGAAAACCACGGGCATGTCGGCTCTCGGCGTTTGCTCTCGCGGACGGCTCGGCGGACGTGGCCTCTCGCGCCCGCCCGCCGTGGCGTGCGTCGCGGCATTGCTCGCCGCGGCGGCCCCCGCGCTCGCCGCGCCACCGCTGATCCCGACACCGCGTTCGATCGCGCTCGCGCTCGCATCCAGGCCGTTCGCGCACGACTGCGCGGTGTCGAGCGACGCGCCACGTGCGGACGCGTATGCCTGCGGTCTCCTGCGCGACCTGGCGGCGCGCGGGCCGGAAGGCGCCGGCCGGCCGGCGATCACACGCATCGAGCTCCGCACGGGGCGCTCCGCCGCGCTCCCCGCGGGCGCCGTGGCGGCGCAGAGCTACGAGCTCGCGTGCGCGGGCGATCGCATCGTGATCCGCGGGGAGACCGCGGCGGCGCGGCTCCACGGCGCGGAGACCCTCCGCCAGCTGTGGCTCACGGGCGGCGGCCGCGTGCCTGCGGGCCGCATCGTGGACGGGCCGGCGCTCGCGCTGCGTGGCCTGTCGCTCGACCTGAGCCGCGGGCGCATGCCGAGCTATGCCGACCTCCTGGCAACGCTCGACCTGTGCGCTGCATTCAAGCTCAACACGCTGCAGCTCTACTTCGAGGACACGTTCGCCTGGTCGCGCGTGCCGGCCGACGCGCAGAGCCCGTGGGCGCTCGACGCGGTGGCGCTCCGCCGGCTCACGGCCGAGGCGAGGCGGCGCTCGATCGAGCTCATCCCCATCGTCGAGACGCTCGCCCACCAGGAGCAGCTGCTGGCGCACCCGTCGATGCAGGCGTTCGCGGAGCACGGCGCGCCCGACGGCCGCTCGGCGATGTTCGCGGTGACCGAGCGCCCGGCGCGGGCGCTCGTGGCGTCGATGGTCGACGACGTGCTTGCCGCTTCGGGAGCCACGGCCGTCCACCTGGGCTGCGACGAGCCCGCCGAGCTGGGCCACGGCGCGAGCGCCCGGGCCGTGCGCCGGCTGGGCGTGGAGCGCGTGTTCGCCGCGCACGTGTGCGGGCTCGCCGCTCGGGTGCGCGCGCGCTTCGGGGCGCGCGCGTGGATTTACGCCGACCTCGTGCGTGCGCGGCCGTCGCTCGCCGCGATGCTGCCTCGCGACCTGGTGCTCATGGACTGGGACTACGACCCCGATTCGCGCTACGCGAGCCTCGACACGCTCGCGGCGGCGGGGCTCGACCGCGTGGTCACGAGCCCGGGTCTGTGGACCTGGAACACGCCGTATCCGGACTACACCCGCGCGGGCGCCAGCATCGTGGCTGCGACCGCCGCGGCCCGCGTGCACGGCTGCCTGGGGAGTGTGCTCGCCTCGTGGGGCGACGGCGGCGGCGAGGACCTGTTCGGCAGCGACGTTCTGGGCGTCGCGTTCTTCGCCGAGCACGCATGGCAGCCGGACCCGAGCCCGCTCGGGCCTTTCCTGTCACGGTACGCCGCGTTGCGGTTTGGCGAGGACGGCCCGCCGGTGGCGCGTGCACTCGAGCGGCTGACGAGCCTCACGGTGCCGAACGGCGCGCGCGGCCGCCAGCTCACCGACCACCCCATCCTGGTGCGGCCGCGCACCGAGCCCTGGCGCAGCGGCGTCCGCGCGCTGGAGCAGGACCTCACCGAGGCGCGTGCCGCACTCGCCGGCCGCGCCGGTCGCGACGTGCTGGCCGACGCCGAGCTGGACGCCATGCGCGCCGCGGTTGGCCGGCTGCTCGCCGCGGCCGCGCGCGAGCGCGTGCTCGACTCGCTGGCGGTCGCGCTTGCCGATCCGGGGACGGCGCAGAACCCGGAGTTCGCGCGCCGCGCGGGCGAAGCGCTGGCCCAGCTCCGCGCGGGCGAGAGCGCCGCGCAGGTGATGTTCGCGGGCGCGTGGCGAGCGCACAACCTCGAGTCTGGCCTGCCCGCGATCCAGCTCCGCTTCCAGCGGCAGCTCGCGGTGCTGGACTCGCTCGAGGCGTGTGCCGCGCGCGGCATGCTGCGCGTGGCGCGACCCGGCGAGGGCTCGAGCCTGCCGGTCGCCGGCTCCGACTAGCTTCACGGCCACACGCGCCGCTCGACCGCCGGGAGCGCCAGATCGGCGCCGCGCATGAACACCGTGTCCGGGCGCACAGCAGGCATCCAGTACGGCAGCTCCTCCAGCGATTCGCATTCCCATTGGACGGCGTCGCCCCAGGCGCCGGGATTCAGGTGCCCCACCTCGCTCTCGACGCCGAGCGCGCGCGCCGGGTTCCACGTGAGCGCGAGCAGCAGCTCGCCGGCGTCGAACCCGCAGAGCCGCCCGGCGAGCACGGCGCACTCGAGCAGCGACTGGGCCGGCGCCGTGCCGGGGTTGAAGTCGGTCGAGATCGCGACGCGTGCGCCCGTGCGTCGCAGCATCGCCGCCTCCGGGAGCGGCTGCCGGAGCGTGAGCGCCGCGGCGGGCAGCAGCACGCCCACGACGCCGGCCTCGCCGAGCATCCGCCAGTCGCTCTCGTCGGCGCACTCGAGGTGGTCGGCGCTCCGCGCCCGCAGCTCGGCGGCGAGCCGCGCGCCACCGAAGCGCGCCGTCTGCTCGGCGTGGAGCCGGAGCGCGAACCCCAGCTCCGCCGCGCGCCGGAGCACGCCCCGGCACTCCTCCACGCTGAAGCCCACCGGATCGCAGAACACGTCCACGGCGCTCGCCATGCGGCGGCGGTGGATCTCCGCGAGCAGCTTCTCGCGCACGTCGTCCACGAACGCCTCGCGCCGGCCGGCGTACTCCTCGGGCAGCGCGTGGAGCACGAGCGCCGTGCGGTGCACGCGCGCCGGCACGCGGATCGCGGCGCCCGACATGAGCTCCAGCAACCTGAGCTCGCGCGCGGTGGTGAGCCCGTAGCCGCTCTTCACCTCCACGGTCGTGCAGCCGTTCGCGCGCCAGCGCTCGAGCCGGTTCGCGAGCAGCTTCTCGAGCGTCTCTTCCTTCACCGCGCTCGTCGCCCGCACGGTGGAACGGATCCCGCCTCCCTGGGCGGCAATGTCGGCATACGACACGCCGGCGAGCTTCATCTGCAGCTCCGCCGCGCGGTGGCCGCCGAAGATCATGTGCGTGTGGCAGTCCACGAGCCCGGGCGTCACGAGCCGGCCGTTCGCGTTCACGGGCCGCGCGTCCGCATGGCGGCGAAAGAGCTCCGTGCCCGGCCCGACCTCGACCACGCGTCCATCGCGGAACACGATGGCGCCTCTTGGAAAGCGGAGGACCTGGCGGCCCTCCGCGTCAGGGGTCACCACCTCCGAGGTGTTGTGCAGGATCACGTAGGCGCCGCGGCCCGCGAGCTGCTTCGCGGATGGGTCGTTCGCCGGCCGGGTGCTCATCGTGTCTTGGCTCCGTCCCGCGGACGGAGCGCTACGAGACCCCGGGGAGCTTCATGCCGTGCGTGCGCGCGTGCGCGATCGCCTGCTCGTAGCCGGCGTCGGCGTGGCGCATGACGCCGGTGCCGGGATCGTTCAGGAGCACGCGCTCGAGCCGGCGGTCGGCGTCGGCGCTGCCGTCGCACACGATCACCATGCCGGCGTGGATGGAGTTGCCGATCCCGACGCCGCCGCCATGGTGGAGGGACACCCACGAGGCCCCTGATGCGGTGTTCAGGAGCGCGTTCAGGAGCGGCCAGTCGGCCACGGCGTCGCTGCCGTCCCGCATGTGCTCGGTCTCGCGCCACGGCGACGCCACGGAGCCCGTGTCCAGGTGGTCGCGCCCGATGACGATCGGCGCCTTCACCTGGCCCTCGCGCACGAGACGGTTGAACCGCAAGCCGAGGCGATGCCGCTCACCGTAGCCCAGCCAGCAGATGCGCGCGGGCAGGCCCTGCAACTTAACGTGCTTGCGCGCGAGCGGGATCCAGCGGTGGAGCCGCGCGTCGTCCGGGAACTCGGCCAGCGCCGCCTCGTCGGTGACACGGATGTCGTCGGGATCGCCGGACAGCGCTGCCCAGCGGAACGGTCCCTTCCCAACGCAGAACAGCGGGCGGATGAACTCGGGAACGAAGCCCGGGTAGGAGAACGCCTTCTCGTGCGCGAGCCCGCCCTTTTCGGCCTCGCCGCGCAGGTTGTTGCCGTAGTCGAACAGCACCGTGCCGCGCTCGCGCAGGGCGAGCAGCGCGCGCACGTGCGTCGCCATGGATTCGCGCGCGCGGCGCACCACCTCTTCGGGCCGGCTCCGGCGCGCCTCTGCGACCTGTTCCAGTGTCATCCCCGTCGGAACATAGCCGTTCAGCGGATCGTGCGCGCTCGTCTGGTCGGTGGCGACGTCGGGAACGACGCCGCGCTTCACGAGTTCCGGGATCGCCTCGGCCGCGTTCGCGACCAGTCCCACCGAGAGCGGCCGTTTCGCCGCCGCCGCGTCGCGCACCCAGGCGAGCGCTTCCTCCAGCGAGCGCGTGACCCGGTCGGCGTAGCCGCTCGCCACGCGGCGCTCGGCGCGCGCGGGGTCCACCTCGACGCACAGGCACACGCCGCCGTTCATGGTCACGGCGAGCGGCTGCGCCCCACCCATGCCGCCCAACCCCGCGGTGAGCACGAGCCGGCCGGCGAGCGAGCCGGCGAAGTGCCGGTCGGCGCATTCCGCCAGCGTCTCGAACGTGCCCTGCACGATGCCCTGCGAGCCGATGTAGATCCACGAGCCCGCGGTCATCTGCCCGTACATCATGAGCCCGCGCTTCTCCAGCTCCCAGAAATGCTCCCACGTGGCCCAGCGCGGCACCAGGTTCGAGTTGGCGATCAGCACGCGCGGCGCATCCGCGTGCGTGCGGAACACGCCCACCGGCTTTCCGCTCTGGACGAGCAGCGTCTCGTCGTGATCGAGAGCCCGGAGGGTCGAGACCAGCTGATCGAACGCCTGCCAGCTCCGCGCCGCCTTGCCGGTGCCGCCGTAGACCACGAGCTCCTCGGGCCGCTCCGCCACATCGGGATCGAGGTTGTTCATGAGCATGCGCAGGGCGGCTTCCTGCACCCAGCCCTTGCACGTGCGCTCGGTGCCGCGCGGGGCGCGCACGAGCCGCGCGGGTGCGGTCGGGCTCACGACGACAGCACCTCTTCCGCGAGGCGCTGCGGACCGCCGCTCAACACCCAGCGCGAGAGCTCCTCGCACGGGCCCTGGAGCGGCCGGTCGCCCTCGGGGGCCGAGACGACGCGGCGCACGGCGCCGTAGAGCATCTCAGTCCCCTCGCCGCCGTGGAGCGGCCGCCGCAGCTCGAGCGCGCGGCAGCCGCAGAGCAGCTCCATCGCCACCACGCGCGCTGCGTGGTCGGTGATCGCCCGCGCGTGGCGCGCGGCGATCGGCGCCATGCTCACGTGGTCCTCGATGCCGGCGCCGGTGGGGATGCTGTCCACGCTCGCCGGGTGGGCGAGCGTCTTGTTCTCGGAGACCAACGCCGCGGCCGTGTACTGGGCGAGCATGTAGCCCGACTCGAGCCCCGGCGAGCCCGCGAGCGCCTCGGGCAGCCCGGACGCTCGCGAGTCGAGCAGCCGGTCGATGCGCCGCTCGGAGAGCGAGGCGATCTCGGCCACCGCGAGCTTGAGGTAATCCGCCGCGAGCGCCACCGGCTGCGCGTGGAACAGGCCCGCGGACACGGTCTCCCCCGACTCGGCGAACACGAGCGGGTTGTCGTTCACCGCGTTCAGCTCCACCTCGAGCTGCTGCTCGACGTGCAGGATGGCATCCCACGACGCGCCCATGACCTGGGGTACGCAGCGCAGGCTGTAGGCGTCCTGCACACGGCCGCAGTCCTTGTGCGACTCGACGAGCGCGCTGCCGCGCGAGTATTCGCGCAGCCGGCGCGCAGCCTCCTGCGCGCCCCGGTAGGGCCGCAGCGACTGGACGTCCTCCCGCGCCGGCTGGAACGATCCGAGCAGCACCTCGATCGAGAGCGCGGCGGCGCCGATCCCCGCCTCCCACACGCGCTCGGCGTCGGCGCACGCGAGCGCCGCCCACGCGGTCGAGAACTGGGTGCCGTTGATGAGCGCCAGGCCCTCCTTCGCCTCGAGCACGAGCGGCTGGAGTCCCGCACCGCGGAGCGCCAGGCCCGCGGGCATGCGCTGCTCGCCGAGCCAGGCCTCGCCCTCCCCCACGATCACACTCGCCATGTGCGCGAGCGGCGCCAGGTCGCCCGAGGCGCCCACGGAGCCCTGGAGCGGCACGACCGGCGTCACGCGGCGGTCGATCATCGCGGCCAGCATGTCGATCAGCTCGGGACGCACGCCGGACATGCCCATCGCCAGCGAGTGTGCGCGCAGCAGCAGCATGGCGCGCACCACCTCGCGCGGCACCGCGGGGCCGACGCCGGCGCTGTGCGAGCGCAGCAGGTTCAGCTGCAGCGCGCGCGCGTCCTCGGGCGGCACGAGCTGGTCCTTCAGCCGGCCGAACCCGGTCGTCACGCCGTAGACGACGCGGCCCGCGCGCACGGCGTCGTCCACCACCCGCCGGCTCGCGCGCACGCGCTGGCGCGCCTCGGCCGGGAACTCCACCCGCGCGTCGCCGCGCGCCAGGTCCACCACGTCGTCCAGCGCCAGACTGCTCACGCCCAGCCGGATCACGGACTCTCCTCCATGGGTGCCACGTCCATCATGCCCGGATTCTCGCTGAGGAACGCGCCGGCCTCGTGCGCGAGGCCGCGCGGGTCGCTCCACAGCGTGGGTTCGACCGGCAGCGCGGCCCGGAACGGGCCGCGGTAGGACGCGCGCGCGAGCCGAGCGTCGCACACCACCAGCACTCCCCGGTCGGTCGCGCGCCGGATCAGCCGGCCCACGCCCTGCCGGAACCGCATCACCGCCTCCGGCACGGCGTCGTACCGGAACGGCTCGAGGCCGCGCTCGCGAAGCCGCTCGCCGCGGGCCTCGACCACGGGGTCATCGGGCACGGAGAACGGCAGCCTCGCCACCACCAGCACCTCCAGTGCCTCACCCGGGAAGTCGACACCTTCCCACAGGCTCTGGACGCCGAGCAAGACCGCGCCGCGCTCGGTGCGGAAGCGCTCGGCGAGCCGGCCCGCGGTGCCATCGCGATCCTGCGCGAGCAGCGGCAGGCCGGCGGGCAGCAGCGTTTGCAGCCGCGTGTGCGCGCGGCGCAGGCGCTCGTGCGCCGTGAACAGGACGAGCGTGTTCCGGCGCGCCACGCGCGACAGCTCCGCCACCGTCACCGCGATCGACTCCGCTTCGTCCATGTCGCGACCGTGCGGCCCGGAAAGGATGTAGACGCGCATCTGCTGCGCGAGCGGGAACGGGCTCGGCACGGTGAGGCTCGTGTACGGCGCGCCGGATTCCTCCCCCAGGCCCAGCCGGTCGGCCGCCCAGGTGAAGTCGCCGGCGGCCGACAGCGTCGCGCTCGTCAGGACCGCGGCGCGCGGCCCGGCCGCGACCAGCCGGCGCGAGTGCTCGCCCACCCGCACCGGCGCGCCGTGGAGCTCGGCCACGCGCGACTGCGCGCCCTGCGATCGCCAGTATGCCCAGTCGCGGTCGCCGGCGTCGGCGATGGCGGCGAGGTCGTCGTGAACCGCCATCCAGCGCGCGCTCACCGTCTCCAGCTCCGCCTGGAGCTCGGTCTGCATCGCCTGTCCGCGGCCGTCTCCTCGGGCATGACCCGTGCCCTCGGCCAGCTGCACCATGGTCGCGGCGCGCCGCAGCGCGTCGGCGAAGGCGCGCGCGTGCTCGAGCACCACCTCGAGCGGCTGGAGGTCGCGCCCCAGCAGGCTCTCCATGTCGCGATGGCGCACCCGCCGCGCGTAGCCCGACTCGCGCGCCGCCGCGGCCATGGCGAGGCGCGTGAACAGGGTGTCCGCGTCGGTGCGTGCGGCCTCGGTGCGCGTGTCGAGACGCGAGAGATCGTCCACCACCTGCTCGCGTCGCGGCGTGCCGTCAAGGAGCGGGAGCGCGTACGCGCGCACGCGGGAGAGCAGCCCCGAGCCGCGCCGGCCGCCGGAGAACGTGCCGGTCAGCCGGAGCAGCTCCTCGATCCTGTGGCGCGAAACGGCCCGCTCGAGCTGCGAACTCAAGACGGACTCCAGCCGGTGCGCCTCGTCCACGATCAGCACGTCGTACGGCGGCAGGAGCCCGTCCGCGCCGGCGGCGCGCGCGAGCAGGGCGTGGTTCACGATCAGCAGCCGCGATTCTGCAGCGCGACGGCGGGCGCGCAGCCAGAAGCACTCGCGGCCGCGACGGCACGTGGCCGCGGTGCACGCGGCCGGGTCGGTGGCGACGCGGGCGCGCAGCCGGCGGAACGCGTCGCCGTCGAAGGCGTCGAAGCGGTCGAGGTCGCCGGACGGGTCGCGCGCGGCCCACTCGCGAAGGGATTCGAGGAGCTCGTGATCGGGCTCCGGATCCCACGACGTATCAAGTTCACGCTGGATGTCCTTCGCCTCGTCCTGCGACGTCGCGGAGCCCTCCAGCTCCAGCGCGCGCGGGCAGAGGTAGTTCTGCTTGCCCTTGAGCACGGCGTACGGCAGGTCGAGGCCCAGCGCGCCGAGCAGCGCGGGCACGTCGCGCTCGTGGAGCTGGTCCTGGAGCGACCGCGTCGCCGTCGTCACCACGACGCGCTCGCCGTGCTCGACCGCGTGCAGGACCGCCGGAAGCAGGTAGGCGAGCGACTTCCCCACGCCGGTGGGCGCCTCGGCCAGCAGCACGCCGCCGCGCTCGAGCGCATGCGCCACCTCGATCGCGAACGCGCGCTGGCCGGGCCGCTCCTCCCAATGAGGCCAGGCTCGCGCAAGCGTGCCGCCGGAGAGCAGCGCGCGCTCGACGCGCTCGGCGAGGCCCATCAGAACGTGCTCACCAGCTGCAGGTGGATGCGGCCCTCGTTGAAGCCGCGGCCCGGCGCGAGGCCGTAGTACACGTCCACGAGCCCGCCCGCCGCGCGGAGCCTCAGGCCCACGCCGATGCCGTCGGCGCTCTGCGTGTGGCCCCGGTCGCCGATGACGTTTCCGATCGAGTCGGTGACGGCCTCGCGCGTGAACATGAGCGCGTGATCCCAGAACACCGCCACGCGTTCGCCGGAGCTGCCCGGGAACCAGCGGTACTCGAGCCTCGACAGCGCCACGCGGTCGACGCGGAACTCCTCCTCGTCGTGGCCGCGCAGCGTGGTGGCGCCGCCCACGGGCGTGCGCTCGTAGTCGTCGAGCACCCGCTGGCTCGAGAACCGCCCCGTGCCCCAGAGCTCGAGCGACAACCCCGTCGAGGTGCGCACGCGGCGGTTGGTCTCCATGCGGACGTCCGCCACACCCGCGTTCGACTTCTGCGTCTGGGCCGCCTGGCCGGGCGACACGGGGCGCAGCGTCTCGCTCTTGAACACGCCGGTGCCGGTGGTTTGCACGCGCGTGCCGCGCCGCGGCGAGATCAGGTCGTCGCGCCCGTCGCGCTCGTACGAGAACACCGTGTTCTGGAGGTCGGCGTTGCTCACCGTCCCGTGCGGCTGCACCACGTGCTCCTCCTCCAGTCCCACGTCGATCCGGTCGCCGGTGCCGAGCGCATACCCCAGCTTCGCCCCCCACGTCGTGCGCGTGTACGTCGAATCCTGCAGCTCCTGGTGGAGCCCCGCCTCGAAGCGGAACGGCAGCCCGAACACGAACGGCTCCACGTAGCGCGCGCGGAAGTCGGACCGGCCCGGGCCGCGCGACTGCCAGCCGAGCGCCGTCGCCCGCGCGGTGCCGAGCAGGTTCCCGAGCTCGAGGTTCGCGAGCCCGACGATGCTGCCGTCGCTCTGCACGCCCGCCGCGCCCTCGAACCGATTGTAGCGGGGCTCCTCCACGCGGTAAGCGAGCGTGCCGGTCTGCCACTGCGGCCCGCCCTCCAGGCCGGTGAACTCCGCGCGCGAGAAGACGCCGAGCTGCGCCAGCCGCGCGGCCGCGCCCCGCGCCACCACGGGATCGTACGCCTGGCCGGCGAGCTTGCCGAGCGCGCGCTCGGCAACGTCCCGGCGCGTCACCTTGAGCCCGTCGATGCGCACGCCGGTGATCGTCACGCGCGGGCCCAGCACGCCCGAGAGCCGCACGTCGACACGACCGGAGTCCGGCAGCCACGACGTCACCGCGACCTGCGCCCAGGCATGGCCCTGCGACTCGGCCGCCGTGAGGGCCCGCTCGACGATCACGCCCAGCTGCGAGGGATCGGCGGGCTCCCCTCGCGGCCAGTGGATGAAGCTCGCGAGCCGCGCCGAGTCGGCGGGCGGCACCGCGAGCGACAGCGCGCCCCAGCGGTAGCGCACACCCGGCTCGGTGCGGAGCTCGAGCCGGCTGCTGTCGGCGGACCAATGCGCGGTCAGCCGCGCGTCGAGCCAGCCCGAGGACTGGAGCCGAACCTCCGCCTTCGCCAGCGCCGAGGCCAGCGCGACGCTGTCCCCCGGTGCGCGCAGCGCGGCGGCGAACCCGCCCTCGGCGTCGCGCGCCAGGAGCGGCCAGCCGCGGAGCTCGAGCCGCGCCACGCCCGCGGCGGTGGCCGGCGGCGCCAGCGCCAGCGCGGCCGCGAGCGACCAGAGCCAGGTCCTGAGCGAATGCAGGCGCGCGCGCGTCATCAGAAGAACGCCCTCACCTCGGCGCGTCCGGTGGTGACCGTGCGATGGCCAGGCCGCTCGCGCACGCTGCTGCTCAGGCTGAACGTCGTGGTCTCGTGCAGCCGCCAGTCGAAGCGCGCGGTGCCGTCCCAGCGCGCCGCTCCCGCCGGGTCCGCGCTCGGCAGGAGCCCCAGCGCTGGCGGGCCGGAGATGAACGCGCGCCGCACGCTCACCTCCACGCGGCCGCCGCGGCCCACGCTCACGCCCGCATCGGGACCGACACGGAGCGTGCGCGTGAAGTCCGTCTGGCCCACCGGACGCGACCAGCTCGCATCCCCCGCCCCCACCAGGCGCAGCGCGCCGCTCGGCTGCCAGATGAGCTGCGCCGTGCCGCCCTGGTCCACGAGCGTGCGGCCGAACGCCGGGCCGCCGACGATCTGCTGCGCGGCGCGCTGCCAGTTGATGCGCCCCTCCACCTCGGCGCTCGTGCCCGGGCTCGGGCGCGCCCGCCAGCGCAGCGCGCCGGAGCGCTGGTCGGTGGTCTGCGAGAAGTTGGAGACCGTGCGGTCGGCGTTGACGCGGCGCTCGGCCGTGGCGCGGAACGCGGCCGCGCGCGAGCCGGGCGCCAGCTCGGCCTCGAGCCGCTGCACCACGGTGCCGAGCGAGAGGGAAGTGTCGACGAGTGCCAGGCCGGTGGAAAGGAAGATGTCCGTGAACTTGCCGTCGCCCAGCCGGCGCGCCTCGTCCTCGAGCGTGAACTCGATGTGCGAGCCGCGCCACGCCTCGGAAGAGCCGAACGCCCACGCCGCGTGGGCACTCGTGGCGGTGCGCGCGAAGCGGTCAAGGTCGGGGCTCACGACCAGCGCCAGCGCGTAGTCGCCGGTGCCGACGAAGTTGCCGGTGGAATCGAAGCTCCCGAGCCCGTTGCCCACGAAGGTGAGCTTCCGGAAGCGGCGGTTCTCCGCCTCGCCCGTGCGCTCCACCTGGAGCACGCCCGCGAGCCCCGCGGGCTTCCACTCGGCGCGAAGCCGCGTGCTCGCGAGGTCGTGCCGGATCTTGGAGCCGGTCTGTTCGTCGCGGGTCTCCTGGCGCTGGGTCGAGATCGTGGCGCCGAACGGCGCCACGGCCGGCGTCTCGAGCTCGCCGCGGAGCGTGATCGCGCGCGAGCTGGTCACGGTGCGTCCGGCGTCCTGCGCGTCACGGCGCGCCCCCGCGCCCACGGCGAACCTGAACGGCACACGGGCGCCGCTCGCCAGGTCCGCGTCCAGCGAGCGCACGCGGTTCTCGACGGTCGCGGTGTCGCTCGGCGTGCGGCGACGGTCGTCGTCGCCGCGAAGCGAGGGCGAGAGCCAGGCGCCGAGCCAGCGGATGTCGCCCACCGCGCGCGAGCGACCGCCGTCGGGGAACGCGAACTCGGACGACGTGCCGTTGGACTGGAGCAACGCCCCCTGCACGGCCACGCTCGCAAGCCGCAGCTGCGCGTCCGCGCGCTGGCGCGTGCCGCGGAAGCCGTCGGGCGTGGTCATGTGCGAGGCCTCGGTCTTCAGCTGGGTGCCGTCGGACAGGCGCCACCACGCGCTCGCGTCGGCGCGGCGCTGGTGCTCGAGGTCGGCGCCCGCGGGAAGTCCCCAGTCCTCCTCCGCGAACGGCTGCTCGAGCTTCGTGAACGGCGCAAAGCGCCGGTCCACGGCGCGAAAGCCCGCGGCCGCGCCCGCACGTCCCGGCACGATGCCCAGCCGGCCCTCGCTCGAGACCTGGAGGCGGCCGGCGCCGCCGAGGTCGTCGCCGTCGTCCTTCGCGGACAGGGTGTTGCGATCGAGGAACGACCCGGCGCCCTCGACGTCCACGCGCACCGCGCCCGCGGCGAGCGAGCCGCCCACCGCCGCGAGCCGCTGAGTCATCGGCGCCGGGAGCAGCCGGCCCACGCGAAAGGCGCCAAGGCCCGCGCCGACGTAGTGGTACACGGTGCGGCCGCCGACGACGCCCGAGTCGGCGTAGTCGCCGCGGCCATCGCCGACGCGCGCGAACTGCACCGCGAACGCGCCGGAGTCGAGCCCCGCGAACGCGAAGTGGGCGCCGGTCGCGACGCGCACGCTGTCGTAGTCGCCGACGCCCCGGGTGACGCCGTTCCCGAGCGCCAGCGAGTCGCCAGCCTGCGAGAGCCGCAGGCGATCGCCCTCGTCCAGCGGGGCCGAGAGCGGGCGGCCCGCATCGTCGCCCTCGGTGATGCCCTGCGCGTACCACGACCAGCCGCCGTGCTTCCATTCGCTCGCCACCATCGCCAGGTTGCGGCGGAAGGACTGGAGTGCGTACTGGTACTCGACCGTGATGCGCGACGCCGACGAGATCGGCCGGCGGTTCGAGAACGTGACGCGCGCGCGGTCGTAGTCGATGGCGTAGTCGGCCGCCTCGCCGCGCGTCATGCGCGCGCCGTCGACGGTCACCACCTCGCTGCCCGCCACGATCGTGATCCCGGTGCCGCCGTCGCGGTCGGTGAGCTGGTAGGGACCCTGCTGGCCGTCCACGCCGACGAACTGGATGCGGTTGTACTCGCCCTGGGCGCCCGCCGCGGCGGCCCGCACGGTGAAATCGCCGGGATGCCACTCGCCGGCCACGCCCTGCACGCGCCGCTCGAGCCGGCCGAACTCGCTGCGCGTGAGCGTGATCGGGATGTCGCCTAGCGCGCCGGCGCCGTCCTTCGCCTTGATCTCCACGAGCACGCGATCGAGCGACTGGAGGTCCTGCGTCGAGCCGGCCGCGGAGAGCGGCGTGTCGCGGTCGCTCAAGACCCCGGTGAGCTCCACGCCCGGCGCGATGTGGCCGCTCACCGAGAGGTCGAGCGATTGTCGCAATGCCGCGTCCTGCGCCGAGCCGAACTCCACCGCGAGCGTCTTGTTGCCGTTCACGGCGAGTGCGGCGCCGCTCGGCGCCGTGGTGGGGTCGCGTCCCGTCGACGGCCGCGAGGTGGCCGGCATCGCCGCGGCCGTGGCGCCGGTGTCGGGCGCGCCGGGGGTGCGGGCCGGCTGGTAGACCTGGCGCGCGTACTCGAGCGCCGGAGGTGCCACGAGCCCGCACACGCTCACCCACAGCGTTTCGCCGGGCACCCACGCGCGCTGCAGCCGCAGGTCGCCGCGCAGGAGGTCCAGCCGGTAGTCGCGGTCGCGCGTCCACCCCCCCGCGCGCGACCACACCGAATCGCTGCCGGCCCGGATGAAGCCCCGCGGCAGCCGCATCACCGCCACGCCGGAGGCGGGCACGACCGGAAAGACCGCGCACGAGGGATCGCGCTGCGAAGCGCTCGAGACTTTGGATTCGCCGCCCGCCATCGCAGGCGGCGGCGCCTTCGCGGTCGGGACCTTGGTTTCGCCGCCCGCTCCCGCGGGCGGCGGCGCGTGTGCGGTCGAGTCGACGACCGGCGCAGCGCTCGAGTCTGCGCTCGCGCCCGCACCGACGGCCGGCGCAACGCTCGAGTCAGCGCGTGCGTCCGCCGGCGCCTGCGCGCGCGCGGGCGCGGCCGCCGCGAGCGCGCACGCGGCGAGCACCCCGGCCAGCGAGCGGATGCAACGCACCGATCAGTCCGTCCTCTCGGGCTCCAGTGTCCAGCGGCGCACGCGGGCGGCGCCGGTCTCGGCCACGAGCAGCGTGCCGTCGTCCGCGAACGCCACGGCGCGCGGCGAGGCGAGGCCGGTCAGCCGTGCGATGGGCGCGCCGTCGGGCGCCAGCACGCACACCTCGCCCGAGCGCTCGGCCGCGATCGCCACGCGCCCGAGCGCGTCCACGGCGACGGTCACCGACAGCTCCGAGGCGCCGGCCGCGAGCGGCGGCGACCACACCGACGTGATCAGCCGCCCGCCCGCCTCCAGCCACTGGATGCGCGCGCGCGCCACCGTGCTGTCGCTGGGATCGGCCTTCTTCGACCGCGGCCGCGGGCGCTCGGCGGTGATGATCCGGCCGCGCGCGCTCACCGCCACGCCCGTGAGCCCGATGAAACCGCCCGAGCGGCCGCCGTAGCCGCCGATCTCGCGCTGGAACGCGCCCGCGTAGTCGAACACGAGGATGCGGTCGCGCTCCGAGTCCACCACGTAGAGCGCGCCGCCGCGATCCGAGGCGAGCGAGAGCGGCCGCACCGTTCCGACGCGTCCTTCGAGGTCGGTCGCGGTCAGGTCCACGGCGCCGGAGAGGAGCCGCAGGTTGTGGTCGTACGTGCTCACGCGCCGGTTCTCCACGTCCAGCACCGCGACGCCGAGCGAGCCCACACGCGCGAGCGCGCCCGGACGACGGAACTGCGCAGGGTCGCTCCCGAGTGCGCCGGTCTCGTCGAGCGGCACGCCGTCTGCGCGCCAGCGCCGGATCTTGTGCAACGAGGCATCGCTCACCCAGATCAAGCCGAACGCGTCCGAGAGCACGCCGGCGGGCTCGGCGAGCGGGTGCGCGCCGTCGCCCTCGATCGGCGCCAGCTCGCGGAGCCGCCAGCCGCGTGCGACGCCGGCGACGCTGTCGCGCGCGGGCGCGCCGGCGGCGCGCGTCGAGTCCGGCGGCGGCGGCGAATCCCCCGCGGCGCCAGCCGCTTGCGCGGCGGGGGCGGACATGGCGAGCAGACTCGTGCCGAGCACGAGCGCCCGAGCAAAGCGCATCCCGAGCCTCAGAAGCGCGTGCTGAGCGCGGCCCGGAACGCTCCCGGCTCGGTCGGGTCCGGATCCAGGTCCAGGTGCCAGCTCTGGCTCTTGGCCGCGTGCATGCGGCCGGCCGCGCGCGCGGCGTGCAGCGCGCTCACCAGCCGGTTCGCGACCGCGAGCGCGAGCGCGGTGTTGGAGCGCAGGCCGGCCTTCTGCGCCGACTTCCGCTGGTTCCCGTAGCGGTCGAACGCGGTCTCGTCCGTCCAGTGCCAGGCCTGATCGCCCTTGAGCGAGTGCTTGTCGATGTAGGCGTGATAGCCGGCGATGTCCTGGTGCTGAGGGTCCGAGAGGTAGATGTTCGCCGCGTCGCGAGAGACCACGAGCAGGTTGTACTCGTCGCTGCTTGCGAACGCGCCGACGATACGGCGGAACTCGTCGTCGGCGTTCTGCAGGTCGATCCCGGCGGAGAGCTGCGCCGTGTGGATGTAGGAGTCCGTGCGCTGCGCCTCCTGGATGCGGAACGCAATGTACGAGCCCCAGATCCCGGCCTCGATCACCGCGAACAGCTTGGCGCTGCCGTTCAGGCCCAGCGTCGCCTGCCCCCAGCCCGGCACGGTGAGCGAGCGGAGCAGGATCTGCGCGCGCTCGGGGCCGAGCCCCGCGTTCTCGTCCGCTGCCGTGGACTCCGGGTGCTTGCCCTTCTTCGGCTTCTGCTGTGACGGCTCGCGCGGCGCGGTGATCGAGCCCGTGGCGAGCACGAGCCGCGACACCATCGGGTGATCGCCCAGGTCGAATGGCGCCGACGTCGCCTCGAACCCGGTGGGACCCGAGGGCGACACCGCCAGCGCACAGCTCAGGCCCACGGCGGCCAGCATCGCGGCCACGCTCAGAACCTCCTCGTGAGCACGGCGTGCAGCTCCGGCCCGGCCTTGTTCAGGTTCGCCTTGAGCTGCAGGTCCAGGTTCTTCTCGAGCGGCAGGTTGTGCGCGCGTGCCGCGCGCAGCGCGTCGAACGCGGCGAAGACGTGGTTGAGCATCAGTGCCACGTCGAAATAATGGACCTGCTGGAACCGGTCTTGCGACGAGCTGCGGATGCCCTGGTAGGTGACGTGCGTGGCTTCGGGGTCGGGCCCGCTGAAGCCGGCGTTGTACTGCGTGCTGGTCGCGAGCGCCTGGTAGTAGGCGTCGCGGTCGTGGTTCCACAGCGTCTGGAGCTGCGTCGCCGGCGCACCGGTCGCCGCCTCGTAGCGCGCGAACGACCAAGTGGAGTTGGGGTCGGTCGGGTCGCCGACGTAATTGGCCGCGTCGTGGCTCAGGCTCTCGGCGCGGTCGTGCACCAGGTAGTGCCCGGTCCAGCCCAGCGCTTCGCCGAGCAGGAACAGCCAGCCGCTGCTCTCGCCAACGTAGAGCTGGCCGGTGCCAGGGACCGTGGCCGACATCACCATGGCCCAGCCTTCCGACTTCCATCCCTTCACATCGACGGTCCGGTACGTGCTGTCGTCCGATGGGCCCCACTCGCGGTCGATCGAGCGCTGCGCGAGCCAGAGCTCGGGCACCTCCTTCGCCCCGTGCAGCACCGATGGCGCCAGATCGGAGGCGAGCGCGTACGGCTCGCGCGCCCGCGGCTCCGCGGGCATGGGCACCGGCGCCGGCGCCTCGGTGATCGCGAACGCCGCGCGCGCGAGGAACGGGTGCGTCACCTCCGCGCACCGCGCCGCGCACGGTGCTCCCGCGCACGCCAGCACCACGCAGACGGCGCTCGACCGGATGTTCATCGGAGGATCCCCACGGGAAGGCTCTCCGTGTGCGAGCCCCCCGGTCCGGAGAATCGCACGCGAGCGATGTAGAGACCCGCGGGCACGCCCGAGGGGTCCCAGACCTCGTAGTTGTCGCTCCGCTGGCCGCTCCGTGTCCAGTGGGCCACCTGGTGGCCCGAGGTGTCGAGGATGTTGAACTCGACCGTGGAGTCCTCGGTCAGCTGGTAGGCGAACTGGACGGGCTTCCGCCGCGCGGGGTTGGGATAGGCCTTGAACGAGCCGGAGACGAGCGGGCCGGCCGTGGGCGCCGACGGGCTACTGGTCGCCGAGGGGAAGAGCGCGCAGGTGCGTCCCGGATCGCCGCCCAGCATGGTCCAGGACGTGGCAGGGGCCGCGAGCGTGCCCGGGACCGAGTAGGCGTAGAGCTTGTTGAACCGGTCGGGCGCCACGATCTCCGGCGTGCCGTCGCCGTCCAGGTCGGCGGCCAGCGTGGTGCCGGCACAGCCCGCGCCGGTCGCGAGCGGCCAGCCGTCGGGGATCTTCCCCGAGCCGTCGAACGCGGCGATGACGCCGCTCGCGTTCAGCGCCACCACGTCGGGATGGCCGTTGCCGGTCAGGTCCACGGCGAGCGGCGGCGTGTTGGTGACGAAGTGCTCGGGCGAGCCGTCGCGCGGCCAGCCGGGCGAGGGATGGCCGCTGGCGTTCAGGTACGCGAGCCGGCCGTGCTTCGTCTGCACGAGGACCTCGGGAAAGCCGTCGCCGTCGGCGTCGCCGGCCGCGAGCCCGGCCACGAGCGTGTCGCCGAACGGCGCGCCCCAGCCGGGGAGCGCCTCGCCGGTCGCGATACAGAACGCGCTCACGCGGTCGATGTGGTGCACCAGCAATGAATACCCCGCGGTGCCGCAGCCCGTCGCGGCATTCCCACCCACGCCCCCGAGGTTCGCCCACAGGAAGTCGGGAGCAAAGCCGGAACCGGGCGCGGCGATCGACCATCGCGCCGTCTCCGTCGCCTGGCCGAGGGCGACGACGACCACGTCACCGGATGCCGTACCGAGTGCGATCTGCGAGCCATTGGGCCCTGCGGTGGTCAAGAACTCGAGGGGCATCACGGCGAGCCTGCCGGTCACCCCGCCCGGAGCGAGCGCGGGGCTCGTCCAGAACAGGCCGCCGTCCTGGCTGATCACGCGGATACGTCCGTCCTCGCAGCCCACGATCACGTCCCACCGACCCGGGCTGCTCCGGACCACGACCGGCGGCGTGCTCGCCGGCGAGCCCAGTGTCACCGGGAACCCGGGCAGGTTCGTACCGTCGGAGTGCACCGCCCACAGCTTGCCGCCCACCGCATCGCTGGTGCTGTAGTGATACGTCGTCGCGATCGCCACGCCGTTCGCTGGCGCGAGCTCCACCGCCGCCACCTCGGGCCTCGGCCGCTGGTCCAGGTGCGCGAAGTCGAAAGTGTCGGCGCCGGCGATGCCCTTT
>Ga0306920_100001127_pt1 | contig 32899 bp, 33 predicted proteins | sample flu12Cox44000170_FD_204666 | JGI IMG/M metagenome (GOLD analysis project Ga0306920, IMG submission 204666) | Lab enrichment of tropical soil microbial communities from Luquillo Experimental Forest, Puerto Rico - flux4day.12C.oxic.44.000.170 (v2)... | ecosystem: Environmental > Terrestrial >...
TCCGTAGATCTCTCCGTGCCAAGATCGAATCGTTCCGCACTCAAACGTCCTAGAACGGCTCACGCCTCGAAGGATCTCGAAGCATCATGAAGGACAGCCCTGGGTGCGATCTGCAACCTGATCACCTCGCGCCAATTTTGGGGATCCGGTGAAGAACCCATTTTTGGATGGCGACACTACCCCGCTGTACGGGTATCACCCCACATCCAACGTCACACGAATTTTGCTTGGTCTCTTGATCTCAGAGCAATGACGACGCACTACAACCGACGACAGATGAGAGACGATGGCCCGGCGTATACCGAAGAGCGTACCGACGAGCTCTCCCCTCGGTGTGTGTGAACCCGCGCATCGAGTCCCTCGAATAAGTTGCCCACTAGACTCCCGTCATCCCAATGGCCGATTGTCGATAGGCAATGGGATACTTTCTTGTGTTTGCAAATCGCGCTCGCCTTAACAAGGCTTGCCAGGTGGCCAGCTCATGTATTTACTATTTACCTTATACGCTTGGTGGTAGTCCCAATTAATTCAACCCAAGCTTGAGTCTCTCGGCCCTGCGATTCCTATTGCCGTTGTGTCACGTGCCGCCGACGGGCCGCGGATGGTGAGTTGTCGGCCCCGACGGGATCGGCAGCCTCACCCAATTGCGTGCGAGGATAAGTGAGCACGAAGGCGAGGTCACCACATCGGCGGATTGGTGAGCAGGTGTGGCCTTCCAGCCCGCCGCTCTCGGCGAGCGCAATTGTTCGACCGCAGCGCGCTCTTTTGGCCTAAGGGCTTCCCACCAAAAACTCCAAGGGTTTCTAGTGATTACGCCCCTCATGGGGCGAGCGTACCATTGCGGCTCGGATACACCACCAATCGGGGTAACCGTAAGGTCCTGACGTCCAAACTTGGAGAAATGCAATGTCACTAAATCGCACGTGGCACGCTATTGGCGTGGCTGCGGCCCTCAGCGTCATCGCGGGAGCGGCTCATCTGGCAACCGCCCAACAGTTTGATCCATTTCAGAATTCACCCTTGATGAAGAGCATGAGCAATTATTGGGCTCCCAACAATCAGCAGCCCACTCTCGGTCAGCTCGGCAACAATGAGGCGATAGTCGTCGACTTGAAAGGCTTCAATATTGCCAAAGCTGGAGCCAAAGGTGACACCTCCTCACACATCGACAAATTGCACGCCACGGAAGTAGCGGAAGGGGCGATCATCTTCCGGTCCGGTGACAAGCTTTACATTGTGGATGGCAAGGAAGTGGCCAACAAGTAGCGCGGACCTCATCAAAGCTTGGCATTAGCCGACGATAGCTACTGCGGCGTTAGCGCGAAACGCTCGCAGTAAGCGATCGGCGTGTGACCGGCATTGAAGCTTCGCTCCACGGCCTCTACGCGATAATCAGCGATCAATCACTGGGTTCAAAACGAAGGAGCTCGATCGCGAGGGGTCCTTGCATTGCCCACGCGTTGCCTTCGGCCATGGCGCACAGGCGCGGGAACATGCCAACAGGCATTGTCATTCCCGGCCACACCGTGGCTGGGCAAGCCGTGCCGCGCATCGCGGCGGATCGCAATCGGTCGGTGTTGGATCGCGATTTGATACGTCCGAATCTCGACGAGCTGCTGGAGAAGCAAGTGTTGGATAAGACGTGGCTGCCAGAGGTTAGGGCGCGGTCACGGCCGAACGGCAGCCTGCCAAGCGGCTCGCGAGCGCTTCAATAACAACTGTGTGGGTCTTTCGCGCGGCGAACTGCAACACGGTTGGATTTGATCGGTACGAGATTGGCGAAGGGGTTGGCAGCATCGCCTGGTTGACTATTCACAGTTCGATCAGCTTGTTGCGGATTGCATACCGCACCAGATGCGCAGTTGAGGAAAGGTCGAGCTTTCGCATTACCTTCGCCCTGTGGGTCTCCACGGTCTTGAGACTGATGTTGAGCATCTGGGCGGTTGCCTTGTTGGTGTGGCCTTCGGCAATCAATTGAACGACTTGACGCTCGCGGGCGGTAAGAGCGGCCCCTTCATGCCGCGACCGGGCGGTGAAAGAGTGCAGCAACGCCTCGGACACTTTGGGAGTGAAGAACGGTTTGTGCGATGCGAGGGCTTTGATCGCCGCAATCAAGTAGTGGTCGGCATCCGACTTGAGGAGATATCCCCGCGCCCCTGCGCGAAGAAGCTCGGTGACCAGCATCTCATCTTCATGCATGGTGAAGATAAGAAATTCGGCGCGCGGAAGCCGTGCCTTCAGCTGGCGAGTGAGGTCAATGCCGCTGATGTGCGCCAGCGGATGGCCGATGACAGCGATGTCCGGGTTGGTCTCGACCGCCTTCTGGAGGGCCTCTTTGCCATCCGAAGCGGAGGCGACAACCTGCCAGCCGCGTTGTGCTTCGAGAATGTTTTGTAGACCAATGCGAACAACGTCATGATCGTCCGCAATCAAGATGCGAACCACGGATGTGAGGATCCGTTCGGGTGGGGCAGGGGACACTGGCATTTCCGCATAGGACATTGGACCCTCCTACAGCTAGGGCCGCGAGGCCCCCCCGAGAGCGAGGCAAATGCAATGGAGACAGTCTCTCCTGTGGCCCGACGGGGGGACACCCGGACAAACCCTTAACCGGCGGCAGGATGTTCAAGGAAGGTCAGCTGGCGGTCTTCCACCAGGCCATGAAGGGGCCGCGGGCCTTGTGCGTGCCGCTTGCCGCCAGGGGCGTCGCGCGCCTGTTCAAGCTGTGGGATGCCTGCTGTCAAGCTCCGAAGCGCTTGGCTTGCCTCCTCTGACCGCCGCCCGGACCGCGCACAGGTTGTTTCCGGTCCCAGAGATTGATGATCGCCGCGGTGCAAGGTTGCTGAGATGGTGACCTCGCCTCGCGCGATTGCAAGGAGATCGACATGCATGAGGCACTGATCCCTGCCCGCATCGTTCGCATTGCCGGCACCGGCTCCGAGAAGTGGCAGCGCTCGAGCTGTGCGCCTGCATTGGCAGTGGATTGAACCGTTCGAGAGGGGCACACAGACGGGCCCCAATAGTCAGAATAGGCATTGCTCGCGATGACGGCGCTATTCATGAAATCGCCCACGCCTGGTGTGCCGGAAGCAAACCGCTCACGCCGACCCCGACCCAGGGCCGCACAATCGCGCTCTGTTATGGCGAAGCACGCCGCCGTTGTCTGAGCACCCACGGATTGGCGACATCCGATGCCTTGCGCTTCGGTCAATGAGCGCGCAAGCCGGGTCCGCCAACATCGTGCGGCTCCCTCAGAAAGCCGGCAAAGCGTTGCCGCAAATCCGCTGGGATGGACAGCGTGGACCCATCATCGAGCGAGATCAGCACCAGTACCTGATGTGCACTCACGCGCAGAACGCCATCGCCGTAAACTGACACGTCGAGAGTGAGGGAAGTATTGCCGATACGAGTAACCGCAAGGTGCATCTCCACGGTCTCGCCGATCTTGCTAGGAATGCGGAAATCGCAGTCAATGTGAACAGTAGGCAAGCCCCGCCGTTCCCTGGATACGAAACCAGCGTAGTCCACTGCAAGGCCGCGGTTGAACCAGTCCTCGAGCAGCTCGTGGAACAAGATAAAATATTGCGGGTAGAAGACAATGCCGGCCGGATCGCAATGGTGAAAGCGGATCAGCTTCTCACTGACGAACGGTGCCCTGTTTCCCACTGGCATTGCACGTCTCCCAATCGTCAGCGCTACCAACATTCGGCGTCTGGCGCGATGGCCTCTTTCCTTGGCCTGCAAACCTTGTCCGCGCTGGGTTGAGGTTCATCCACGCGATTGACCTCCTGCCTAACCCCGCTTATCCGCCGAGAGGCAGCCACGTAGGGGTGCGGCGGGTGGAAGCCACGGATGCCCTTCGGTTCCCGTCATGTGCTTGGTCTCACACGCCTCGCCAAAAAAAGCGAGAAAGAAGAGCACTCTAACATGGCTTGCCCGCCAGCGGGGGGCTCGCGGGAACGAGTTGGCTAGTGTCGCCAAATTGGCCATGACGGGCAAACCCGCATGGCACTCACCAAATTTGTTGCAACCGTTAGGTCCGACAGTTCGGCAAGGTCGGCCAACTGCGTCCATTCCCCGCTCAGTCAGGCTGCTCGAGCCCATAAGCCAGATGGTGGCGATGTTGGCCGGCACGCCATGGCGCGCTTGTCGCGGTCAATGCCGCAAGGCGTCCTCAATTGCCGCAGCAATTAGTTGCGGGCGCCAGCCTTGCCTACCCCGCAAGCGCTGCCAAGTATTTTCCAATGCCTGTCGAAAGTGGCCAACCTCGAACGTCATAGGATCGGCGGCACAAGGATGGCCGCCCGCCCTTACCCTACAAAGGAGTGAACCATGCAGTACTTGTTGTTGATCTACAGCAACGAAGGCCAAATGCAGTCCGCAAGCAAGGCGCAAGGCGAAGCGATCATGGGCGCCTACGCGGCTTACACCCAGTCGCTGCAAAAGGCCGGCGTCCTCATCGGCGCCAACCGCCTGCAGCGCTCCGGGTCGGCCAGCACAGTCCGCGTCACGAAGGACCGGAAGGAGGTGCTTGATGGACCTTATGCAGACACCAAGGAACAGCTGGGCGGCTACTACTTGATTGACGTGCCGCACCTTGACGCAGCCCTCAGCTGGGCCGCCCGGTGCCCGGGCGCGAGCTATGGCACCGTCGAGGTGCGGCCGGTCTGGGTCGACTGAGGCGCAGACCACCATGAGCCGCGCGAACGAGAGGGATGATCCGGGCCGTGCGGCTGATGCCGTAGCCCGCCGCAGTTATGGCAAGCTGGTGGCCTATCTCGCCTCGCGCACCCATGACGTGGCAGCTGCCGAGGATGCCCTCTCGGACGCGTTTGCACTGGCCTTGGCCGATTGGCCCCGTCGCGGTGTTCCGGAGAACCCCGAAGCATGGCTTCTCACCGTGGCGCGCCGCAAGCTCATCGATGCGGCGCGCCACGGCTGCGTCGGGCAAGCAGCCGACCCGCATCTGCGCCTGTTGGCGGAGGAGAGCGCCGCCGGAGAGCCGTCGCCCATTCCGGACCACCGCCTCGCCTTGATGTTCGCTTGTGCCCATCCCAGCATCGAGACCAGCATCCGGGCCCCGCTCATTCTGCAAACGCTGCTGGGTTTTGACGCCGCAACGATCGCATCGGCTTTTCTGGTCGCCCCATCCACGATGGGCCAACGCATCTCGCGCGCCAAGGCCAAAATCCGCGACGCGGCAATCCCCCTGCGCGTCCCTGAAGTTTCTGAACTCTCCCCACGTCTCGAGGCCGTGCTCGATGCGATCTATGCTGCCTACGCGGAGAGCTGGACGGATGCGGCCGGCACCGATGCCCGCCGCCGCAATCTCGCCGATGAAGGCCTCTGGCTCGCGCGACTTCTCGCCTCTCTTCTACCCAATGCGCCCGAAGCGCTGGGTTTGCTGGCCCTGATACTCCATGCCGAAGCCCGCCGTCCTGCACGCCGCAGTCCGGAAGGAGCCTACGTTCCTTTGGCCTGCCAGGACACAGCCCTGTGGGACAGAGCCATGATCGCCGAGGCGGAGGCCCTGCTCATGCGCGCCAATGCCCTCAATTCGGTCGGGCGCTATCAGCTCGAGGCCGCGGTGCAGTCCGCCCACGCAGCTCGCGCGCGAAATGGCCAAACGGATTGGTGTGCCATCGAGCGCCTCTACGATGGGCTGCTCGCTCTAACAGACTCTCCGGTCGTCGCCATCAATCGCGCGATCGCCTTAGCCGAAAACCACGGTCCAGGTGTTGGTCTTGCTGCCCTCGACGCCATTGCTGACGATGTTCGCCTCAAGGAATACCAGCCCTACTGGGCGGCCCGTGCCCACTTATTGGTCCGGTCGGGCGACGTTGCCAGTGCGGATGCAGCATTCGAACGGGCTATCGGGCTGGAGGCCGATCCTGCCGTCCGCGAGTTCCTGCAGCGCCGTCGGCAGGCGCAACGGCCCTGAGGGCCGTTCACTGAGGTGCCCTGTTATCATGGGCACCCGTCAGGACACCCGGCGGTGCTTTGATGGGCGGCAGATGGCGACGAGCGGTATCTGAGCATGGCGCGAGTTTGCCAAGTGAGGAGCCGCAGCGATCGCTGGCCTCAGGCCGCAGCTTGAGCGAGGCCACTTCGGCTGCCGCGTTGCCCCTTGGCCAACGAACAAACGCTACCGCGATCCTGGCCGCGCCGTCGGGTCAGCGCATCGGCACCGACGCGAAAGCAGGGAGGTAGACGCAAGGCGCCGCGGCGGTTTAACGTGTGACCGCACTAGGGCGCTCTAGACTGCCCATCGATCGCGGCAATGTCCGCTTCCCCCCCGCCAGCGGTTTCCAAGGGCATGCGGTTTCCAGGGTTGGTTTCCAGGGGCAAGGGGCCTTCCAAGCGGCATGACGGCGATGACGCCAAGGCCGCAGTGTCGGTGAGCCAGGCGAAATTTATTTTACCGCAAGGGCATCGACTTGGAGAAGCAGCGATGAGCGCAAGAAGCTATGCTTGGCTGGCGCCGGTGGTCTTTGCGATCGTCGTGATCCCTGCAGTTGGCGCGCGCTGTCGTGGGCTGGCCGGTGGCGCCGAGGTGCCGGTGTGGGCAAGTTGGGTTGCGCGCGCCGCTGCCCTACTCGCCGGGCTCGGGTTGCAGACGTCCCGGAATTGGGTTTGGCTTGCAAGGCCGCGCCGCTTCGAACGTTGAGAGATGGAGGAGACGCACAATGGCTGGAGCACCCGAAGGCTTTCATACAATCACGCCGCAGATCCACGTAAGCAACGGCGACAAGGCGATTGCGCTCTATAAGAAGGCGCTCGGTGCCAAGGAGCTCCACCGGATGCTCGCTCCCGGCACGAAGACCATCATGCACGCATGCCTGGAAATCGGCAGCTCCAAACTGTTCTTGAGCGATCACAATCCCCCCAACCACAGCATGAAGGGCGCGGAATCGAGCTTCTACGTCTACGTCGATGACGTGGATGCGGCGCACAAAAAAGCCAAGACCAACGGCATGAAGGAGGTCATGCCGCCGACCGACATGTTCTGGGGTGACCGCATGAGCGCTCTCAATGATCCATTCGGCCACAACTGGAACCTGGCCACCTTCAAGCGGCGCGTGGAGCCGGCGGAGATGGAGCGCGCCATGAAGGAGCAGTTCGGCAGTCCTGTCGGTGACAAGGAAAAGGGGAAGAAGAAAGCAAGCGCGAAGCGATAGTGGGCAGAGATCATAATGCGCAGGCGAGACCGGCGTCGCGCCGTCCGGGCTAGAGGGCGTTGCCTCGCCCATGCGCTGCCACTTATCCGCTGCCCCGTCGCACCGTTCCAGCAACGGCCCGCCGACGGTCTCCTCCGACAAGCAGCAGGCCCACCGGGCAAGCGGGCAGTTTTTGCGATTGGTGTTCCGACCCCCAACACCAGAAGGTGGCGATGGCCCCCAGGCTTCCTCCATCAAGCGCCCATGCGCGCTGATGGGTCCAGTGATCGAAGGGCTTGCTACCCATGGCCGCGCTGAGGCGGTGACGCTGTCGATTTCTTCCTCCACCGTGGCTGACCGGTCACGCGTGATTGCATTAGGTTAGTGTCCGCCGTCGGCGATCTGATACCTTCGTGGGCCGGAGCACCGAAGGCTCATCCATCAAGAAAGAATGCCTCGCAACTCCGACCACTGAAGATTGGATCCTCGGGTTATGCGTGATCCAGATGCCGTCCTTGTGTTTCCGAAACAAAGCGCTTCGACGCAAAACCGCAATTCCTTTATCCCCGTCCTGGTCGTGGCCATATCGCTAGGCACGGGGTATGGTGCCAGCCGAGTGTGGCCTCTGCCAATGACTGCGGATTGGGCCGCACCTGATCCCGCCAAATTGCCGGGCGCGACCCCCGAAGCAAACGATAAGCCATCGCCCCTCCCGTCTGCGGCGGCAGGCATTCCGCGTGCGCCATCGCCACGAGAGCTCACGACCATCCAGGGCCAATCAGACGCGGGAAAAATCGAAGCGCGGTCCACCGCGCCGCCTGCGAGCCAGCTCGAGGGTGCATCTGTCGAACAATCGGCCGTTGCGCAAGAGCCGCCATCTCAGGCGAATTCCCGCACAATCCACGAACCTTCAGTGCGCGTTGGACGCAACATAAGGAGCGCCGTGGCGCGTGCGAGACATGCGCGCAGAGCCCCGTTGGCTGAACCCGCCATTCAGTTTGCCTCCAATCCTCGACCAAATCAGGCCTCCCGGGACTTCATGGGGTCCCGTTCGCGGGACTGACAATGACGCACGCTGCGATCGGCGTCGCCCATCCGCCATGGCGCTCGGCAGAGGTCTGCTCTCAAGGTGAGGGGTTGCGCACCCTTTGCCGATCGCGGCCGCGTCTTGTGCTCGCGCGAGCGCTGGCTAGCGGCCGCAACGCCGAAGCACAACCTGGTTTTGCAGATTGCTGGCGCTTTCCCCGTTGAGCCCTCGGGAGATTGAGCGACCCCCCGTTTGCCGGTCAGGGTCTCCTGCGCCGCGGGCAGGCATGCCGCCGTGCGTCTCGGCCCGCAATCGCCCACCTAGTGCTCAAGTTGGGCTAGGCCGGGGGCATGCAAGACGCCCCAAGACCTGATAGCCTGGTCCCGTGTGCCGTTAGGTCGCATGGGGCGATGACAATGAACCGGCGCCATTTCGTGACCCTTGCAGGCGCTGCGGTTCTCGCGTGGCCGGTGATGACGCGATCCCAACAGGTGGCAAGGGCCCATCGCGTTGGGCTCATACTCACCTCGGCCAAGCCTGCCGAGATGGCCGGTCAAGAACCTGTGAACCCGGCCGTTCGGATGTTCGTTCAAACGTTGCGCGAACTCGGCTACATGGAAGGAACAACCCTTGTTCTCGAACGCCGATCTGCCGAGGGGCAATACGAGCGCTTCCCCGAGATCGTACGCGAGCTGGTTTCGCTCAAAGCAGATGTCATCGTGACGATCACCAATCCCATGACCCGGGCGGCGCAGGAGGTCACGCGCACGATTCCAATTGTGATGGGTGTCAGTTCCAATCCCGTCGGGGAGGGGCTGGTCCAGAGCCTAGCTCGGCCCGGCGGCAACATCACGGGTCTCAGCGTGGATACGGGTCACGACATCGTTGCCAAGCGCATCCAGGTTCTAAAGGAGATCGTTCCAGCGCTGTCCCGGCTCGTCCTCCTCCAGTCCAAGGCTGAGCCGCTGCCGGAGATGGAACAGATCGCGGCCATTGCCGGCCAGCAGCTTGGGGTCAAATTGCTGATTGCTGAGGCGACCCCCACCGACTACACCGACGCCTTCACGCTCATCGAGCGTGAGAAGCCGGACGGTCTATTGGTGGCACAGAGCGCTGGCAACTATTCCAACCGTGCCACCATCATCGAATTCACGGCGCGCAACAGGCTGCCAGCCATGTACGCCTTTAGGGAAGACGTTGCCGCCGGCGGATTGGCGGCATATGGCGTGGATGTCATCGACCTCTTCCGTCGCGCAGCTGGGTATGTGGACAAGATACTCAAGGGAGCGGATCCAGCCGAGCTGCCCGTTGAACAACCGACCAAGTTCCAACTCATCGTCAATCTTAAGACGGCGAGTTCGCTTGGCCTCACGGTCCCGCCATTGGTGCTCGCTCGTGCCGACGAGGTGATCGAGTGACGGGGATGCGCGCACGCCTCGAAACAACCCTCTCGGCTTCGGTGTCGAATGCCTCGCGGCTCGTGCATTGGATGCAATACAAGTTGGAAGGTGTCGCCCCGCATTTCGGTCGGCTTGGAGAAAGCATTGCCGCGGCCGTGAGCGCGCTTTCGCAGAAGTTGCGCAAGACGCAGGTGCGGCAACGCAGCTTGTTTCGCAAGTATGCCGCGCTGCTGGTGGCGCTCGTCGGAGGCTCGCTCATCATCAGTGCCGCAATCGAGATGTACTACTCCTATTGGCAGAACCGCGAGGCTCTGAGCGCGGTCCAACACGAGAAGGCGCTCGGTGCGGCGGCGGTTATCGAACAATTCGTCAAGGAGATCGAGAACCAGGTGGGGTGGGCCTCCGGTTTTCTGCCGGCAGGTGGCGGCATCGATCAGCGCCGGTTTGACTTCCTGCGCTTGCTGCGGCAGGCGCAGGCGATCACGGAAGTGAGCTATCTCGATCCCGAGGGCCACGAGCAGATCAAAGTATCGAGGTTGGCCATGGATATCGCCGCGAGCGGCGCGGACATGAGCCAAGAGCCCAAATTCATCCAAGCGAAGGCCAACAAGCGCTACTTGAGCCAAGTGTACTTTCGCAAGGAGTCGGAACCCTATCTCACTCTGGCAATGTCGGGCGCGGGCCGCAGCGCCGGCGTGACCGTTGCCGAGGTCAATCTCAAATTCATCTGGGACGTGATCTCGCGCATCCAGGTCGGCAAGGCCGGTGCGGCGTATGTGGTGGACGACCGCGGCCTGCTCATCGCCCACCCCGATATCGGCGTGGTGCTACGCAAGACCGACCTGAGCCACCTACCCCACGTGGCCATCGCACTCGAAAAACTGCGCGATCCTGCCGTCAAAGTGCCGGCGATCTCGCACGATCGCACCGGGCGGGAAGTTCTCACGGCCTTTGCGCCGATCAGCACACTGGGATGGCTGGTGTTCGTTGATCTACCGCTCACGGAGGCGCTGCAGCCGGTCTATCGCGCTCTGGAGCGCAGCGGGTACGTGCTTGCTGCCGGTCTGCTATTTGCGGCGCTCGTGGGGATTTGGCTGGCCCGACGCATGGTGGTGCCGATTCGTGCTCTGGCATCGGGCGCAGCCCGCATCGGCGGCGGCGATCTCGACCATCGCATCGACATTCGCTCGGGCGATGAGGTACAGAGCCTCGCCGATAGTTTCAACGATATGGGCGGTCGCTTGAAGGAATCGTATGCCACTCTCGAGCACAAGGTCGCCGATCGCACCCGCGAGCTTTCCGAAGCCCTCGGCCAGTTGCGCGCCCTTATCGAGGTCAGCCAAGCCATCAACTCGACACTCGAGCTGCAAGCGCTCCTCGAGGCCATTCTGGCGCACGCTTGCCAGCTCGCGGATGCGGCCGGCGGTGCCATCTATACCTTTGAGGAGAGCAGCGAGGAGTTCAACCTTGCGGCAACCTACGGCATGAGCCAAGAGCTCATTGCGGCGGTGCGCGAGGCCCACCGACGCTTGCACGATGACAGTCCTATGGCGCGAAGCGTTCTCCAGCGCTCACCCATCGAAGTCTCCGACCTCGCCAGCGAATCCACCTACGTGATGCGCGATGCACTCCTGAGGGCCGATGTTCGCGCGCTCCTTGCCGTGCCGCTGCTGCGCGAAGACACCATCGTCGGCGCGCTGATGGTGCGGCGCGCGCGGCCGGGCACATTCGGCGCTTCGGTGATCGACCTGATGCAGTCGTTTGCCTCACAATCGGCTCTCGCCATCCAGAACGCGCGCCTCTTTCGAGAGATCGAGGACAAGTCGCGGCAGCTGGAGGCCGCGAGCCAGCACAAGTCGCAGTTTCTGGCCAACATGAGCCATGAGCTCAGGACACCCCTCAATGCCATCCTCGGGTACAACGAGCTCATGCAAGATGGCCTCTACGGCGAGCTTCCGCCTAAGACCAAGGAAGTCCTCAGCCGCATGGAAAAGAATGGTAAGCATCTGCTGGGGCTTATCAACGATGTGCTGGATCTCTCCAAGATCGAGGCCGGCCAGCTGGTCCTCAGCCTGGAGAACTATTCGATGAAGGACGTCGTTCAAACCGTCGTGTCGGCGACCGAGTCGCTCGCGGCGGCCAAACAGCTGCCGTTGCAAGTTGCCATCTCCGATGGCATGCCAAGCGGCCGTGGCGATGAGCGGCGCCTGACGCAGGTCCTGCTCAATCTGGTCGGCAATGCCATCAAGTTCACGGACAAGGGTGCGATCCGCATTGCCGCCACCGCCACCGCCACCGACGGTGTTTTCGCGGTCGAGGTTGCAGACACCGGCCCTGGCATCCCAGAGTCGGAGCGCGGGCGAATCTTTGAGGAATTTCATCAGGTAGACAGCTCGAACACCAAGAAGAAGGGCGGCACCGGACTGGGGCTTGCCATCGCCAAGCGCATCATTGAGTTGCATCGCGGGCGGATTTGGGTGGAATCGGAAGTGGGTCGCGGATCGACCTTCCATTTTGAAGTACCTGTGAGAACAGAGCAGCGCGGAGGTGCGGTGCGATGAAACGCATTCTCATCATTGAAGATCAGGAGGACAATCGCGCCATCATGCGAGATGTCCTGAGCACTGCCGGCTACGCGCTGATTGAGGCGGTAGATGGTGAAGAAGGTGTCAAGCTTGCGCGAAGCGAGCGGCCCGACCTCATCTTGATGGATATCCAGCTGCCGCTGCTCGACGGCTACGAGGCCACGCGCCAGATCAGGGCCACGGAAGACCTCAAATCGGTGCCGATCATCGCCGTGACGTCCTATGCCTTGAGTGGAGATGAGGCCAAAACCCGAGAGGCAGGCTGCGACAGCTACGTCGCAAAGCCCTTTAGCCCCCGGGAACTTCTCGCCAAGGTGCGAGCGTTGCTGCCGAACGGGGAATAGTCGTGCGTCAACCGCCGCAGATCCTCATCGCCGACGACAACGAAATGAACCGTGACATCCTTGCGCGGCGACTGGAGGCGCACGGCTATGACTTGATCATGGCGGTCGACGGAGAAGAGGCGTTGACCCGCGCCCGGGAAAAGCTCCCGGACCTCATCCTGCTCGACATCATGATGCCGAAGATGGATGGCCTGGCCGTCTGCCGCCATCTGAAGACGGACAAATCACTTCCCTTCATTCCCATCATCCTCGTTACGGCTCGAGCCGACAGCAAGGACATTGTCGCGGGCCTGGACATGGGTGCCGATGAGTACCTGACCAAACCCGTCGACCAGTCCGCCCTGGTGGCGCGCGTCCGCTCGATCCTACGCATCAAAGAGCTGCACGATGCCGTCCAGGAGCAAACCAAGCAGTTGGCTAGCCAGGCTGACGAGCTCGCCCAGTGGAATCAGAAGCTGGAACAGCGCGTCGCCGATCAGCTGGAGCAGATCGAGGGGATGCGGCGATTGCGCCGGTTCCTCTCGCCACAGGTGGCCGAACTCATTGTTTCCTCAGCGGATGACAAGGTGCTCGAGAGCCATCGCCGGGAGATCACCGTTGTCTTTTGCGAGTTGCGCGGCTTCACAAGCTTTGCGGAAACCGCCGAGCCGGAGGAAGTTGTTGGTGTCCTGCGGGAATATCACGACACGTTGGGCAAGCTCATTTACAAGTACGAAGCCACCTTGGAGCGCTTTGCCGGGGATGGTGTGATGGTCTGGTTCAACGACCCGCTACCATGCCCCGATCCCTCGCTGCGTGCGGTGCGCATGGCGATCGATATGCGCAATAAGGTAGGCGAGCTGGCCAGCAAGTGGCACAAGCACGACTATGATCTCGGTTTTGGTGTGGGCATTGCGCAAGGCTACGCCACGCTTGGGCGGATCGGTTTTGAAGGACGCTTTGACTACGCCGCCGTTGGCACGGTCGTGAACTTGGCAGCCCGCCTGTGCGCGGAGGCGGGGGACGGCCAGATTCTCGTCGATCGCAAGGTTCAGGCGGCCATCGAAGACCTGGCCGTCAGCGAACCCGCAGGCCAGCTGAGCCTTAAAGGCCTGCATCGCCCCATAGCCACGTTCAGCGTCAGCGCTGTGAACCCGGCGTGAGCGCGCAGGGGATACCGCGGTTCAATCGGCGTAATCCTTGCAGCAAGGCCAAGCGTTGAGCGCATTTTGCGGTTTGTTGCTGGGCTTGGGCAGGACCCTTGCCGCCGCCGCACTTTGTTCCGCGCCGTCGAGCCGGCGGCACGCGGGGTGTGCTGTCCAACCCGAGGGCCTGACAGCTGCCGGAATTGAGCTTCAGCTCTTTGAACATGGGGAGCGGCCCTGGCTTGGCCCGTTCCTCCTCACCCACTCCTCGTTGGCCCATGGCCTGCCTTTGACTTGCCTTAGGTGGTCTCCCGCCCCGCAAACCACAGCTTCGGATCGGCCGCGCGCACGCGCGCTTGCGGTAGGCCGAGTTCGCGGCGGACGATATTGGTGCCCTCGACCAGTGCCACGCACTTGTAGAAGGCGATCCGCCGCGACAGGCCCTCGCGGCCAAAACCGCAATCGGTGCTGATGACGAGCTGCTCCTTGGGGATATATTCCAGCGCCTTGCGAATGAGCGCCGCCACGTGCTCCGCCGGTTCAACCACTGTGTTGCAATGGTTGACCACACCGATAGCGATCTTCTTGTCGGTCTTGATGTGCTTGAAGAGATTGAGATCCTGCCCGTCGGAGCTCGCACATTCAATTGTCAATACGTCACAGTTAAGCCGCAACAGATGCGGCAGCGCGCGAGCGTAACTCGGTACTTTCCAATGTACCCGCTGCTGGTTCGGATTGCCCCAGCAGGTATGCACCCAGATCTCGGCATTGACGCCGGTCAGCTGACGATTGAACGCTTCGGTCAGGAACTCAAGATCGGCATCCCGGCAATCCGCTTGCTGGGCGCGCATGTGGTGCGGGGGTTCCTCCACCTGGATCAATGGGCAGCCGGCGGCGACCATATCGCGCAGCTCCGCGTTCATGATGTCGCAGAGATCGAGGATCATCGCCTTGTCGTCGGCATAGAACTCGTTCCATAGCATCGACGCCAGGGCGGGGGCGCAGATGGCGCCGAATTTCACCGGACGGTCCGTCATGCGCTGAGCGACTTGCCATAGCGCGGCGTATTCCAGTGGCCCGCGCGTGAGTTTCTCGCGCACCACACCGGGCTGATAGGCCTCCTGCACCTCCCACAGTATTTTTCCGGGGCGCAGGCCGTGGCGGGACATCCAGCCCCGCGAGGTGTCGCGGTGGCCGCAGAGACCACCCAGACGCTCGATTGGATAAAAGAACCAGGACTTGCCGCCCACGGTCAGGTCGAAACGACTGTCGCCATCGGTGACGATGTCGAGCCCTGCTGTTTCCTGTTCGGCGATGATGCTGGCGACCGCGTCTAGGTACTGTTCGCGGAAGAGGGAATCGCCGAGCGCGGACTTGAACGATCGGCCAGCCAGGCTTCGGTCAAACCAAAGCGGTCGCGGGTAGGAGCCGGTGATGGTGGTGGGCAGAATCATGTCGCGCGTGACAGTGAGCACGATGGCCTCCGTGGTTATGGGGTGAATGCTATCGAGCGGTCTCACCCCTTACGCAAGTCGGTATCGCAGCCGGTGTGTGGTTCCTTATGGCAGTCAGCGTCCAAGCTTCCCTTTAGGGCGATCGCCACCCACGCCCCATGGCTCGATCCTTGCGGTTGCCTCGCCAGTGGCGCGAGCAGATGGCCCGCTACCGGTGCCGATCTAATGCTTGTGCACCTGAACAATGGCACTCGCCAGTGCCCGCGGCAGATAGGGCTTCTTCAATACGGGAATACCAGTTTCGATTCCCGCAGGCTCCGCGTATCCGGTGGCGAGAATGACCGGAAGACCAGGACGCTCAGCCCGCGCTGCCTTGATCAATTCGGTGCCCGTCATGCCGGGCATGGCTTGATCCGTTACGAGAACATCAATCGGTTCTCTCGACTGCAGCACCGCCAACGCCGCCTCGCCTGTCGCTGCCTCCACGACAGTGTGACCCAAGTCTTCAAGCATACCCACCGTTCCCAACAGGACTAAGGGATCGTCATCGACGACAAGAATGATGAGCGGCCGGGCGATCAACTTCGGCCGCAGATCTTCCCTCTCATTCATCGCAGCCGTCTCGGCAACCGGCAACCACATAACAGCGCTCGTGCCTTTGCCGCGGACGCTCTTGAGCTCCAGGCGCCCTCCGGATTGCTCGGCCAGGCCCTGCACCATCGCCAGCCCCAGGCCGGTGCCCTTGCCAACACCTTTGGTGGTGAAAAACGGCTCACCCGCACGCGCCAGTACCGACAGGTCCATGCCCACCCCGGTGTCAGTGACGCTCACCCGCACATAGTGGCCGAGCGTTAGTCCGGAAGTGTCGTTGTCCAGCACCTGCTCGTCGGCGGCTATGGTCAGATGGCCTCCCGTCGGCATTGCGTCGCGGGCGTTGAGGCTAAGGTTCATGATCGCGAGCTCAAGCTGGTTGCCATCAACCATCGCGCGCGGAAGCGTGCCGGGTATTTCGGTCGCGATGACGATCTGTGATCCAAGCGTGCGCTTCAGGAGCTCGACCATACCGGTGACCAGCCCCGCGATGTCAACGGGCTCCGGCCGCAGATCCTGCCGCCGGGCGAATGCAAGCATGCGCTGCGTGAGCGCCGTGGCACGCTCGATGGCCCTTTCGGAATTGTCGATCAGTTTCAGCAGGGGTGAGGGCAACGGCGCCCGCTGGCGCAAGAGCTCGAGATTGCTTAGCACGACCGCAAGCACGTTGTTGAAATCGTGAGCGATGCCGCCCGTGAGCTGGCCGAGCGCTTCCATCTTTTGCGATTGCGCGAGCTGATCGCGCGCCGCCTCGAGCTTCTGCCGCGCCTCGCGCCGCTCCGATATGTCGCGGGTGATTTTTGCAAACCCCGTGACTGCGCCGCTCTCATCCCGAATGGCTTCGATCACCACGGCCGACCAGAATTGGCTGCCGTCCTTGCGCAAGCGCCAGCCTTCCGACTCGTATTTGCCCTCACGCGCAGCCGCTACCAGCGCCTGTTGGGGCACACCCGCCGCCCGCTCGTCCGCGGTATAGAAGATGGAGAGGTGGTGGCCGACGATCTCGTCGGCATCATAACCCTGGATGCGGCAAGCCCCCTTGTTCCAACTGATAACATTGCCGGCCGCATCGAGCATGAAGATGGCATGGTCCTGCACTCCGTCCAGCAGCCGTTGTGCTCCCTCCAGGTGCAGGCGGCGGTGCTCGCTTTCAGCCTCGACGCGCTTGCGCTCATCAACCTCCGTGCGCAGCGCCTGATTGGCATGGCGGAGCTCGGCCGTGCGGGCTTCGACGGTGCCTTCGGTGGCGATTTGGCTCTGCCGCAGTTGGCGTTCAGCCCTGCGGCGCACCGCAACGTCGGCGCTCAACACCAGGCTGGGCACGGCCGTGCTGATCACAAACGCCAAAACGAGGAGAAAGGAATCATTGAGGCTCGGCCGCACGAACGGCCCGCCATTGGCCAAGACCCCCCAAATCGCAAAGCACGACAAGATGAGTGCGGCGGTGGAGGTATCGCGCTGTTCATAGCGCAGCGCCGCCCAGAGCATCGGCACGATCGCCAGAAAAGCCAGGGCGCCACGCGTGGAGGTTTGTTGCACCAGGGGGCTGAAGGCGACAAGACCGACCGCGGCCGTGCCCGCCAGAAGCTTCGCCAGCTCCCGCCAGCCAGCCTCGTTTGGCAAACGCGAGCGTCCCCAAAGCAGGATAAAGGGCGTGACAAGCAGCTGGCCGCCGACATCGCCAAGCCACCAGGTAAGCCAAATGCTGTCGAACTTGAGGGGGTCGGCAAAGCCGCTGAGGACCAGGCTGCCAACGCCGAGCGTGGCGCTGACCATCGTGCCCGGAAAGAGCGTCAAGCCCGCGAAAGCGACGACGCGCGAGGGGGTTTCAAGCGTGTTGGCTCCGCCTGACAAGTGCCGAATGAGCCACGCGGTGATGACGGCTTCGAGCGTGTTGCCGGCGGCAATGACCATCGATGTCGCAATGCTGCCGAAGCTCGTGACATTGGCAAGAAACGCTCCGATAGCGATCGCCGGCCAGACACGCATCCCCCACAACAAGAGGGCCGCGAGCGCCAGGCCGCTCGGTGGCCATACTGGGCTCGCGCTGGGGTGGAGCGACGCCAGGGCCAGACCTGCCTTCGCCAGGCCAAAATAGAGCGCCGCCAACAGCGAGCACCCAAGCAGAACCTGACCGCGCTCAGAGCTCGCTCCCGACCAGCTGTGAAGGGCCCTCACGTTCATCCTCAAACTTGCCACATGGCCGCACCATCCGCCCGCGCAGGTCACCCCATGGATGCTTGGTGAGCGCCTGCTTAGCTTGAAAGAGGTATCGATTGGATGAGCTTCCCTCAACCATGTTTCCGGGCCGCAACGCGCCTGCCAGAAAAAAGTTCCCTGGCCCGCATCTTCGTCTGTTAGATCAACAATCTAGCCCGCAGCAAGGCGGCCTCGCGGCCATGATTCTGCTCCTGTGCGCGGCTACTCAAACTGCGGCAACGGCAATGCAAGGCTTACGGCCACCCCGACGTTACGGCCCCAATCCATGGAGAACTTGATCCGACTTCTGCCGGCAACGCCCCAACCCATCCTGGTGCGGTACGGGGCCACGGTGGCGATGGTCGCCGTGTCGTTTCTCATCCGCTTTGGCATCGAAGAACGGGCAGGTCCCTACGGCTTCATCCTCTTCATTCCCGCTATTGTGGCGGCCTCCGTCGTCTTTGACCGAGCGAGCGGCTTCTTCGCCACGGCGCTCACGATTGTCTTGGTGTCGCTCCTCTTGCACTGGCCCGGAAATGTTCAAGCGCATCTCGCCGCCGTTGCTGCCTTCGGCGTGGTGAGCGCCGGTCTCGTCCTTGTCAGTGAAGGCACGCGCAAGGCGCTGGAGCGTGCAATGCGCGCCGAGGCGGAGAAGGATCTGTTGCTCCGCGAACTATCACACCGGTCCCGAAACAACTTCGCGTTGGCCGTTTCTTTGCTCTCGCTGCAGGCGCGCACGCTGTCGGAGCCGACCGCACGAGCCGCCCTGGAGGCGGCGGCTGCCCGCATTCGCGTGATCGCCGAAGCGCAAGTTCATCTGCACCCCGCCAGCGGCCAGGGGCATATCGAGATTGACAGATATCTTGAGGATCTCTGCCGCTCGCTGGGCGATGCCTTGCGGGACGTGCGCCCCGTCGCCGTGCGCGTTCTTGCCCAGCCCATCATACTTCCGGCGGACCGTGCCGTGCCCATTGGGCTCATCGTCAACGAACTTGTCACCAATGCCTTCAAGTATGCTTTCCCTGCGGCGCGCCAAGGCACGGTCACTGTGCGGATGGAGCAGCGCGCACCGACCGAGCTCAGCCTTGAGGTGTCGGACAACGGCATTGGCTGTCCAGATGAGGCGACGGAGGGACTAGGCTCAAATCTGGTGCGCCTTCTCGTTCAGCAGCTGGGCGGCACGCTTCGCCGCGAGCAGACAAACCCGGGTTGCCGCGTGAGCTTGAGCCTGCCGCTTACATAGATTGCACCCTACGCTCCAGGACAACACACCTCCTGCGTTCCGCTGCTAAGTTGCGACGGCCCGCGCGCGAGCTCAATGGGGCTGGCGGCGGGAACGTTGCGGCAAGCCCGCAAGTCGCGGGCAGGCGACCAGACCTCAATCGAGCAACTGCGGATGAGGTCGGTGACGGGCCGGCGTCATTTCGGCTCTGTTGCCCGATAGGGGCCCTCTGATGTGGTGATTGCACGCGGCGAGCAATCCTGAGGCCAAGGCATTCCCTCGTCAGGTTCGCGGCTCGGTGGGATAACTGAGTGGCGGTGCGCGTCGCACGAGATCGCGACCGGGATAGCCCCGCTGCGCATGCCTCACGAATTCCTCGACGAACACCTGCAGATAGGGCGCTAGAAAACGTTGCGGGTTCCACGCGAGCATCCCCCATCTGCCGATCGAGGCTTTGCGGTGGACAAGTGGGATCGGACACACGCCCCTGTCAGGAAGCCGCACAGTCGACGGTAGGATACCAATTCCATAGCCGGCCGTGACAAGCCCCACGATGGCGTTGTGAGCGCTGCTCTCAAGCAACACGTTCGATCGGACGTTTGCCGTCTGACACGCCGCGTCGAACCACTGGCGCGATGCAAATCCTCGGCGCAGAAGCAGCAGCGGTTCGTTGGCCAGCTGAGCAACCTCGAGCGAGCTTTGGCCATGCCACGGGTGTCGATCGGGAACTATGGCAATGACGTGGATAGGGTAGAGCAGGCGACCGCTAAGCCGCTTGTCTCCGGCGGGCACGTACGCCAAGTGGAGCTCGCCGCTTTCCAGCCGCGACGCTAGTTGCGCACCTCCATCTTCGACGATGTTGATTGCAATGCCGGGATGACGACGCCGATGCCCTGCCAGAAAGCTGGCGAGCACCGTCTCGATCATCGGCGGCGTTGCCCCGACCTTGAGCTCGCCGGTGTGCCCGCCTTTGAGAGCGCGCGCACGTTCGCGGAACGCGTCGGCTTCGGCCACCACCTGGCGACCGCGCCGGAGCAGGTCTTCACCCTCTGATGTCAATCTGACGCGACGACCGATGCGGTCGAAGAGGAGCACGCCCAATTCGGCTTCGAGGACTTGGATCTGTCGGGAGGCAGCCGGCTGGCTCAGGTTGAGGCGGGCGGCGGCACGGGCGACACCGCCGGCGTCGGCAATGGCAACGAAGGTGCGCAGCTGATGCAAGTCCATCCTTATTACCCCAATGCATATAAATCGAGAGGATAAATGCATTGGACAGGCATAGCAATGCCTTGCATTTTCGCGGCCGGCACGCATGAAGTTGGAGACAGCCGATGCAGCCTCCAGTCAACTCGGCACTTGATGCGCTGGTCCTTGATCTCGTCGAGTGGGTGGCAAGCGAGCCGCGACCCTACCTTGAGGTAATGGACGCCTGGCGCACCACCTGTCCAAAGCTCGCGGTCTGGGAAGAGGCCGTTGACCGCGGCTTCGTCGTACCGGAAGCGACCGCGGGTGCCGGAGTGCTTGTGCGGACAACCGCCGCTGGACGCCGGTTCCTCGCGAGCATGAAGCCGCAGCAGAGTGACCGCGCGGGATCCTAGCGCGCGAGTGGTGAGGCTTTGCGATCCCTCAGGTTCAAGGGCGCGGAGCGCAGCAAAGCGGTCAAAGCACGGAGGGTTGCGCGGGGGCACCGATGTTGCGGCACGCCCGCTCGATTTTTTTTGCAAGCCGCAACCAGGAGCGCCTTGCTTCGAGAGAAGCATGTTGGCCGGCCTGAGCGGACCCGCCCTGGCCATTACGTAAATTTCGCAACATCACTCCGGAAGCTGGCAAAGAGCTTGTCGCACTCTTGAGCCGATGAGCGGCGCTGGCGGGATGCGCAACGGGCGTGCCGCGCTGAGGCATCTGGCTAGCGGCGCTGGGTGGTGATCGGCTCAGTGATAGAGATCGGCGGGGCGCGGATCGTTGGCTGCACCCGCCGCGGCATCGCCGGTCTCTGCTTCTTCGGTTGCCGCGCTTTCTGTCGGCCAAAACAGCGCTCCGATCATGACCAACAACAGCACCAGCGGGAGGTTGCGTGCGAGCAGGCGGGCCACCCGGAAGACGCTGGTTGCTCCGCCTGGGGTGGTGAGGAGCGCGCCGAGCAGTGCCATGGGTGCCTGCACGATGGCCTGGGCGGTTGCGTCGCTCAGCACCTCCTGCGTGTCCATCTGCTCGGCTTTCTCTTCGGCCGTTTGCTCTTCATGTTCCTTCACGGACACCACGATCGCTGCCATCACGCCAAGTGCCGCGAGGCCAGCGGCCATGATCCAATAGGCGATGACATGACCGAAGCGCCCTACCAGCATCACAGCGACGGCGGCGATGGCGAAGCCCAGCGCGATGATAAAGGGGATCGCCACCGAGGCGCGCGCAACGTACCTCAGCACGAGATGGCTCGCCGCCACTCTGGCTTGATTGATCAGGCCAGCGAACAACGTCGCCTCCTGTTGGCGTGGATTACGACTTCCAGAGCGCGCCGAGCACAAATCCGAGGATCGCGGCCATGGCGAGGGTGGCCATCGGCTGCTCTTTGAGCGACTTGTCGAGGGCACCCTTGAAGTTGCCGGCCACTTCCTGCATGCGCTCACCCGCGTCGCGGCCTTGCTCGGCCACGCGGTTAGCCATCCTTTCGGCCTGATCGGTTGCCTTGCCCAACTGCTCGGTGGCTTTCTGCTTCAGATCGGCGAACTGGTCGGACGGGCGCCCATGACTGCTTTGGCTCTGGGCCATAGACTTGCTCCTTGGATTGCTGTCCGTTGTCAAAACGCAGCGGCACAGCTTTGGTTCACACCGCAAGCTTCCACGGCGCCGATTTTGCTCGGCCATGCTGGCGCCGCCCACCCCACCCTGCGGTTTACTTTACCCTTGCGGCATGGGGGCTGTTGGGGGCGGTCGGAGCCACTGCGTTTCAATGTTTCAATGGAGACGCCGAAGAGGTGCAGCAGGATGATCACGACAATCGGCACACCGGCCAGCCAAAGGATGACGTCACGCAGCATCAAAGTTTCCCTCTAAGAGACGCGCGCGCGCCGGCGATCGGCGAAGGTGAACCGGGTGGACAGTGGAAGTATCGCGGTGGTGGCCGCCGCGCATGGGCGCCCACCAACCGGCAGCCAGCGACAGCATCAGGCTGGCGGTGGTCACAAATCCGGTGAGGATCCCGGCGTGCCGAGCCTTGTCGGCGGCCGCCCGCGCTGCATTGACCGCCCCCTCGACACGCCGTTCGGCCTCCTCATGTCAAATGCCAAGGCGTTGTGCCAACAGCTGCGCAAGCTAAGTTTTCTGCTCAGGTGCAATGGTGCCGCTGGTGACGGAGCTCGCCAGAATGCGCGTCATCTGCGCCCGAGTTTCATCTGTGCTCGCTGGATTGGCTCTCTGCGGGCTGGCGGCCGGCGCGGCCGAAAGGGGCCGCCTCGGCGGTGCTGGCTGGGCGCAACATCGCGTCGAGCGTCGTATCCAGCGGAAGTGCGCCGCCCGCCGCTGAACCGGCAGGCCCTCCGGCAAGATCGGCTCCCGTCCGTGCGGCGGCGCTAAGGGTGGTAAACACCAACGGGGCGCTGATCAGAACGCCGACGGCCCAAACGAGGTAGCCCATTGCGGAACTCGGCTTCGTGACCGGTTTCGTGCCAGCGCGAGCGCATGGCCGGCGACGTGACCGCCCACCATGATCGCACCCATCCGCTGCGCCATGGTCCAAAACACGCCAAGTGAAGCGACCGGCTTGGTTGGCAACTCGGAGTTCGGCCACGGCGAGGCGACCGAAAGGCCAATCGCAGCGCCAAAGGTGATGAGCACAAACGACAACGCCGCAGCGAGCACGGCGCCTGCCAGCACCGCGCTCCATTCCAGACAGCTCAAGCCAGCTGTGCTCAAGCCAGCTGTGGTCACTCTCGATGCGACCGGGCTCCAACCTCTGTCACCCTTGCCTCCTTTGCCTAGGGCCCCGAGGAGGCTCAGGATGAACATGACGATGACGATGAAACCGACAAGGTAAATGATGCTGTCGATGGCTCCGATACCACGGCGAATGATCCGGAGATCGCCCTGTTCCAGAGGTTCATGGCGTAGGCCGCAGCCATCAGCAGCACGATTGCCACCAGCAATCCGCCGGAGAGCCCCCAGGCCTTGGTTGAGGATTTGCCCGCCCAATAGAGTGACGCTGTGCGCCAGAACCGCCTTAGCAGGCGTCGGGGTGGTCCGCGATCCCCACTTGGTCGAGTGTAAACTGGGCGTTTCATGCATGGCATTAGCATCGCGCTGATCCGCGCCGCACCGGAGCGCAGCGCAGCCTCAAGGGTGTTGTTGTTCAGGGGCGCTTGGCGCGGTTGCGATCAGCTGACAGCGCTGATGTCCCAAGCGCTTGGCGACGCTAATCGTCACGGCCTCGCACTGCTTGAAACGCGGGCTTTGCCGCTTCGTTCCGAACCGGGCAATCCCGCGGCTCGGTGAGCCACGCAATCTGCTTGGCCCCTTTTGCCTAGGCACGCGGGAATGAGCTGAGGCTCAATTGGGGAGCGCCGGCTTCTCCTCGCTGAAAACATGCTCCAGCGTCACCGTGAGCGCCATCAAGAGCGGCACGGCGAGGAAGGCGCCAATCGGACCCCAGAACCAACTGCAAAATGCGATTGCGAGAAACACGGCAAAGGGGTTTATCTCAAGACTTCGGCCCATCAGGGTGGGTGTAATGAACTGGCCCTCAATCGTGACGACCGCCAGGTACAGAAGCGGTGCCACTATCGCCTCGTGCAGCGTCGGATAAGTGAGCAAACCCACGACCCCCAATGTTCCGATCACGACTGCAGGGCCAATGTAAGGAACGTAATTCAGCACGCACGCCAGCACCCCCCAAAGCAGCGGATTGGGCAAACCAATGACCCAGGTGAGCGCCGCTGCTACAACGCCCAATCCCACATTGATGACCGTAAACATCCCGAAGTAGGTCGTCATATTCTCGTCGATGTCGTTGAGGGTGCGCAGGGTCGCCAGCCGGGCCTCGCGATCGGACAGGAGGTAGACAATCGTGCTCCGCAGCCGCTGTCGGTAGATGAGATAAAAAATCAACGTGAACACAAACATCACAAAACCGCTGACCGCAGGCGTGACAACCGAAAGTATGCTTGCCACGAGCGAGGTGGACTGAGCCTCTACCTTCAGCACGGTTGAGTCCCCTGCGCCAATGGCGTTCAATGCCTTTCGCAGCTCCTGCAAAAGCACCACAGGCTGAGCGAAGGTTGCCAGTTTCTCCCGAATAAGTGCGCCGATGTAACTGGCGCGCCCGAGCCAATATGTGAGCGGCGCCGACAAGAGAAAGATGAGGCTGAGAAGCAAGACGATCAAAAGGAGGGTCACCGCGATCGCCGCCGCAACGCGTGGGACTCCCTTGTCCTCGATCCATTTCACGATGGGGAGCACGATGGTGGCAATGGTCCATGCAAGCAGAACCGGCACGATGACATGCTGCGCGAGGTAGGCGCACCACAGGATGGCAATGACGAATAGGCCCACGATAGAGACGTGACTGGCTCGCTCCCACGCTCCGCCATCCAAGGCTGCGTTCCAGTCGGGCTTCAGTCGGCCGTTTTGCTTGCTTGCGTCCTCTGTCGGCGGCTTCGTCGCCATTGGGTCGTCCTCACCAGAGTTGATCAGCACAAACGCTACAGTGAAGGCTAAGTTCCGTACTCGCACGGGTGCGGCTCACCCCTTCAACACCGCAGGCCCGCGCTTGGCGGCTAGCAGCCGCGATATTTGCCATTGCCGTTGCTCCAGACGGATCCCTTCTCTTTCGCCCATGCATGGGCGCAATCGATCGCTCACGAGCTAAGGAGGGTGAAAACCCTACCCTTGCAGTGCGCGTTGGGCGGGCGGAAAAAAGGGTGCACTCGTGGAAGCCAACGCGCAAAAGCGCGAAGACATCACGCGCACAGAACATTACGGGCAGCACGGTTGACAAGATCAAAGGAGAGCAAGTCAAGTTACGAGCGGAGCGAGTGGAGCTTCTCCAGCAGTTGCTCTTGCGTGTAGGGTTGGTTGAGAAATGCGGTTCGACGATCGCTGCGAAATCGCGCTCTGAGAGGTGCCTCCTAGCCGCTGGCAATGACGATGGGCAACCCCGCGAGAAGGGTTGCTGTTCGCCCGCAAAGGAGCAGCGCCTGCAGGGAGGGTATCCCCGATGAGCATGCGCGCCAGCACTCAAGTTTTTGCCTCCAGCGAACAGCGGCATGCCGCCGCCGGTGCCGGCGAACTCGCTGGCATCGTCGGCGCGGACCGGTGCTCACAAGCGCCGTTGTCCCGATACGGCTCTGTGCGATAGGCTTTCGAAGGCGCCGAAGCGCTAGCGAAGCCGCCGGAGCGGGTAGCATCATGCCGCGCGCACGATTGCGTGACCTCGGACTGACCGTTGGTGCGCTACCGACCGGCGCGTTCAACGCCATCACCGACGTCGTCGGCGTCAAGGTCGGCTACTGCACGCTGATGCGCGACACGCCGCGCGTTGTGCGCACGGGCATCACCGCGATCTGGCCGCGCGGACCCGAAATCTGGACCGACAATGTCTTCGCCGGCACGTTCTCATTCAACGGCAATGGGGAAATGACCGGTCTACCCTGGATTGCCGAGCAGGGCATCCTCGCGACGCCGATTGGCATCACGAACACCTATCAGGTCGGCTTGGTGCGCGATGCAATATGCGCGCTCGCGGTTCGCGACGGCGCCCCGCAGCCCTTCCATCTCCCCGTCGTGGCCGAGACCTACGATGGCTGGCTGAGCGATATAGCCAGCTTCCCGTTGCGGGAAGAGGACGCACTGGCGGCATTCGACGCTGCCAAGGGCGGCGGTCCGATCGAGGAGGGCAACGTCGGCGGCGGTACGGGCATGATCTGCCACGAGTTCAAGGGCGGCACGGGCACGGCCTCACGCGTCGTCGTGGAAGACCGTGCTCGCTACGTTGTGGGCGCCCTGGTGCAGGCGAACTATGGGGAGCGTCAGCTGCTGCGCGTCGATGGTGTTCCGGTCGGGCGGGAGATCGGTCCGGATATCGTGCCGGCATTCCGCTCCGGCACCGAGAGAGCTGGGAGGAACGCGCAGGGCGGGTCGATCATTGTCGTCCTCGCCACCGATGCGCCGCTCCTGCCCATCCAATGCCAGCGACTAGCGCGCAGGGCGACGACCGGCCTCGCCTGGGTCGGTGGCATCGGTGCCAATGGTAGCGGTGACATCTTCATCGCCTTCTCGACGGCCAATCACGTCAACCCTAGCGCGAGAATTGCCAACGTTCAGATGCTCAATCCCGACGCCATGAGCAACGTTTTCCGTGCCGCTGCTGAGGCAACCGAAGAGGCTATTCTCAACGCCCTGTGCATGGCCGAGACAATGACCGGCCGAGATGGCCACGTGATCCATGCCCTGCCGCTCGATCGCCTGCGGGAAGTCATGCGGCGCTATCGCCCGGAGGCTCGAACATGACCGTGACGTGCATCGCCCTCTACTGATAACGACCTTCTGTGGAAAGAGGAGGTTGGGAACCAGGGAGCCCGGAGCATGACCCACGATGGGGGACACCTGCCGGCGTAAACGCTCAATGGGCGGCTGGACGCGAACTTGACTTATATACTGTAACTTAACTTACTTAGCGCGCCCTGCGCGATTTCCAGCATCTGGCAGAGGGTCAAGGAAGCCGCGGGCGCGGGTGGCCGTCCCGTGCCGGTGTGGCCCAGCAGGCGTGCGCGTGACTCATTCATTCTCCCCACACAGATGCGGCAAGGCGCCATCTTCTGCGCGTTCACGCGTTGCCGCGCTTGTGATGGCCGGGCGCTGGTATGGCATGAAGCTTGAGAAACGATCCTGTCGCCTCCCGCGCTCTTTGGTCGATCTCGGCCGGCTTTGGCACGGTGATGGCACCTAACAGTCGGCTCAGCATGAGGTCGCCCCACAGCAGCGCGAAGAATTGCTCCATCATGTGCTGTGGATCACCACGCGAGAGGATCCCGGCCGCTTGCGCCCGGGCGAGCAACTGGGCGAGCGCGTTGCGGTTGACTGACCTGCTCGTGTTGAGGGTCGCGGCCACATCGGGTGAGCGCACCGCTTCCGAGATTGCCAGGCGATAAATCGTCATGACGGCGGGCTGAGCGACTTCTCGAATTACGGTCGCGCCAAAGGTCGTGAGAGTGGAGGCTAGTTCCTCGCGCGTGCGCGGCGCGGGTAAGTCAGGCGCCAGCCGCATGCGCGCGGCTCGGTTCGCAATGCATGTTAGAAGCAAGGCCTGCTTGTTGGGGTAATTCGCATAGAGATCGCGCTTTGAGACTTTGGCGCGCGTCGCAATCGCATGCATGCTGGTATTGGCGTAGCCGTTGGCCATGAAGGCCTCGAATGCGGCGGCGATGATACGACTGCAAAGCGCGCTCTGCGGCGTAAGCGGGATGCCTCGGTGTGCAGCTTCTTTCATTCGCGGTCCAAAAATTTCTCTTGCCTTGGTACACCATTGTACCCTATGGTGAGCCATTCGGTACAACACTGTACCATGGAGATGCCGTGGCTGGCGGAGTTCGGCCTGGCGTCGACGACGGCAGAGGTCGTCGAGCGTTGGGTAAGGTGGCCCCTCGCCCCTTGCGCTCAAGGACGAAAACCGCAGCCGCAACCGAAACCTAGCCGAGAGCCACCCTAATGACCATTGCCTCCGAAAAGCTTGCAACCGGCATCGTCCGACGGGATCTTCTCGCCTTCGCGGCAACTGCCGCCGCGGCCCAATGTGCGGCCGCAATGCCAGCGGCGGCCCAATCGCAGGCGAGCCAACCAGCGAGGGATCAGCCGCCGGCCAAGCCTACCATTGTGCTCGAGCGACTGGCGATGGGCGTCCTCCTCATCGGCATCGATCGCGCAGAGGCGCAGAACCGTATCGATATCGCCACGTTCGCCGCTCTCGGCCAGGCCTATTACGAGTTCGAGCATGACGACGGCCTGCGGGCCGGCGTGCTCTACGGCAAAGGCCCTGATTTTTCCCAGGGACTCGACCTTGCATCCTGGGCGCTGGTCTGCGAGCGGGACCGTTTCAGGCGCCGCCAAGGTTTATTGATCCGCTCGGCACGGGCGGGCCCGAGCGCTCAAAACCCCTCGTGGTCGCCGTGCAAGGGCACGTGACGCGCATTGCCCACGAACTCTTCCTAGCGGCTGACGTAAGAGTTGCGGCCGAGGATGCTGTCTTCAATCAGGGAGAGGTCGTCGCTGCGTCGTTTCCCGGCGGCGGCGCCACCATCCGCTTCGTTCGCGAAGCCGGTTGGGCAAACGCCATGCGCTACATGTTGACCGGGGCCGATTGGCACGCCGACGACGCCCATCGCATGGGGCTAGTGCAGGAGATCACCGCACCCGGCAAACAACTCGATCGGGCGACCGATTTAGCCAAGCAAATTGCCGCGGCGGCTCCGCTTGGCGTGCGGGCCACTCTTGCTTCCGCCCGCCGCGCGCTTGGCGAGGGCGAGAAGTTGGCCTTGGCAACATTGCAGCCAGAATTTGGCCGCCTGCTGCGAAGCGAGGATCGCCAGGAATATTTGCGAGCGTTGCAAGAAAAACGGACGCCAGTCTACGTGGGGCGATAGCGATGGCCCAGAACTCTGCGCGGCCTGGCCAACTGCGCTACGCAGAGCCGCGTGGCGTTGCGCTCCTGGCGCGCTACTTCACGCCGGCGGTGATCACGCTGGCCGCGGTGGTGACCTCGAGCCTCGCCCAGGAACCAAGCCGGGCCCAGGAGGCAGCTGCCTTCACGGTCCCCGATGATGTCAGTGAACGTAAGGCAACCATCTGGAGTGACGGCACCCGGATGGCGGCGCACCTCTATGCTCCGAAAAGCGCAAGCGGCAGGTTTCCCACGATCATCATGGCCTATGGCTGGGGCGGCACCATGGAGCGCCTCCGTCCCGAGGCCGCAGCAATTGCGCAAGCTGGCTATCTCGTGGTCGTGTTCGACTACCGCGGTTGGGGCGAAAGCGATTCACGCGTCATCCTAGCGGATCCCGAGCCGGCCGAGCGGCCCAATCGCTTCCTTGCCGAGGTCATTGCGGTGCGCGAAATCCTCGATCCGCTGGCCGAGGTCGAGGACCTGGCGAATGTCGTACACTGGGTGCAGGCGGAACCGCAGAGCGACGCGAGCCGCATCGGTCTATGGGGCACCAGTTTCGGCGGCGGTATTGCCGCCTATGTCGCCGGCTATGACCACCGTATTAAAGCCCTTCATGCCCAGGTTGCACCCCTCGAGCTCCATGCTCTCGACCAGATTGGCTATCGGGATGGGACAAGGCGAGCGCGCGGCGAGCTCGGCTTTCCTGCGCCCGGGCTCGTCGTAGTTTCTGGTCTGCGCGGCGCGCCAATCGCCGAGCATTTTCTTCGCTATGCACCGGCACAGATCCTGAACCTTGCTCCAGACTGTGCCGTGCAGATTGTCCTGGCAGGGAAGGAAGAGCTCTTCGACGTTGGGCCCGTCATCGCCGCCCACGCGAGCTTCCAGGGCGCCAACAAGAACCTAGTGGTCATTCCGGACGCGGGTCACTACGACCTTTACGGCAAGGCGCGCGCTGCTGCTCGTCGGCTCGCGCTCCAATGGTTCGATCGCTATCTCAGGAACTGAGGTTGGTGTGACAATGGCAAAGATGCGGAGTTTGCTCCTGACCGTGACCCTGCTCGTGGCTACGACAACTGGCAGGGCGGGCGAAGTCGACCGGCTTTATGTCATCGATTGCGGCTGGGCGCATGCGGTCGACCAGTCGCTCTGGTCTCCCGGCGTCAATGTCGGGGTGCCCATCGACTTCTCCGACAATTGCTACCTCATTCACCACACGAGCGCCGGCTATCTGCTCTGGGACACCGGGATCACCGACCGGCTCGCCGCGCTTCCCGGCGGCCAATTGGTGCAAGCCACCGGCCAGACATGGCACCGCACCCAAACCCTGGTGGCGGCGCTGGCCGCGCTCGCGGTCAAGCCCGCCGATGTGCGCTACATCGTCATCTCGCATGTTCACCCCGATCACGTCGGCAACGTGGACCAGTTCCCCGAGGCGACCGTGGTCATGCAGAAGGCGGAGTGGGACTATGGTCTCAAGCCGCCACTGAAACCTTTCAACCCCGAGCACAACGCTCAACTGATCGAAGGTGACAAAGATCTCTTTGGCGACGGCAGCCTTACGATCCTATCGACGCCCGGCCATACACCGGGACACCAATCCCTACTCGTGAACCTCAAGAAGACGGGCTACGTCATCTTGTCGGGCGATGCCGTGCATTTCGCGTCGAACTGGGAGCATCGCCGCGTCCCCGCCTTCAATACCGACAAGGCGCAATCGGCTGTCTCGATGGAGAAGCTCGCGCGCATCATCGCCGACAAGCACGCGCAACTGTGGATCAACCACGACAAGCCCGCAAGCGACGCTCTGCGCCACTCGCCCGAATTCTACGAATAGGTGGGAGGGCGAGGTGCCCTCACCTGCCGTCAACAGTCGTGTCATTGAGGCTGCCCGTGACTTTCGACATCCGTTGGAGAGGCTCACGCGAGCTTGGGCACGGGCAACGTTGCACCGCAACGGTCATGAGCGCGCTGCTTCGCCGTGCCGCCCCAACACAAGGGCGATACCTCCGAGCAGCAGGGCCGAGGCGGTGAGCATTCGCATGGTGAGGGGCTCGGCCAAAATCCCTGCGCCGCCCAGAGCCACAAGCGCGGGCATCGACAACTGAACGGTCGCCGCGCGCGCCGCTGGCAGATCACGCAGCGCAAGATACCAGATGATGTAACCAAGGCCCGTGGCGAATGCCCCCGAGGCAATGGCCAGGAGCACTCCGCCCACCGTTGCTGCGAATTCGTGCGGGCCAAAGAGATTTATCGCCAGCGTCGGAAGGAGGCACGCGACCATGGTAGAGGCGTTCGCCTCCACGGGATCATGGACGCCACGCGCAAGCAAGGAAAAGCAACCCCACGCCACGCCGGAGATGGCCATGAAGACGGCGCCCAGGCCGTCGGGTGCGCTCGCCCCGGGCAGGACCAAGTATAGGAAGCCAACAATGGCCATCGCCAGTCCGGTCCATTGCCAGGCCGTGAACCGCTCACCCTCATAGAAGGCGACGCCAAACATGCTGAGCTGTACGGCGCCGATCAGGATGAGCGCCCCCGTGCCCGCATCCAGACGCAGATACGCGAACGAGAAGAAAATGAGGTAGCCGAAGAGCGCTGCAGCCGACAATGGGTTGGCCCGGGCGAGCCGAGGGAGTTTGCGCCGCTGCAGCAATACAATGAGGCTCAGCATGGCGGCCGCGGACGCGACCCGCAATGTCGTGAACGTCGCCGCATCGATGTGCATTGGCGCCAAGGCGAGGCGGCATAGGAGCGAATTGGCGGCAAAGCACAGCATTGCGGTGCTGCTCAGCACGATCGTGCGCAGAGATGTTCCACCTGTGCTGGCGGGCCGCGATGTCGGACGCCTGTCGGGATAGGAGGTCATGGCAGCGCTCGCGTTGCCGCCTGAATGGGATCGGCGAGCCGGTCCGCGTCATCCCCCACACCCGACAAGAACGACGAGGTCATCTTTGACAGCCACGGAAGTCCGAGGAAGTCGATGCCTGACACTTGCGCAAACACCTCCTTGATGCCTGGACTGTGCCTGGGGACCCTGTAGCGGCAGGTCGAGCCAGCTGCAGTCATAGGCCTATCCAGTGAGATCACTGAGCTCGGTCCTGCGTTGCCGGTGTCAAGCTGCCGCACGGGCACCGCCACCCCTGGCGGATCGGGGCGTACTTGGCGAGCGGCAGGCTCGATCACAAGGCGCATCTCATGGCGCTCTACAAAGGCATCGACGGCGTCCAGGAAGGCATTGTAGGCGGCATCACCCCCTGGCAAGGGCCCCGCCGGGCGGCGGCAAACGCGAAGTGTTCTTCCCCGCCCCGCCTGCAGCCGGCCAAGGAGGGTAATGCCCTGCTGGGCGTAGCTGCGAAACTCGGCGGTGTGACCGTCCAAGGCTCCTGCGATCAGCGGCAAGGTCGCATCGGCTCCGCGTTTTTCGATGGGGGTCTGAGCAAGGCCCATCTCCTCGAGCCACCCGATCAAATCTTGCCCGCTGACTTCTTGTCGATCCATTGCATCCAGGCGTCCATGCCCTTCTTCTGTTGCTCGGGCGGCGAATGCTAAATTGCCTCTTCGAAGTCGGCGCTCGAAGCCATATACAGGACCATGAATTAGTTCATGCGAGGGTCCTTACCTAGAATGTTCCTGGCGCAGCCCACCCAACATCAACAGTGGCATTCTTGCGCGACCGCCGCCATCTGTCTGGGGCCGCCCAGGCTGCGTGAGCCAGTCTCCGGCTTAACGCCGCTGTGCGCGCGCAAGCCCAGCAGTTCTGCGATCGCTTCGGCGGCGAGTGCCTTGATCTCAATTCCCGGCGCAAAGTGGCCGGGCCCGAAGCGATAGATAGAACGAGCGAACTCAACGTGGGGCCACTTCAACAGCGCAGAGGTTCTATCCGACCATGAGCCCAGCAGGATTGTCGAAGACGCGTCTTAAGCGAATGCATCGCATCCTCTCCGGTCACGTTGAACGCAAGGAGATGCCCGGGCTCGTTGCGCTCGTGAGCCGTGGCGAAGATGTTCATGTGGAGGCGCTCGGTACCCTGACGTTCAACAACCCGGCTCCTATGAGCCGCGACACGATTTTCCGCATCGCCTCTCTCGCCAAGCCAGTGACAGCTGTCGCAGCGATGATCCTCGTTGAGGAATGCAAACTGCGGCTC
>Ga0306920_100001128_pt1 | contig 32897 bp, 29 predicted proteins | sample flu12Cox44000170_FD_204666 | JGI IMG/M metagenome (GOLD analysis project Ga0306920, IMG submission 204666) | Lab enrichment of tropical soil microbial communities from Luquillo Experimental Forest, Puerto Rico - flux4day.12C.oxic.44.000.170 (v2)... | ecosystem: Environmental > Terrestrial >...
AGGCGGCTCGCCCCGCGCACACGGGCTGGGTGTCGCGCTACGCCTGGGGCGCGGACTACCACGAGGTCGTGGGCGAGCGGCTCGACCGCTTCGTCGCGTCGCTCGAGCGCGCGTTTCCCGGCGCCGCGTTCCGCCGCTACGTCGACACCGGGCCGCTGCCCGAGCGGCTGCTGGCCGCGCGCGCTGGCGTGGGCTGGATCGGCAAGAACGCCTGCGCGATCGACCCGGAGCTGGGCTCGTACTTCTTCCTCGGCGTGGTGCTGACCGACCTCGAGCTCGCGGCCGACGCGCCGGCGCAGGACCACTGCGGCTCGTGCCGCGCCTGTCTCGACGCCTGTCCCACCGGCGCCTTTCCCGAGCCGCGCGTGCTCGATTCGCGCCGCTGCATCTCGTACCTGACGATCGAGAAGCGCGGCGAGATCCCCGCCGAGCTCCGCGCGGGGATCGGCGCGCACGTGTTCGGCTGTGACTTGTGCCAGGAGGTCTGTCCGTGGAACGAGCGGCGCGGCAGGCCGCTCGCGCGCGACGCGGCGTTCGGGCCGCGCGGTCCCTGGCACGCGCCCGAGCTCGCCGAGCTCCTGTCGATCGACGACGCCGAGCTCGAGGCGCGGCTCGAGCACACCGCGCTCGAGCGCGCGCGCGCCGCGGGACTGCGGCGCAACGCGCTCGTCGCCGCGGGGAACTCGGGAGATCCGGCGCTGCTGCCGGCGGTCGAGCGCTGGCTCGGCGCCGGCGACCCGGTGCTCGCCGAGTGCGCGCGCTGGGCGCGGGAGCGGCTCAGCGCGCCGCGGCCACGAGGCGCGCGGGGAAGTCCGACATGAGGCCGTCGACGCCGAGCGCGAGGAGCCGCCGCATCTCCGCCGGTTCGTTGATCGTCCAGACGTGGACGCAGAGCCCGCGCGCGTGCGCGGCTGCGACGAACTCGCGCGTGACCAGCGGCCGGCCCAGGGCGTCGGGCGGGACCTGCAGCGCGTGACCCAGGGGCCGGAGCTCTTCGAGCATCCCCTCTGCGCCCGCGCGCACGAACGCGACCACGTCCGCGAGCGACGACCCCAGCGCCGTCCCCGGATCCAGCGCGCGCACGCGCGAGAGGATCGCGTCGTCTTCGGCGGCGAGCAGCATGCGCCGCTCCGCGCCGGCGCGTCGGATCAACCGCACCACCTCCTCGGCGATGGGTGGCTCCGCCTGCTTCAGCTCGAGGTTGATGCGCGCGCTCGGGAACGCCGCCAGCACTTCGGCCAGCCGTGGGATGCGCACGCCCCGGCCGCGGAACGGAAAGCTCCGGCCGCCGTCGGGGCTGAAGCGGTGCCCGGCGTCGAGCTTCTCGAGCTCGGCGAAGGAGAGCGCCCGGATCGGACCCGAGGCGTCGGTCGTGCGCTCCAGCGTCTCGTCGTGGTGGACCACGATCTCGCCGTCGGAGCTCGCGTGGCAGTCCAGCTCCAGGTACGGGACGCCCTGGGCCAGCGCGCGCTCGAACGCGGCGAAGGTGTTCTCCGGCGCCTCGCCGCTGGCGCCGCGGTGGCCGAAAAGATGCGGCCGCGGAATGTCGAAGTAGGGATGCACGCGCACACGCTAAGGTGCGGCGGCGCGAGTTGACAAGCGCGCTGGAGCGGCGAGCCTCCGCGCGGAAGCGTTCATGAGCGTTCTCACCCGCGATGCGATCCTGAAGGAGCTGGCGAGCGGACGGCTGCGCCTCGAGCCGTTCTCGCCCGACCAGGTCGGCGCGGCCTCGATCGACCTGCACCTCGGCCCCGAGCTGCGCGTGCCGGTCGACACGGCCAACGGCCCGATCGACGTCACCGATGACGCCACGCCCGACGCGTTCACGCGGCTGATCCCGTTCGAGAAGCCCTACGTGCTCGCGCCCGGCCACACCGTGCACGGCATCACCCGCGAGCGGCTGTTCTTGCCGCCCGACCTGTGCGCATGGATCGAAGGGCGCAGCCGCATCGCCCGGCTCGGGCTCACCGTGCACGTGAGCTCCGGTTTCGTGCAGCCGGGCGTCGCGAACCGGCAGGTGCTCGAGATGAGCAACGTCTCGGGGCGCGCGCTCGCGATCCACCCGGGGATCCGGATCTGCCAGATCGTGCTGCAGCGGACGGAAGGCAGCGCGGTGTACCGCGGTCGCTTCGCCGGCCAGGAATCGCCGTGAGAGCGGTCGCGCAGCGCGTGCGGCGCGCGCGCGTCGAAGTCGCGGGAGAGCGGGTCGCAGAGATGGGGCACGGGCTCCTGGCGCTGGTCGGCGTCGCGCACGGCGACGGCGACGACGACGCGCGAGCACTCGCGGAGAAGCTCGTGCACCTGCGCGTCTTCGACGACGACGCGGGCGTGATGAACCGCGCGCTCGGCGACGTCGCGGGCACGCTCGGCGTGGTCTCGCAGTTCACGCTGCTGGGCGACTGTCGCAAAGGGCGGCGTCCGAGCTACGCCGACGCGGCGGTGCCCGAAGAAGCGGAGGCGCGTCTCGCGGTGCTGGTGGCCCATGCGCGCGCGCTCGGCGTGACGGTCGTCACGGGTCGCTTCCGCGCCGAGATGGCGGTGGAGCTCGTGAATGAGGGCCCTGTCACGTTGCTCCTCGACACGCGCCGCCTTTTTTAGTTTATTTCGCCGCCATGGAATACCGGGGGGGTTTCCGCAGGCTCTGCCGTTCGTTTGCTCTGCTCACGCTGGTTGGACTCTGTGTCGCCTCGCTGCCGCTGCCTGCTCGCGCCGACGAGGCGCCCGAGCGGAACATCTTCATGCACTACGGACTCGGCGTCGGCGCGGTCCTGTGCACGCTGGTGTACGGTCCCGTCAAGGTGGTCTACGCCACGCTCGGCTCGCTCACCGGTGGAGTCGCCTGGCTCCTGACCGGCGGGCGCACCGACGTGCCGCGCGAGATCATCCAGCCCGCGATCCGCGGCGACTACGTGGTCACGCCGGAGCACCTGACGTTCAACCAGCCGCTGATGTTCGTCGGCAAGGAGCACGCGCTGGACAAGAACTCGGGGAACGACAACTACGAGTGAGCGGAGCGGGGCGGTGAGAAGGCTCGCACTCGCCGCCGTGCTCCTGGCGGCGCTCTGCTGCAGCGAACAGAAGTCGTCGTTGATCAGCGACGTCGCGCCGGAGTTCGCGCTTCCACTCGTCGGCGGCGGCACCGTCACGCTCGAGTCCCTGCACGGCCACACGGTGCTGATCGACTTCTGGGCGACCTGGTGTCCGCCCTGTCTGCTCGAGATCCCCGAGCTGAACGCGCTCTCCCACGAGCTCGAGGGCTCGAACACGCGCATCCTCGCCGTGTCGGTCGACTCGCTCACCGCCGAGGCGCTGGGCGACTGGCTCAAGGAGCGCGACGTCCGCTACCCGGTCGCGCTGGGCGACACCGACCTGGCCGGGCGCTACGGCGCCGACGCCTTCCCCTTCCACGTCGTGCTCGGGCCCGACGGCAAGGTGCTCGAGCGCCTCGAGTCCGGCTTCCACGACCGCCAGCAGCTGCGCGACGTACTCGCCCGCCATCGCCCGCAATAGCTCAAGGCGAAAAGGGCGCGCGTCGATCCGCTCGTCGAGCTTCCCCGTGCGCCGAGGCCGGAGCCGATGAAACCCGAGGACATCGAGCAGCGCTACACGAAGGGCGAGACCATCGTGGAGCGCGGCTCGCGCGAGCGCGTGCTCTACGTGGTGCGGAGCGGCAACGTGCTGGTGCACGTCGCGGAGGGCCAGGCGCCCTATCTGCTGGGCCCGGGCGACATGTTCGGCGAGGCCGCCGCGATCCTCGCTCGACCCTCGCCCGTGCGCGCCGAGGCCGAAGGCGACACCAGCGTGCTCGCGCTCGACGTCTCGCTCTTGAACGTGCTGGTGCGCGAGAACGCCGAGTTCTCGTTTCGCCTGATCGCCGCCCTGGCCGAGCGGGTCGGCAACGCGCGCGAAGAGGCGAGCGCCGAAGCGGTGCCGCTCGAAGGCGAGCCGCCGCGCACCGCGGTGCGCCAGGACGCGCGCGCCCTCGGCGCACTGGCGCGCGCAATCCTCGCACGGCGCATCCCCGGCGAGGTCCCGACGCCCGTGCGCGGGCGACTCATGGACCTGTCGGCCGCCGCGCATCTGCCGATCAAGCAGGCGTACCTGTGCCTGCAGGAGCTGCTCGACCGCCGGCTGATCGGCCTGGTCGACGACCAGCTCACCGTGCTCGAGCCGGACGAGCTGGCCTCGGTAGCGCAGAAGCCGGCTTAAGTCCGCGCGCAACGGCGCTTGCTCTCTCCGCACATCGCGGGTAGAAGAGCGCGATGCGTCGTGTCGGAGCGCTGCTTGCCGCGGGCGCATTGCTGCTCGCCGCGGCGGCGCAGGCGCAGCAACCCGGGCCGACGAAGCCGACCGAGCCCCCTCCGCCGACCGAGACGCCGGCGCCGCAGCCGGTGCCCGACTTCATCCTGACGGCGGACGTCGTGAACTACGACAAGGACCGCGATCTGTACGAGGCGACGGGCAACGTGAAGATCGTGCAGGCCGACGGCCGCGTGGTGACCTCGGACTGGGCGCTGTTCAACGGCACCACCCGCACCGGCGTGGCTTCGGGCAACGTCGTGGTCGTCGACGCCCAGAACGCCGTGCACGCGCAGTTCATGGCGATCGACCTGAACTCCACCGTCTCGATCGGCATGAACGGCACGCTCGACAACCCGCAGCCGGGCCTGGCGGTTCGCGGAGAGGTGATCGAACGCACGGGCGTGGACACCTACCGCATCGAGAACGGGAACTTCTCGAGCTGCCGCTGCTCGCCGGACAAGGAGCGGCGGCCGTGGGAGATCGAGGCGAAGGCCGCCGAGGTCGAGCTGCCGGGCTACGCAGTCGGACACGACCTCTGGATCAAAGTCTTCGGCATTCCGGTCTTCTACACGCCTTGGCTCACGTTTCCCGTGAAAGACCAGAAGCAGACGGGCTTCCTGCTGCCGTCCTACAAGCACTCGCACACAAACGGCTCCGAGATCGACCTGCCGTTCTTCTGGTCGGTCGCGGACAACGTCAACACGACGCTGACGCCGCAGTGGGTGAGCCGGCGCGGCTTCCAGTTCACCGACACCTTCGAGTACCTGACGGAGACCTCGAGCGGACGGGGGGGCGGCTCGATCCTTCCGAGCGACCGCGAGGTGCAGAACAACTCCGAGGAGGAGCGGTTCAGCGTCAATCGCTGGGCGTACTGGTGGCGGCACCAGCAGGCGGTCGCGCCGGGCTTGAGCGCGGGCGTCGACTTGACGGCGCTCAGCGACAACAACATGTCGTTCGACTTCCCGCGCATGCTGGGCCGCGACCTGCAGCACCAGCGCTCGATCGAGTCGGCGGGATGGGTCGACGGCGCGAAGGACGGGGTGTTCCTGCAGGGCGTGCTGTCGGTGAACAACGACCTGCAGAACCCCAATGACGTCGACCGCGACCAGTTCCTGCTGCAGCAGCTCCCCGACCTGCGCGCGGCGCTCGTTCCGCGCGAGCTGTTCGGCACGCCGATCGGGGCGTCGATCACCACGCGCTACACCGACTTCGTGCAGTTCGGCGGGCAGCACAAGACGGTGTTCGGCCACGCGCCGGTGCGCGGGCAGTTCTACGACACCGGCACCGACGGGCGCTTCGACTCCGGCGAGCCCACCGCCACCGGCGGCTTCGGCAGCACCAACCCGGTCAACCCGAACTTCGACCCGAACCTCGACGACGCGAACAACCCGAAGGCGACCACTCACACCGAGGGCGACGGCGTGTTCGAGGAGGGCGAGCTCCTGGCCGACGCCGGCTCGCGGCTCGACTTCTATCCCAAGCTCGACCTGCCCGTGCAGCTGGGCCCGGTGCAGGCCTACGCGGAGGGCGGAGTTCGCGAGACGCTGTGGTTCCCGAACACCGAGTCCGACGCGTCGCGCACGATGTTCACGCTGCGCGGAGACGCGCGCTCGGACTTCGGGCGCACCTACGTGCTCGGCACGCTGCCGCTCTCGCACATCATCGAGCCGCGCGTGCGTTTCGCAGGGATCTGGGCGCAGGACCAGACCAACGATCCGCTGTTCATCCCCGCGCCAGCCCAGGTCGAGCCGCGCCTGATCGACGGCGACATCCGGCTCATCACCGACGACCCGAGCGACCGTGTGCCCGACGCCCGACTGGTGCAGCTGCAGGTGTCCAACCGCCTGTACGGCGCTCCGCGCACGGAGGGCGGCCCCCCGCGGCTGCTCGGCGAGCTCACCTTCGGCAGCGGCTACGACTGGATGCAGAAGTCGTTCACACGCGTGTTCGTGCTCGCCGAGGTGCGCCCCTCGCAGTCCTGGGAGGTCGGGCTCGACGGCGGCTACGACCCCGAGGGCGGGCACCTGCAGGACCTGCGCGCGACGATCGGCTGGTCGTCCGCGGCGGGCAGCAACGTGCGGCTCGCCTACCGCTACAACCGCGATCCGACGCAGCTGTTCGAAGGCTTCCTCGGCCGGGGCGAGGAGTACAACGGCTCGCGCACGCCGACCAGCACGGTCAACCAGCTGACGCTGCAGACGTACCTGCTCACCACGACCTGGCTCGAGCTGTTCGCCGAGGGCTACAAGTCGCTCGAGAGCGGCGGGATCGACGGCGGCCGCGTCGGCGCGGTGATCCGCTCGACCTGCAAGTGCTGGGACGCGCTGGTCGAGGTCGAGAAAGCCGCGCGCACGAACGATACGAGCGTGAGCTTCCAGTTCCGTCTCACCGGGATGGGCGACCAGCAGCGCCTGTCCGATCTCGATCGGCGCGGGCGCGGGGACGCGGGCCCCTAGCCTCCGCCGTTGACTGCGCCCGTGCGCTGTGAGAAAGTCCCGCGCCATGAAAGCGGTGTCGCCATGGTCCGCCCGGACCTCGAGAGCTTCAAACAGCTGGCTCGTCGCGCGCGCACCGTTCCGGTCGTCCGCGAGGTCGTAGCCGATCTCGACACCGCGCTCGCGGTGTTCCTGAAGCTCGACGACCACCGCCACGCGTTCCTGTTCGAGTCGAACGAGGGCGGGGAGCATTGGGGCCGCTACAGCATCATCGGCCTCGGCGCGCGCGCGCGCTTCACCGCGCGCGCGGGCGAGCTCGAGCTCGAGCGCGGCGGCGCGCGACAGCAGAAGCGTCTGGCGTCGGACCGGAGCGAGGATCCGCTCGACCACCTGCGCCGGCTGCTCGCGGAGCTGCGCCCGGCGGCGCTTCCGGATCTGCCCCGGTTCTCGGGCGGTGCCGTTGGCTACGTGTCGTACGACTGGGTGCGCTACGTCGAGCGCCTGCCCGAGCGCAACCCCGATCCGCTCGGCGTGCCCGACTGCTGGTTCGTGTTCCCGGAGACGGTGGTGGTGCACGACCGCCTGCGCGAACGGCTCACCATCATCCACGACGTGGAGATCGGCGCGGGCGAGGATCCCGCCACTGCGTACGAGCGCGGCGTGCGCGCGCTCGACCGCGTCGAGGCTCGGCTCGCCGCGCCGGTGCCGCGCCCGCTCGCCGCCGCTGCGAGCGCAGCGCCGCTGCAGCCGGTCTCGAACACGACGCGCGAGCGCTTCGTCGAGGTGGTGAAGCATTGCAAGGAGTACATCCACGCCGGCGACATCTTCCAGGTGGTTCCGTCGCAACGTCTGACGCTCGAGTCGAGCTGCGATCCGCTCGCGATCTACCGCGAGCTGCGCCTGCTCAATCCCTCGCCGTACCTGTTCTTCATGCGCTGCGGCGACCACGTCGTATTGGGCTCCTCGCCCGAGATCCACGTGCGCCTCACCGAAGGAGTGATCGAGCTGCGGCCGCTCGCGGGGACTGCTCCCCGCGGCGCCACGCCCGAGGAGGACAAGGAGCTCGAGAGGCGCCTGCTGGCCGATCCCAAGGAGCTCGCCGAGCACGTGATGCTGGTCGACCTGGGGCGCAACGACGTCGGCCGCGTGGCGGAGCTCGGCTCGGTCGTGGTCGACGAGTTCGAAGTCGTCGAGCGCTACTCGCACGTGATGCACATCGTCTCGAACGTGCGCGGGCGGCTGCGCGCCGACAAGGACGCGGTCGACCTGCTGCGCGCCACCTTCCCGGCGGGAACGGTGTCGGGGGCGCCGAAGGTGCGGGCGATGGAGGTCATCGAGGAGGTCGAGCCGGAACGCCGCGGGCTGTACGCCGGCTGCGTCGGCTACTTCGACTATCACGGCAACATGGACACCTGCATCGCCCTGCGCACGATGCTCGCCAAGGACGGGAAGCTGTACGTCCAGGCCGGCGGCGGCATCGTGGCCGACTCCGAGCCCGAGAAGGAGTACCAGGAGACGCTGCACAAGGCGGGCGCGCTGCTGCGCGCGATCGCGCTCGCGGGAGGCGGGCGATGAAGCTGCTCGTGATCGACAACTACGACTCGTTCACCTACAACCTGGTGCAGTATCTCGGCGAGCTGGGCGCGCACTCCGACGTCGTGCGCAACGACGCGATCTCCGTCGAGGACGTGGGCCGGCGCGGCGCTGAGGCGGTGGTGATCTCGCCGGGGCCGTGCACGCCGAACGAGGCGGGCATCAGCGTCGGCACGATCCTGCGCTGGGGCGGCGATCTGCCGATCCTGGGCGTCTGCCTGGGCCACCAGTCGATCGGCGCCGCCTACGGTGGGCGCGTGGTGCACGCGAAGAGCCTGATGCACGGCAAGACGTCGCAGATCCACCACCTCGGAAGCGACCTGTTCGCGGGCTTGCCGAGCCCGTTCGAGGCGACGCGCTACCACTCGCTCGCGGTCTCCCGCGAGGGGCTGCCCGACGTGCTGGTGGTGACTGCCGAGACCGAGGACGGCGAGATCATGGGACTGCGCCACCGCGACCTGCCGGTGTACGGCGTGCAGTTCCACCCGGAGTCGATCCTCACCGTCGAGGGCAAGGCGCTGCTCGCGAACTTCCTGCGACTCGCGCGCGGGGACCGCGCGCGCGCGGCCTAGCGATGCGCGCGGTGCTCGCGCGCGCGCTCGAGGGCGAGCGTTTCTCGCGCGCCGAGATGCACGAGATCGTGCGCGCGATCGTGGCGGAGGGGACGAGCGACCTGCAGATCGCCGCGTTCCTCGCAGCGCTGCGCACGCGCGGCGAGACGCTGGACGAGGTGGTCGGCGCGGCGAGCGCGCTTCGCGAGCTGGCGCTCCCGCTCCCGGGCGCGCCGCCCGACGCGGTCGACACCTGTGGCACCGGCGGCGACGGCGCACAGACCTTCAACATCTCGACCGTCGCCGGCCTGGTGGTGGCCGGCGCGGGCGTCCCGGTCGCGAAGCACGGCAACCGCGCCGCGTCGAGCCGCTGCGGCAGCGCCGAGCTGCTCGAGGCGCTGGGTGTGGCGATCGACGCGCCGCCGGAGCGCATGGCCCGCGCGGTGCGCGAGGTCGGCTTCGGCTTCCTCTACGCGCGCGCGTGTCACCCCGCGATGGCGCGGGTCGCGCCGATCCGGGCCGCGCTGGGCGTGCGCACGCTGTTCAACGGCCTGGGCCCGCTCACCAACCCGATGCGGCCGCGCCGCCAGCTGGTCGGCGTCGCGCACGCGGGCCAGCTCGAGCCGACGGCGGCGGCGCTGGTGGAGCTCGGTGCGGAGCACGTCTGGGTGGTGCACGCCGAGGACGGCCTCGACGAGCTGTCGCTCTCGGCGCGCACGCAGGTGCTCGTGCGGGGCGGCGGGCGCACGGAGCGCTTCGCGCTCGCGCCCGGCGAGCTGTTCCCGCGCGCCGAGCTCGCGGAGATCTCGGGCGGAGACGCAGCCGAGAACGCCCGGATTGCGCGAGCGGTGCTCGCCGACGAGCCGGGTCCGCGCCGCGACGTGGTGCTGCTCAACGCTGCCGCCGCGCTGTGCGCCGCGGAACGCGCGCGCTCGCTGCCGGAGGGCGCGAAGCTCGCCGCGCAAAGCCTCGAGTCCGGCCGCGCGCGCGGCGTGCTGGAGCGGCTCGCCGCGTTCTCGCGGGGCGGGGCATGACGGTCCTCGACCGCATCCTCGAGCGCAAACGCGAGGAGGTCGCGGCGCTGCGCGCGGGTCCGGGTCGGGCCGAGCTCGCGGCGCGCGCCGCCCGGGCGGAGACGCCGCGCGGGTTCGCTCGCGCGCTGGTCGCCGGGCCGTCGCCGCGCGTGGTGGCCGAGTTCAAACGGGCCTCGCCGTCGCGCGGCGAGATCCGTCCCGGCGCGGATCCCGCGGCGATCGCGCGCGACTACGCCGCGTCCGGCGCGGCGGCGCTCTCGGTGCTCACCGACCGCGAGTTCTTCCGCGGCGAACTCGCGGACCTTCGCGCCGCGCGCGCGGCGTGCGCACTCCCGGTGCTGCGCAAGGACTTCACGATCGACCCGCTGCAGCTCTTCGAGGCGCGAGCCGAAGGCGCGGACGCAGCGCTCCTGATCGTCGCCGCGCTCGCGGACGCGCAGCTGCGCGAGCTGCTCGCCTGCGCGCGCGAGCTCGGGCTCGACGCGCTGGTCGAGGTGCACGACGAGCCCGAGCTCGAGCGCGCGCTCGCGCACGGCGCGGCGCTGGTCGGCATCAACAACCGCGACCTGCGCGACTTCAAGACCGACGTCGGCGTCACGCGGGCGCTCCTGCCGCGCGCCGCGGGACGCGTCGTGGTCTCCGAGAGCGGGCTCGACTCGCCCGAGGTGGTGCGCGCGCTCGCCGCCGAAGGTGCATCCGCGTTCCTGGTCGGCGAGGCGCTCATGCGCGCGCCCGACCCCGGCGCCGCGCTGCGGCGGCTGCGAGGAGTCCCATGACGCTCGTGAAGATCTGCGGCCTCACCAACGCCGGCGACGCCGAGGCCGCGCTCGCCGCCGGCGCCGACGCGCTGGGCCTCAACTTCGCGCCCGATTCGCCGCGGCGGGTGGAGCTCGAGGCGGCGCGCGAGATCAGCCGGCTCTCCGCGGGGCGCGCGGTGCGCGTCGGCGTGTTCTGCGACGCGCCGCGCGACGAGGTGGAGCGGATCGCGAGCGCAGTCCCGCTCGACGTGGTGCAGCTGCACGGCATCGAGCCGCCCGAGTACGCGGCGGCGCTCGGCTTCCCGGTGCTGAAGGTGCTGCGCGGCGAGGGCGGCGCCGAGCGCGAGGCCGAGCGCTATCCGGGGCTCGAGCTGCTGCTCGACCACCCAAGCGGCGGCGGCAGCGGGCGCAGCTGGGACTTCGCGCTCGCGCGCAGCCTGGTCGGGCGCGGCCGCCGCGTCTGGATCGCCGGCGGCCTCGGACCCGAGAACGTGGGCGAGGCGATCCGTGCCGCGTCACCCTACGGTGTCGACGCGTCGTCGAGCCTCGAGTCGTCGCCCGGGCGCAAGGATCGCGCGCGCGTGGCTGCCTTCGTCGCGGCGGTGCGCGCCGCGGTGCCGCCGCGCTCGCGCCCCGACGCGGCAGGCCGGTTCGGCCGCTTCGGCGGGCGCTACGTGCCGGAGACGCTGGTGCCGGCGGTCGAGGAGCTCGCGGCGGCCTGGGACGTGCTGCGCGCCGATCCTTCGTTCTGGGGCGAGCTCGCCCACGAGCGCGGCGCGTACGTGGGCCGTCCGACGCCGCTGTACTTCGCCGCGCGCGCGAGCGAGGAGCTCGGAGTGCGCGTCTACCTGAAGCGCGAGGACCTCGCGCACACGGGCTCGCACAAGATCAACAACGCGATCGGCCAGGCGCTGATCGCGCGGCGCATGGGCAAGCGGCGCGTGATCGCCGAGACGGGCGCCGGCCAGCACGGCGTCGCCACGGCCACCGCCTGCGCGCGCTACGGGCTCGAGTGCGAGGTCTACATGGGCGAGGAAGACACGCGTCGCCAGGCGCTCAACGTCTTCCGCATGGAGCTCCTGGGCGCGCGCGTCCACCCGGTGAAGTCGGGCAGCCGCACGCTCAAGGACGCCATGAACGAAGCGCTGCGCGACTGGGCCACGAACGTGCGCTCCACCTACTACCTGATCGGCTCGACCGCCGGGCCGCACCCCTATCCCGTGCTGGTGCGCGACCTGCAGTCGGTGATCGGCGAGGAGGTGCGGTCGCAGATCCAGGCCGCCGAAGGCCGGCTGCCCGACCTGTTGATCGCCTGTGTGGGCGGAGGCAGCAACGCGCTCGGGCTGTTCGCACCGTTCTACGGCGACGGCGAGGTGCGCATGGTCGGGGTCGAAGCGGGCGGCGAAGGCGTGCACAGCGGGCGCCAGGGCGCCTCGCTCTCCACCGGCTCGCCCGGCGCGCTGCACGGCAGCTTCTCCTACGTGCTGCAGGACGACGAGGGCCAGATCTTCGAGGCGCACTCGATCTCCGCAGGGCTCGACTATCCCGGGGTCGGACCGGAGCACTCGTTCTTCAAGGACAGCGGCCGCGCCGAGTACGTGCCGGCCACCGATCGCGAAGCGCTCGACGCGTTCGTGTGGCTCGCGCGCACCGAGGGAATCATTCCGGCGTTCGAGTCGGCGCACGCCGTCGCCGAGCTGCGGCGGCGCGCGCCGGCGCTGGCACGCGGCGCGGTCGTGGTCTTGAACCTGTCGGGCCGCGGCGACAAGGACGCGGCCGAGGCGAAGCGGCTGCTCGCGCCCGCGGGCGAACCGCGGTGAACCGGCTGGACGCCGCGTTCGCGCGGGCGCGCGCGGAGAAGCGCGCGGCGCTGGTCGTGTTCGTCACAGCGGGCGACCCCGACCTCGAGACCACCGCGGAGCTCGTGCCCGAGCTCGCCGCCGCGGGCGCCGACGTGGTCGAGCTCGGCTTTCCGCACAGCGACCCGATCGGCGAGGGCCCGACGATCCAGGCCTCGTCGCAGCGCTCGCTGCGCCACCACACCACGCTGGCGCAGATCCTCGAGCTGGTGCGGCGCGTCCGCGGCGTGACCCAGGTGCCGATCGTGCTGATGGGCTACCTGAACAACGTGCTCGCCTACGGCGAGGAGCGGCTGGCGAAGGACGCCGCGGCGTCGGGCGCGGACGGGCTGATCCTGCCCGACACGCCGCACGAGGAGACCGAGGCGCTGTCGCGCGCCTGCGCGGAGGCGGGCGTCCAGCGCGTGCTCCTGGTCGCACCCACCAGCACGCCCGCGCGGGTGGTGCGCATCGCCGCGGCCAGCCGCGGCTTCGTCTACTGCGTCTCGGTCACCGGGGTCACCGGCTCGCGCCAGACGCTGCCGCCCGACCTGGCGCAGCTGGTGAACCGGATCCGCCGCGTGACCTCGACACCGATCGGTGTCGGCTTCGGCGTGTCGACGCCGGCGCAGGCCGCCGAGGTCGCGCGGCTCGCCGACGGCGTGGTCGTGGGCAGCGCGCTGGTCTCGCGCATCGGCGCGGCGGCCGAGCGCGACGCCGCGGTCCGCGCTGCGCGCGAGTTCGTCGCCGAGCTCAGCGCTGCGGTGCGCTCCGCGCGGCGCTGAGCCAGCCCGCGTAGAGCTCTCGCACCTGCTTCTCGGTCGCTTCCCAGGCGCCGGAGTTGTCGATCACCACGTTGGCCAGCGCGCGCTTCTCCTCGATCGGCAGCTGCGACGCGATCCGCGCGCGCGCGTCCTCGGGCGAGAGGCCGTCGCGGGCCACCACGCGCGCGAGCTGCTGCGCCTCGGTGGCGTAGACCAGCACCACCAGGTCGAACGGTACGATCGCGCCGGTGCCGACGCCCGCCTTCCTGCCCTCCAGCAGCAGCGGGATGTCGAGCACGATCACCGGCACTCCCCGCGCGCGGTGCGCGGCCACGCGCCGCTGGTGCTCCGCGGTCACCAGCGGGTGGATCAAGAGGTTCAGCCGAAGGCGCGCCTCGCGGTCCTCGAACACCCGCTTGCCGAGCTTCGCGCGATCGAGCTCGCCGCCCGCGGTCAGGTACTCGCGTCCGAACGCCTCGACGATCGCGCGCAGGCCCGCCCCGCCCGGCGCCTGCAGCTCGCGCACGATCTTGTCGGAGCAGTCGACGGCCGCACCCAGCTCTTCGAGCAGCGCCGAGACGCGGGACTTCCCGGTCCCGATGCCGCCGGTGAGACCGACGACGAGCGACTTCGTTCCCGCCACGTGCGCCGGAGTCTAAAGCATCGTTTCACAAAGGAAAACGCGGTATCATGCGCGCCGCTTTGGGGGATCCGGACACCACCGAGAAGGCGCTGGCGCGGCTGCGCGACGAGGTCGACGCGATCGACTCGCGCATCCTCGAGCTGCTGAACGAGCGCACGGCGCGCACCAACGAGATCGGCCGGCGCAAGGCGGCCGACGGCTCGACCCCGTTCGTTCCGGGACGCGAGCTCGAGATCTTCGCGCGGCTGGAGCGCGAGGCGCAGGGGCCGTTCCCGCGCTCCGCGGTGCGCAAGGTGTTCCGCGAGATCATCTCGGCCTCGATCTCGCAGCAGCGGGGCGTATCGGTGGCCTACCTGGGCCCGCCGGCCACCTACACCCATCAGGCCGCGATTCAGCAGTTCGGCCAGATGGCGGACCTGCGCCCCGCGGCCACCACCGACGCCATCTTCGAGATGGTGGAGTCGGGCCAGGCGGAGTTCGGCGTGGTGCCGATCGAGAACTCGAGCGAAGGCGTGGTCTCGCACACGCTCGACCTCCTGGTCGACTCGCCGCTCACGATCGCCGCGGAGATCCACGTCCCGATCCACCACGACCTGTTGTCGAAGAGCGGCGAGCTGCGCGCGATCCGGGCGGTGCACTCGCACCCGCAGGCGCTCGCGCAGTGCCGCGCCTGGCTCGAGCTGAACCTGCCCAACGCGCCGCAGCAGACCACGCACTCGACCGCGCAGGCGGCGGAGCTGGCGGCGCGCAACGAGGAGCTCGCCGCGATCGCGAGCCCGGTGGCCGCCGAGCTGTACGGGCTCGCGGTGGTGCACTCGGGCATCGAGGACCGCGCCGACAACACCACCCGGTTCCTGGTGGTCGCGCGCGAACCTCCCCGCCGCAGCGCGCGCGACATCACCTCGATCCTGTTCTCGATCAAGCGCGATCAGGTCGGAGCGCTGTACAAGGCGCTCGAGCCGTTCCACCACCACGGCGTCAACCTGACCCGGATCGAGTCGCGCCCGACGCGCGTGCGCGCCTGGGAGTACGTGTTCTTCTGCGACTTCGAGGGCCACATCGAGGACGCGAAGGTGTCCGCCGCGATCGCCGAGCTCCGGCCGCGCTGCGACTTCGTGAAGGTGCTCGGCAGCTATCCCGAGGCGGAGGTGAAGCGTTGAACCTGCGCGACCTGGTCAATCCGCAGGTTCGCGACCTGGCGCCCTACGTCCCGGGCAAGCCGGTCGAGGAGCTGGAGCGCGAGCTCGGCATCTCGGGCTCGGTGAAGCTCGCTTCGAACGAGAGTCCGATCGGCCCGTCGCGGCGCGCGGTCGAAGCGATCTTCGCCGCGGCGGAGAACCTGAACCGCTATCCCGACGACGGCTGCTTCGAGCTGCGCGACGCGGTCGCGACACATCTCGGTGTGAGCGGCGCGCAGCTCTGCTTCGCCGCGGGCTCGGACGGGATCCTCGATCTCGTGGCGAAATGCTTCCTCGGCCCGGGCGACGAGGCGCTGTTCCCGTGGCCCAGCTTCGCGATGTACCCGATCATGACCCGCGGCGCGGGCGGGATTCCGGCGCAGGTCCCGCTCGACCGCGAGTACCGCGCCGACGTCTCGGTGCTGCTCGCGTCGGTCGGCCCGCGCACCCGACTGCTCCTGCTCGCGAACCCGAACAACCCGACCGGCACCTCGCTCGGCGCCGCCGAGTTCGCGCGGCTGGTGCGCGAGCTGCCCGAGCGCGTGGTGCTGGTGGCCGACGAGGCGTATTTCGAGTTCGTGCGCCGGCACGACTTCCCGGACAGCATCGCGGCGCTGCGCGAGCGCAAGACGCTGGTGGTGCTGCGCACCTTCTCCAAGGCCTACGCGCTGGCGGGGCTGCGCGTGGGCTACGCCGTCGCCGACGCGGAGCTGATCTCCTACCTCGAGCGCGCCCGGCACCCGTTCATCGTGAATAGCCTGGCGCAGGTCGCGGCGACTGCGGCGCTGCGCGACCGGGCGCACACCCAGCGGATCCGGCAGCTCACCCACGAAGGGATCGCACAGCTCGAAAAGGGCTTGGCGGAGCTGGGCCTGCGCTTCGCCGCGACCGACGCGAACTTCGTGCTGGTGGAGGTCGGCGGCGGCGCGGACGCGCTCCAGGCCCGGCTGCAGCGCCACGGCGTGATCACCCGGCCGCTCGGCGGCTTCGGCCTTTCGACCCACCTGCGCGTCAGCGTGGGAACGCGCGACGAAAACGAGCGGTTCCTGAAGAGCCTCGCCGCCGAGCTCCGCCGTTGAGGCGACCGGTCTTCGACCGGGTTGCGGTGATCGGCCTGGGCCTGATGGGGGGCTCTGTGGCGCTGGCCGCTCGCGCGCGGGGTGCCGCGGGCGAGGTGAGGGGGGTCGACCCCGGCCTGGACCGCGCGGACCCTATTCCGCTGGTCTCGCTGGCCGAGGCCGCACGCTGGGCCGACCTGCTGGTCCTGGCCGTCCCGCTCGAGGCCATGGACGACGCGATCCAGGCGATCGCTCCCCATCTCAGAGACGAGACGCTGCTGACCGATCTGGGCAGCGTGAAGACCCCGGTGGCGGAGCTGGCCCGGCGCCACCTGGCCCGGCCCGACCTGGTCGTCGGCGCCCATCCCATGACCGGGGGCCACGCCGCGGGCTTCGCGGCGGCCGATCCGGAGCTCTTTTCGGGCGCGCCCTGCATTCTGGCCCTCTCCGGCGGAGAGGCCCCTTATGTGGTGGACCGGATTGAGGATTTCTGGCAGTGTCTCGGAGCCTTCACGGTTCGGAAGTCGCCCGAGGAGCACGACGCCATCGCGGCCGCGCTCTCGCACCTGCCTCACGTGGTTGCGTTTGCGTACGCGTTGGGGCTCCCCGGGGACGGAGAGCTGGAGCTGGCGGGTCCAGGACTGCGCGATTTCATCCGCATCGCGCGCTCCAACCCCAAGCTCTGGTGCGAAATTCTGCTCATGAATCGCAAGCGCGTCGCCGAAGAGGCAGCGCGCTTTTCGAAGAATCTGGGGGCGATCCTGGAGACCTTGGAACGCGCGGACCGGTCCGAGCTGGAGCGGGTGCTCGAGCGGGGCCAGGCGCGCGCGAACGAAATCGAACGACGACAGCGGAAGAACACGACAGGAGAACGACGCAGGTAATGTCAGCTCAAGCGCACACCCCCGCCCCCGGCTCCGAAGAATCCTTTGCCGAGCTCTTCGAGAGCAGCCAGTCACTCGTGAAGGAAGGGCAGGTCGTCTCTGGCACCGTGCTCTCCGTCGATCCCGACCACGTCCTCGTCGACGTGGGCTGCAAGTCCGAAGGCATGATCGCGACCTGGGAGTTCGCCGACGACGACGGGGTCGCACGCATCCAGGTGGGCCAGAAGGTCGACGTGCTGGTCGAGCAGTCCGAGAACGAGGACGGCGTGATCGTCCTCTCCAAGGAGAAGGCGGACCGGCTGCGCGTCTGGGATCACCTGCAGAGCGCGTACGACAACTCCGAGGTCGTCGAAGGGGTGATCAATGGCCGCGTGAAGGGCGGCCTGTCGGTGAACCTGAAGGGCGTCAAGGCGTTCCTGCCCGGGTCGCAGGTGGACCTGCGGCCGGTGCGCAACCTCGACCGGATGATCGGCGAGCCGCACAAGTTCAAGATCATCAAGTTCAACAAGCGCCGCGGGAACATCGTGCTGTCGCGCCGCGCACTGCTCGAGACCGAGCGCCAGTCGCTGCGCCAGAAGACGCTCGAGATCCTGAAGGAAGGCCTCGTCGTCGAGGGCATCGTCAAGAACATCACCGACTACGGCGCGTTCATCGACCTGGGCGGGATCGACGGCCTGCTCCACATCACGGACATGTCGTGGGGCCGCATCTCGCACCCGAGCGAGGTGTTCCAGGTCGGCGACCAGGTACGCGTGCGCGTGCTGAAGTTCGACCCCGAGACCGAGCGCGTGTCGCTGGGGCTGAAGCAGACCCAGCCCGACCCGTGGATCTCGATCGGCGACCGCTACCCGATCGGGCTGCGCATCCGCGGCAAGGTGGTGTCGCTGGCCGACTACGGTGCGTTCGTCGAGCTCGAGCCCGGCATCGAGGGCCTGATCCACATCTCCGAGATGAGCTGGACCAAGCGCGTGAAGCACCCCTCGAAGGTGGTCGCGATCGGCGACGAGGTCGACGTGCTGGTGCTCGAGGTCGACCCGCAGAACCGCAAGATTTCGCTCGGCATGAAGCAGACCGAGCCGAACCCGTGGAGCCTGCTCGAGGAGCGCTATCCGCCCGGAACCAAGGTGCGCGGCGTGGTGCGCAACGTCACCAACTTCGGCGTGTTCGTCGGGATCGAGGACGGGATCGACGGCCTGATCCACGTCTCCGACATCTCCTGGACGCAGAAGATCCGCGACCCCAAGGAGCTGTTCAAGAAGGGCGACGAGCTCGAAGCGATGGTGCTGAAGGTCGACACCGAGAGCGAGAAGTTCTCGCTGGGCCTGAAGCAGCTGCAGCCGAACCCGTGGGACGAGGTGCCGCGCAAGTACCCGGTCGGCTCGAAGATCAAGGGCAAGGTCACCAGCATCGCCGACTTCGGCGTGTTCGTCGAAGTCGAAGAGGGCATCGAGGGCCTGGTCTACGCCTCCGAGGTCGGCCGCAACGTCGAGAACATCTCCGACGTGGTCAAGGTCGGCGACGAGGTCGAGGCGCTGGTCGTGCGGGTCGACGCCGCCGAGCAGAAGATCGCTCTGTCGATGCGCGCGATCCAGGAGCGCGAGGAGCGCGCCGCGATCAAGCGCGTCGCCGCGCAGTCGGGCACGCAGAAGGCGACGCTCGGCGACCTGTTCTCTTCCGATGCGCTCTCGCGCTTGCGCGGGGGCGGCGGCACGAGCGGCTCGAGCGGCGAGGACTCGTGAGTCACTGAAACCCTAGTACGGAGACACGCGGGTGGGGGACGCCTCCGGGATGACAAAGAGTGACCTGATCGAGCGCGTGGCGGTGAAGGTGCCGCACATCTCGAAAAAGGACACCGAGACCGTCGTCAACACGATCTTCGACTGCATGACCGAGTCCCTGCGCAAGGGGGACCGGATCGAGATCCGCGGCTTCGGCAGCTTCCAGGTGAAGGTGCGCGAGGCGCGCGAGGGAAGGAACCCGAAGACGGGCGAGGAGGTCAAGATCCCCGCCAAGCGCACGCCGTTCTTCAAGGTGGGCAAGGAGCTCAAGGAACGGATCGAGGCCAAGCGCAAGCAGGAGGTCGGGGGCTCCGGCGCGCGGCCGAGCGCCGGGGCAGGGCCGCGCAGCTGAGCGAAGGAGGGTCGCGGCCGCTGTGGGCGCCGTGGCGCGTCGAGTACATCGAGCGCGCCCGGGGCGAGCAGCGCTGCATCTTCTGCGAGCCGGAGAAGTCGATTCCGGACCGCGAGCGCTTGATCGTCCACCGCGGCCGGCACGCCTTCGTGCTGCTGAACCGCTACCCGTACTCGGCCGGACACCTGATGGTGGCGCCGTACGCGCACCAGTCCCGGATCGGCGAGCTCGATCCCGAGACGCAGCGCGAGCTGATGGAGCTGCTCGGCCGCGCCACCCGGATCCTCGAAACGACCTACAATTGCGACGGCCTGAACGTGGGCGCGAATCTGGGCGCCGCGGCCGGGGCCGGATTCGCCGATCACCTGCACTTCCATCTGGTGCCGCGTTGGAGGGGCGACGTGAACTTCATGACGAGCGTGGGCGAGGTCCGGGTCATCCCCACTCACATCGAGCGGATCTTCGACGAGCTGGCGCCGCTGTTCGCGGCGGGGGAGCGGCGATGAGGAACTGGGCGACGATCGCGGTCGGGATCCTGCTGGCCGCTTTGCTCATCTTCGTGGTCATCAGCAACTCCGACGAAGTGACCGTGGTGCTGCCGCTGATCCAGTGGCGCACCAAGCTGTGGGCCGCGATGGTGGGCGGGGCGGTCGTGGGTGCCGCCGCGTCGCTGGTGCTGGTGGCGTGGCCGCTGCTACGGCTGAAGCTGCATGCGCGCCGGCACCAGAAGCGCATCGCGGAGCTCGAGCAGGAGGTCCACGGCCTGCGCACGCTGCCGATCACCACCGACACACCGCGGCCGACCAGCGCGCAGAAGGTCTAGCTTGCGCGACTGGCTGCGCCGTCGCTCGGGGAAGGCTGCGCCGGAGCGCACCCCGACCGCGCAGCTGCGCAGTGCGCTCCACCTCGTGCTCGCCGGCGACCTGTCCGGCGCCGAGGCCGAGCTGGCCGAGGCCGCTCGGCTCGACTCGTCGTCGTCCGACGTCTACCTCGCGCTCGCGAACCTGTACCGGCTGCGCGGCGACATCGGCCGCGCCATCCAGGTGCACCAGAACCTGCTGCTGCGGCCGGACATCGCCGAGGAGCTCCGGCGCGAAGCGCTGCTCGGCCTGGCGCTCGACTTCCGCGCCGGCGGCTTCCTGAAGCGCGCCGGCGCCTCGTTCGAGGACCTGCTACAGCTCGAGCCCGAGAACCTCGACGCGCTGCGCGCGCTCGAGCGCATCCGCATCGACTGCGGCGACTGGGAGGGCGCGATGGCGGTGCGCCAGCGCATCGGCGCGCGGGACCCAGGCACCCGCAAGGTGCTCGCGCACCTGTACACGGGCCACGGGCGCGCGCGCTCTGCGCGGGGCGAGGCCTCCGACGCGAGGCGTGCCTTCAAGCGCGCGCTGGCCCAGGACCCGGGCTGCGCCGAGGCCTACCTCGCGCTGGGCGACGAGCGCATGCGCGAGGGCAGCTGGAAGAAGGCGATCGGCCTGTTCCGGCGCGCGATCGGGCTGCACCCCGCGATCGGGCGGCTGCTCTACCCGCGCCTGTTCGAGACGCACGTGAAGCTGGGCAAGCTCGGCGGGCTGGAGCAGCTCTTGCGCGACCGACTCGAAGCGGAGCCCGACGACGCCGACGCGTCGCTCTGGCTCGCGCGCGCGATCGCCGGCCAGGACCGCGCGGAAGAGGCGTTGGCGCTCTTGCGCCGCCTGCTCGACCGCAACCCGGGCGAGCTGGCGCTGCACGCGGAGGTCGGACGCGTGCTGCTGCGCGAGCATCGCGAAGCCGAGGCCAACAAGGCGCTCGAGGAGCTGATCGCGCGGCTCCCCAGCGAGCCGCGCGCGCTCGCCTGTCGCGGCTGCGGTGCCCAGGACACCGCGCTGCACTTCCGCTGCCCGCAGTGCGGCGAGTGGGACAGCTTCAGCTAGTGCGGCGCTCGTGGATGGCCGCGATCTGCGTGGCCAGCGCGGCGGCGGTGAAGGGCTTCTGCACGAACCCGGCGATGCCCAGGGCGTCGAGCCGGCGCAGCGTGTCGTCGGGAGCGTAGCCGCTGATCGCCAGCACCGGCGTGCTGCGCGCGATCTCCCGCAGCGCGGCGAGGACGCTCTCGCCCGACTCCGCGCCGAGCGTGAGGTCCAGCACGATGGCGCCGATCTCCCCGCCGTGCGCACGCACCTGCGCCACCGCCTCGGCCCGGTTCGCGGCGACCAGCACGGAGTAGCCCGAAGCCTCGAGCGCGCGCCGTGCCACCTCGCGCACGCCGCGCTCGTCGTCGACGACCAGCACCGTGCCCTGTCCCGGAGGCGGATCGGGGCGCTCCAGCTCCGCCGATCCCGGCAGACCGGGCGCGCTGCGATCGCCGGACGGAAGCAGCACGCGGATCCGGGTTCCGCACCCGACCACGCTCTCGATCTGCAGCGAGCCGCCGTGCGCGCGCACGATTCCGTGTGCGACCGCGAGACCGAGTCCGCGGCCGGCGCCCTTGGTGGTGAAGAACGGAGCGAAGATCTGCGGCAGCGCGCCCGCCTCGATCCCCTGACCCGTGTCGGCGACTTCGATCGCGACGGCGGGAGGCTCGCCCGGAGCTGCTTCGGGTCGGAGCAGACTCACGCCGACCCGTCCACCTCCGGCAGGCATCGCCTCGGACGCGTTCACGATCAGGTTCATCAACACCTGGCGCAGCTGCGTCCCGTCGGCGTCGAGCCAGATCGGCGAGCGCGGGGGATTCCAGTCGAGCTTGGTGCGCGGCGGCAGCACGCGCCGCAGTGAGTCGATGGTGTCGTCGACCACTGCGCGCAGGTCGATGCGCTCGCGCACGACGCGTTCTCGTCCGGCGAAGGCGAGGATCTGCCGCACCAGCGCGGCAGCGCGGTCGCCCGAGCGCTGGATCTCCTCCAGATGCTCGCGCAGGAGCGCGTCGCGCCCGGAACGGTCGAGCGCGAGGTCGGCGTTGCCGAGGATCCCCACCAGCAGGTTGTTGAAGTCGTGCGCGACTCCGCCGGCGAGCAGGCCCAGGCTCTCCAGGTGCTTGGCCTCGCGCAGCCGCGCCTCGAGCTCGCCGCGCTCCTGCTCCGCACGGTGGCGCCCGCTGACGTTCGCCACCACGCCGATCGCCCGGCCGTCGAGCTGCGGCGCGCCGTGGCCGCGCATCAGGATCCAGCGCTCGGGCGCGCCCGGACGGGGCGCCAGGCGGAACTCGAGCTCGAACGGCTCGCCCCGCGCGATGCTCTGGTAGGCGAGCTCACGCCCGCTCTCGAGATCGTCTGGATGGACCAGCGCCGAGACCTCCTCGGTCGTGGTCGGCATCGACTCGCCGTCCGGCAGCCCGAACACGCGCGCTGCGTTCTGCGACCAGCTGACGTGGCCCTGGGGCGCGTTCCACTCCCAGGTGCACATGTCCGAGGCCTCGAGCGCGAGCCGCAGCCGCTCCTCGCTCTCCGCGAGCGCAGCGTCCGACGCCTTCTTCTCGGTCAAGTCGGTGAGCGTGCCGAGCCAGCCCGCGAACGCGCCGTCCGCGTCGTACTCGGGCACTGCCTGGGTCAGCACCCAGCGCAGCTCGCCGTCGGGCCGGATGATGCGCTGCTCGACCCGCAGCGGCTTGCCCTCGAGCCGTGCGCGGCGCGAGATCTCCAGGATCTTGCCGTCGTCGTCGCGGTGCAGCGGCCGGGCGCCCGGGTTCGCGAGCGCGTCCGCGATCGGGATGCCGGTGAGCTCCGACCAGCGCTCGTTCAGGTAGATGTGCCGGCCCTTGTGGTCGATGCGGAAGATCCCGACGGGGGCGGCACGCGCCAGGCTCTGGAAGCGTGCCTCGCTCTGGCGCAGCTCCTCCAGCGCGCGCTGCTCCTCGGTCACGTCGCGCGAGACCATCACCACGCGCGCCTCGCCGGCGGCAGACTCGGTCCGGCGTCCGAGTGTGTGCAGCCAGCGGTACTCGCCATCGCGGTGGCGGACGCGCTGCAGCAGCTCGATCACCGGGGGGAACTCGCCGTTTCGGAACAACGCGACGGCGCGCGGGAGGTCGTCGGGGTGAGTGAGCTGGGCGGCGCGCGGTGCCAGTTCGCGCAGCCACTCCTCCTGCCCATAGCCCAGCACGCGCTCGATGCTGGGACTCACGTACACGAGCTGTCCCGCGACCGTGTACTCGCTGATGACGTCCCACGAGTTCTCTGCGAGGCGGCGGTACCCGGCCTCGCTGGCGAGCACCGTCTCGTGGGCGCGCCGGATCGCGCTCTGTTCGCGCCGCCCGTGCACCAGGATCTGCCCGCCGCCGCGAAAGCGGCCCGGAGCGAGCCAGAGCTCGACCTCGACCGGAGATCCGTCGCTCGCCAGAAGCCGCACCTCGATCCGGCGCGGGTCGTTCCGCGCGCGCGCTCGCTCGATCTCGTCGCGCGAGCGCTCGCGGTCCTCGGGACGAACGAGGTCCAGGAGCGGGCGGCCCGCCAGCTGCGAGAGGCGCTCGACCCCCAGCACCCGCAGTCCTGCGGCGTTGATGAACCGGAGTCGCCCGCCCCGCACGATCGCGACCAGGTTGGGCGTCGCGTCGACCAGGCTGCGCAGCGCGCTCGGGCTCGAGCCCAGCCGCGGCAAGGGGCCGAGGAAGCGGTCGCGCAGGCGGCGGAGCATGGGGCGATCCTACCACCGCGCGCGCAGCGATCCGCTGCATTTCACGAGCCTCCGCGAGTTGGAAGTCTCGCGCGCATGGGGAAGGTACGGCGAATCGCGGGAGGGTGTCTGGTCGGTGCGGGAATCAGCTTCTGGCTCGCGTGGTTCCTGATGCCCCTCCCGGGGACCACCAACGCCGCCTACATCCTCGACCAGGTCGGCGCGGCGTCGGGCAGTGTCTTCGCCTCGGTCGCGATCCAGATGATCTGCTGCGCGCTCTTCGTCCCCGGGCTCGCCGGACTGCTGCTCGCGCCGGAGCTGGGTGACTCGACCGGCGTCTTCGTGGGCGCGTCTCTCGCGGGGATCGGAGTCACCGGCTTCGCCGCGGACGCGATCTACCACCTGGTCGCGTTCGAGATGTCGCAGCCGGGTGTCTCGCGCGAGGCGATGCTGCCGGTGATGGAGCGCCTGCAGTCGTCCGATCTGGTGTTCATCGCGCCCCAGCTGCTCGCGCTGGTGGCGGGGATTGCCTTGCTGGCCGCCCGCTCCACGCGCAACGGCCTCGCACCGCGCCGCGTCCCGCGCGAGCTGTGGGCGGCGCTGGGCCTCGCCGTGGTCGGCGGCGCTGCCGTGCGCGCGCTCGGCTCGGGACGGCGCGCGCTCGCGCTCTGCGTCCTGGCGCTGTTCTCGCTCGCGATCGCCGAGCTCGGGGCCGCGCTGTCGCGCGCTAGATCGTGATCTGCATGCCGAGCTCCACGGCGCGCCCGGGCGGAATGCCGAAGTAGCCCGCGGCCGGCTGCGCGGTGTAGTGCAGCAGGGCGAACATGCGCTTCCGCCAGCCCGCGAGGTCGTGCTTGTCCGAGGGAAGCACGGTCACGCGGCCCAGGAAGAAGCTGGTCGTCTCGACGCTCACCGGCACACCGGTCGCCGCGATCTGGCGCATGATGTCCGAGATCGACGGAGTCTGGGTGAAGCCGTAGCGCGCAGACACGCGCACGAAGCCCTCGCCGAGGAACTCCACGCGCACGCGGTCGTTCCGCGGCACGACCGGCACGTGCTCGGTGGTGATCGACAGCAGCACGATCCGCTCGTGCAGCACCTTGGAGTGCTTGAAGTGGTGGCCGAGCGCGAGCGGGAGCCCGTCGGCGTAGCCCGACATGAACACCGCCGTGCCCGCGACTCGCATCGGCTTCTCCTGGGCCACGTCGGCGATGAACGCGGTGAGCGGCAGCGTCACTGCGTTCAAGTGCCGGTTCAAGAGATCGGTGCCGCGCTTCCAGGTGGTCATCACCGTGAACAGGATCAGCCCCATCGCCAGCGGGAACGCGCCGCCATGGGGAGTCTTCGGCAGGTTGGCGCCGAAGAGCGACAGATCCATGACCAGAAAGAGCGTCCCCAGCGCGACGGCGCCGAGCCAGCCGAGCCGCTGTGCGGCGACCGGCACGAACAGGAAGGTGGTGACCGCCATCGTGCCGGTGACCGCGATGCCGTAGGCCGACGCGAGGCCCGACGAGCCGCGGAACTCCAGCACCAGGAAGATGCACGCCAGCATCAGGAACCAGTTCACGGCGGGCACGTAGATCTGGCCCTCTTGCTCGCTCGAGGTGTGCACGATCTGCATGCGCGGCAGGTAGCCGAGCTGGATCGCCTGGGCGGTGAGCGAGTACGAGCCCGAGATCACCGCCTGCGACGCGACGATCGTCGCGAGCGTCGCGAGCCCCACCATCGGCAGCACGCCCCAGCTCGGCAGCATGTCGAAGAACGGGTTCTCGATGCCAGCAGAGCCTGCTTGGAGGAGATAGGCGCCCTGCCCGAAGTACGAGAGCAGGAGCGAGGGAAACACCACCGTGTACCAGGCGAGAGAGATCGGCGCACGGCCGAAGTGGCCGAGGTCGGCGTACAGCGCCTCGGCGCCCGTGACGCAGAGCACCACCGCGCCGAGGATCAGGAACCCGGGGCCGGTCCCGCTCGCGAGCAGCGCCACCGCGTGCACCGGATTCATCGCCTGGAAGACCTGCGGCTCGCGCGCGATCCAGGGCACGCCCGCCAGCGCGATCGCCACGAACCAGACGAACGAGATCGGGCCGAACCACGCGCCGATGCGCGCAGTGCCGCCGCGCTGCACCAGGAACAGGGCGATCAGGATGCAGAGCGCGATCGGCCAGACCAGCGCGGACACTCCGGGGAGAGCGATGCCCAGACCTTCGACCGCGGAGAGCACCGAGATCGCGGGCGTGATCATGCCGTCGCCGTAGAGCAGCGCCGTTCCCGCGAGCGCGATCAGGAACGCCAGCGTCGCGAAGCGGCGCGTCTCGCCGAAGTTGCGCTGCACCAGCGCCAGCAGCGCGAGCACGCCGCCTTCGCCGTGGTTGTCCGCGCGCATGACGGTCGTCAGGTACTTCACCATCACGACCAGCACGAGCGTCCAGAACACCAGCGACAGCACGCCCAGGACGGATTCGTGGGCTGAGCTGGCGCCGTGCGGGCCGGTGAAGCACTCGCGCAGCGCGTAGAGCGGCGACGTGCCGATGTCGCCGTAGACGATGCCGAGGGCGGCGATCGTCAGCCGGCGGAGCGCGAGCGGCGAGTGGGACCCCTCGGACGCTCCGTGCTGCACGGGCCTCGGATAGCACGTCCGCCGGGGATTCGCCTAGGGCCGGCGTCGGTTGACCCTCGGCGGCGCGCGCGGCGAGAATCCGCTCGAGGGAGATCCGATCCATGGCTGAGCCCGTGCGCCCGCCCGACATCCTCTCGATCCACGCGAAGATGAGCCCCGACAAGCTCGCCGTGGTTCACGATTCGCCCGGCGGCAAGATCGTGCGCTGGACCTTCGGGGAGCTCGAGGCCCAGGCCAACAAGCTCGCCAACGGGCTCGCCGCGCTCGGGCTGCGCCGCGGCGAGAAGCTGGTCTGGTGCGGGCAGAACTCGCCCGGGGTGGTGCGGGTGGTGCACGCGGCGCGGAAGCTCGGCGCGGTAGCCGTGCCGCTCAACTACCGGCTCTCGCCCGAGGAAGCCCAGTACGTGGTCGACAACTCCGACGCGGTGATGGTCTACGTCGACGCCGAGTACGCGCCGCTCTTCGCGAAGATCCGCAACGAGATTCCCAAGGTGCGCGAGATCGTCGTGTACGACGGCGCGCCGCCGGCCGGAATGCGCGACGGCGACGCGCTGCTCGCGTCCGGCGACGCGGGCGAGCCGCGCGTGGAAGCGGCCAGCGAGGCGGCGGGAACAATGATCTACACCTCGGGCACCACCGGGAAGCCCAAGGGGGCGGTGCGCGGCGCGGCGCCAGTCGCGCAGTCGGCGGCGCTGCTGCAGCTGGTCGGCTACACGCCCGACGACGTGTATCTCACCACCGGCCCGCTCTACCACTCCGGTCCGGGCGGCTTCATGGCGGTGGCCCACGGCCTGGGCAACACGGTGGTGGTGCAGAAGAAGTTCGACGCTGAGGACTGGCTGCGACTGGTCGAGAAGTACCGCGTCAGCACCACATTCTCCGCGCCCACGCCCGTGCGGCTGGTGTGCAACCTGCCGGCCGCGACCAAGGCGCGCTACGACAAGAGCTCGATGCGCCGCTTCATCGCCAACGCGGCGCCGTGGTCGTTCGCGCTGAAGCAGATGTATCTGGCCGACTTCCCGGCCGACTCGCTGTTCGAGATCTACGGCTCGACCGAGCTCGGGGTCAACACCGTCCTGCGTCCCGAGGACCAGCTGCGCAAGCCAGGCTCCTGCGGCAAGCCGGCGCCGCTGGTCGAGATCAAGCTGTTCGACGACGACGGGCGCGAGGTCACCGAGCCGCGCGTGCCGGGCGAGCTAGCGGTCAAGAGCCCTGGCGTGTTCGACACCTACCACAAGGCGCGCGAGAAGTACGACGAGGACAAACGCGGCGAGTACCACACCGTGGGCGACGTGGCGTACTTCGACGAAGAGGGCTTCTACTACATCTGCGACCGCAAGAAGGACATGATCATCTCCGGCGGCGTGAACATCTATCCGGCCGAGATCGAGGCGGTGCTCGACGCGCACCCGAAGGTGCTCGACGTAGCGGTAATTGGGATCCCCAACGAGGAGTGGGGCGAGAGCGTGCACGCCGTGATCGTGCGGCTGCCCGACGCGCGGCTCAGCGAGGAGGACATCCTCGCCTACGGCCGCGAGCACCTCGCCGGCTACAAGATCCCGCGCTCGGTGACCTTCGCCGAGGAGATCCCGCGCAACGCCTCGGGCAAGATCCTGAAGAAGGTGCTGCGCGAGCCATTCTGGCAGGGGCGCACGACGCGCGTTTAGCCCGCGCGAGAGAGCGCCGCGATCACTTCGGGCGGCGCCTGCACCAGCTCGATCAGCACGCCTTCGCCCGACGCCGGCGACTCCGCGCTGCCCTTGGGATGGATGAAGCAGACGTCGTGGCCCGCGGCGCCCTTGCGGATGCCACCCGGCGTGAAGCGCATGCCCTGGCGCTCGAGCCAGGTCACGGCAGCGCGCAGGTCGTCGACCCAGAGGCCGATGTGGTTCAGCGCCGGGTCGTGGACGCGCGGACGCTTCTCGGCGTCGATCGGCTGCATCAGGTCGACCTCCACCGCGTGCGCGCCGGAGCCTGCACGCGCGATGTCCTCGTCGACGTTCTCGCTCTCGCTCTTGTAGCTGCCCGCGGGAGTCAGCCCGAGCAGATCGATCCACAGCCTGCGGAGTGCCGCCTTGTCGGTCGAGCCGACGGCGATCTGCTGCAGGCCGAGCACGCGGAAGGGCCGGGAAGACGACATGGCCCGCGATCCTAGCAGGCCCGCCCGCGGAGGCGCCCCGCGGCTTCGCGCAGGAGCGCCTCCGTCTCGTCCCAGCCCAAACAGGCGTCGGTGACCGAGATCCCGGGACGGGGCCGCGTCCCGGGCCGAAGCTCCTGCCGCCCCGGCTCGAGCTGGCTCTCGAGCATCGCTCCGAGGATCGCTGCGCCGGGCCGCTCGAAGCGACTCAGCACCGCGCGAAACACCGCGGGCTGCCGGCGCGGGTCCTTGCCGGAGTTGGCGTGCGAGCAGTCGACCAGGAGCGGGCGCGCGAGCGCGAGCGGCGCCAGCCGCTCCGCGGCGTCCGCCAGGTCGGCTTCGCCGCAGTTCGGTCCGCGCGCGCCGCCGCGCAGCACCAGGTGGACGTCGAGGTTGCCCGGGGTCTCGATGCGCGCGAAGCCACCGTCGGCCCGCACGCCGAGATGCCGGTGCGGGCTGCGCGCCGCGGCGATCCCGTCGATCGCCGGCGCGAGCTCGCCCGAAGTCGGGTTCTTGATCCCGACGGGCAGCGGCAGCCCGCTCGCCATCTCGCGGTGGATCTGGCTCTCGCTGGTGCGCGCGCCGATGCACGCCCAGGCCAGCAGGTCGCCGGTGTAGTGACGCACGATCGGATCGAGGATCTCGCTCGCGCAGGGAATCCCGCGCTCGTTGGCCGCGAGCAGGATCTCGCGCGCCAGCGCGAGTCCCGCGCCGAGCTCGCAGGAGCCGTCGAGCCGCGGGTCCGAGATCAGCCCCTTCCAGCCGAGCGCGCTGCGCGGCTTCTCGCAGTAGGTGCGCATCACCAGGACGAGCGCGTCCTCGAACTCCGCGGCCAGGCGCGCGAGCCGCTCGGCGTACTCGAGCGCGCCGCCGCGGTCGTGGATCGAGCAGGGCCCGACGATCGCGACGAAGCGCGGGTCCTTGCCGTGCAGCGCGTCGCGCAGCGCGCGGCGGCCGCGCTCGACCGTGGCCGCGGCGCGCTCGCTGCGCGGGAAGAGCGCGGCGAGCTGCGCAGGGGAGGGCAGGACCATCGGGCTCTCGGAAGTGTCCGGCTGCATGTCGTCTCCGTCAGCAAAAAAAAAGCCCCGAGAGGTCTCTCGGGGCTCCGCGGTTCGGCTGGCTTCGCGCTAGCGGCGCTCGCCTCCCTCGGCCCCGATCTCGGGCCAGAAGAAGTAGAAGCCGAAGAAGAAGCACTGCGCGCTCACGGGCGAGCTTGTACCGCAGCTCGTCTGCGCCCGTCAATCCCGGCCCACGGTAGACTCCGCGTATGGGACCGCCGGGCGGCGAGACGCCGATGATGCGCCAGTACCGCGAGCTGAAGCGGCGCGCCGGCGATGCGCTCTTGTTCTTCCGCCTGGGCGACTTCTACGAGCTGTTCGACGCGGACGCCGAGCGGGCGGCGCCGCTGCTCGATCTGATGCTGACCACGCGGGAGCGCGACTCCCCGACGCCTGTGCCGATGTGCGGCGTCCCCTTCCACGCGCTCGAGAGCTACGTGCGGCGCTGCCTGGCGGCGGGGCTCTCGGTGGCAATCGCCGAGCAGGCCGAGGATCCGCGCAGCGCGAAGGGGCTGGTGCGGCGCGAGATCATCGAGGTGGTGACGCCCGGCCTGGTGGCGAACGCGGATCGGCTCGAAGGCGCCGACGCGAACTACCTGGCCGCGGTGCTGTCGGACGGCGGGCGGCACGGGCTTGCGGTGCTCGACCTTTCGACCGGCGAGTTCGCCGCCACCGAGACCGACCGGCGCGAGCTCCTCGCCGCCGAGCTCGACCGGCTCGCGCCGCGCGAGCTCTTGGCGCGCGACGCCGAGAAGGAGTTGCCGTCTGGCGTGCCGGTGCGGCGGGTGGGCGACGCCGACTTCGACCCGCGCCGGGTCGCGGAGCGCGTGGGCGCGCTACCGCACGGTCTCGCGCGTGAAGAGACGAGCTGCGACGCACGCGCGGCGGCGGCGCTGGTCGCCGCGGTGGCGGAGCTGCAGCCGGCGTCGCTCGCGCAGCTCGGCGCGCTGCGGCGCTACCGCGTGAGCGACCACCTGGTGCTGGACCGCTCGACGCGACGCCACCTCGAGCTGTTCCAGAACCTGCAGGACGGCGGTTCCGAGGGGACGCTGTTCGCGGCGATCGACGTCACGCGCACGCCGCTCGGCCGCCGGCGCCTGGCCGCCTGGCTGGGCGAGCCGCTGCTCGCGCCCGAGTCGATCGCCGCCCGGCACGACCGGGTCGAGGCCTGGCTCGAGCCCGACAGCCGCCGCGAGGGGCTGCGCGAGGCGCTGCGCGGGGTCGGCGACCTCGAGCGCGCCGCCAGCCGTGCGCTGCTCCCGACCGGCGGCGCGCGCGAGCTGGCGCAGCTGCGCGCCGGTTTGGGCGGCGTCGAGCGGGTCGCGGCGCTGACACCGATCGGTGACGCCCTGGCGGATCTGCGCGCCGAGCTCGAGCGCGTGCTGGTCGACGATCCGCCGCCGGCTCCGCGCGGCGAGCCGCACACCGGCACCGTGCGCGACGGCGTCGACGCCGAGCTCGACGCGATCCGCCGCGACTCCGCCGAGGGCGAGCGCTACTTCGCAGAGCTCGAGGCGCGCGAGCGGGCGCGCACCGGAATCCCCGCGCTGAAGGTCCGCTACAACCGGGTCTTCGGCTGGTCGATCGAGGTGACCCGCGCCCGGCTCGGGCTGGTGCCGCCCGAGTACCGGCGCAAGCAGACCACCGCGGGTGGAGAGCGCTTCACCACCGATGAGCTCGAGCGCTGGGAGGGAGTCACGCTGCAAGCGCGGGAGCGCGCGGCGGCGGCAGAGGCGCGGGTGCTGGAGGCGCTGCGCGCCCGGCTGCGCGCCCAGGGCGAACGGCTGCGCCGGACCGCAGCGGAGCTCGGCGAGCTGGACGCCGCGCAGTCGCTGGCCCAGATCGCGCGCGAGCGCGGCTGGGTGCGCCCCGTGCTCGACCACACGCTGGCGCTGGAGATCGAGGGCGGGCGCCACCCGGTGGTCGAGCTCGCGGCGCGCGACGGCTTCGTCCCCAACGACCTCGCGCTGGACGGCAGCGGCACGCGCTTCGTGATCCTGACCGGACCCAACATGGCGGGGAAATCCACGCTGTTGCGGCAGGTGGCCCTGATCGCGCTGCTGGCCCAGGCCGGCTCCTTCGTGCCGGCCCGGCGCGCCCGTATCGGGATCGCCGACCGGATCTTCACGCGGGTGGGGGCTTCCGACTCCTTGGCCACCGGAGAGAGCACATTCATGGTGGAGATGCGGGAGACGGCGGCGATCGTGCGCGAGGGGACCGAGCGGAGCATCGTGCTGCTCGACGAGATCGGCCGGGGCACCTCGACTTTCGATGGACTTTCGATCGCCTGGGCGGTGGCCGAGCATCTCCACGACACGCCGGGCTTGCGCCCGCGAGTCTTGTTCGCCACCCACTACCACGAGCTCGCGGATCTGGCCCGGACGAAGTCGGGGGTCGCAAACTTCCACTTCACGTGCGCTGAGCAGGACGGCGAGATCCTGTTCACCCGGCGCATGGAGCCCGGCGCTGCGAGCCGGAGCTACGGAATCGAAGTGGCGCGCGCAGCCGGTCTCCCCCCCCAGGTCGTCCGGCGCGCGCGTGAAGTGCTGCGGAACCTGGAAGGGGGAGAGTTCGATGAACGGGGCGTGCCGCGTCTGGCGCAGGCTGCGGGCTCCGCGGCGGAGCCCGCGCAGCTCGGTCTGTTCAGCCCTCCCGCGGACCCGCTGCGCGAGGCGCTGCGCGCGCTCGAGCCCGAGCGCATGACCCCGCTCGAAGCCCTGGTCGAGCTCGACCGGCTGAAGCGCACTCACGGAGGCGGGTCGTGAAGGCGCTCGCCGCTCCGTTCGTGCTCGCGTTCGCGCTGGCGTCGCTCGGCGCCGGGGTGCGGCCGAACGGGCTCGAAGACGTGCGCTCCGTCGCGGTGGTCGAAGAGCCGACACAGACGCGTGTCGTGATCGAGCTCTCCGCGAAGGAGCCCTTCGAGAAGCACGAGATCGACAATCCGAACCGGCTCTACATCGACGTCAGCGGCACCTGGATCTCGCCCGCGGCGGGCTCGCCGCAGCCCGGAAGCTCCGGCTCGCCGCTGCGCGTGGTGCGCGGCGGGCAGAACACGCTGACCCGCTCGCGCATCGTCTTGGAGCTCGCGCGCGGCGCGTCCGCGCCCAGGGTCTACACGCTCGAGAATCCCTACCGGATCGTGGCCGAGCTGCCCAAGCCGGCGGCGACCCGCGCACCGGCGCCGAAGCCGGTCCCCGCGCCGCCACCTTCCGCGCCGCCCGATTCCGCGCCGGCTCCGGGGGCGCAGGTGGACGTGGCGGCGGCTCCGCCCGCCCAGCTCGCACCGGACTGGGACCAGCGCGCGGTGCGCCGGATCGTGATCGACGCCGG
>Ga0306920_100001129_pt1 | contig 32868 bp, 31 predicted proteins | sample flu12Cox44000170_FD_204666 | JGI IMG/M metagenome (GOLD analysis project Ga0306920, IMG submission 204666) | Lab enrichment of tropical soil microbial communities from Luquillo Experimental Forest, Puerto Rico - flux4day.12C.oxic.44.000.170 (v2)... | ecosystem: Environmental > Terrestrial >...
GAGCTTCGGCGGATTGCCCTGGTAGCGATAGAGATTGTCATAGGTGTTGAGGCTGTAGAACTGCATGGGCACGTCGAAAATCTGATGCGGGTCGACGTTGGCCGGCAGGTTGTCTCCCGATACCAGTACCCCCGGCTGGCCGGCGTCGGCAGTCGCGGCCATGAGGAGCCACGCGGCCGCCGCCACGGCGCCCGGCAGCGTCCTCCACATGGGCCTGCACGATGAGGACGATGACTGGGACGATGACTGGGACGATAACTGGGACGATGACCGGCGCGCAGACCTGCACCCGGACACGAACATCGACAGCGGCGTGAACATGGGGGGACGATCTCCTTGCACCTTCGATTTCTAAACCCCTTGCCAACCAGGCGCGCCTCACGCGGTCTCCTCCGGCGCCGGCCAGGCCTTCTTGCTGTGTGCGATGCGCATGGACAGGAGGGCTTGCGCGGTCTTGAGTGCGGCGCTCACCGGATTGACGGCGGGCACACCGACGCGCTCGCCCAAGGCCTCGCACACGCCCGGCAGAAACGCCATGCTCATGCAGCCAAGCACCAACACGTCGGCGCCATCCTCTTCGACCGCCATGCGCGCAGCGCGCTGAGCCTTATCGAGCGCGCCGGGCGCGTCGAGCGCAAGCTCCGTCACGGATAGGCCGATCGGGCGAACGGAGGCGAGCAGCGATCCGATCCCGAGCGCGCGCAGCCGCGCGGCGAGGCGCCCGTAGCTGCGACCCGACGGTGTCAGCACCGCGATGCGCGTGCCGAGCTGAGCCGCCAGGTAGAGGGAAGCGGCGCCGGGGCCCACCACGGGGATCGCCAGGAGCTCGCGCAGAGCGTCGATGCCGGGGTCGCTGAAGCAGCCGATGATGAGAGCAGCAAAGCCCCGTTGCTGGGCGAGCGGGGCCAGGCGAATGAGCTCCGGCACGACCAGCGCCGCATCGCGCGCACTCTCGATGGCGGCCGGGCCGCTGGCAATCGGCTCAGCGCTCACCTCGGCTGCGTCCGCAGCGAGTTCCCGGAGGATGGCCTGACGACGGGCGATCTCCTGCGGGCCGACCGTCTTATGCATCGGGCTCGTCAACTGATAGAGGATGCGCATGGCCGCTCCGGCCTCTTCAATGCAGCTGGCGCAGGGTCTCTTCTATGAGACGGCTGCAATCGCCGAGCGCGTCGGCAATGCGGTTGCGGTCGCGCAGCAGCTGCGTGCCCAGCATCCAGCGCGCTTCGCCCTCGCTGAGCTTGGCGTAGCGCGGCACCTCGTAAAGCGAGGGGATCATGGTGCCCTGCGGCGTGTAGCCGTAGGGATCGTGGCCATAAGCGCCTCGCGACGTGCTGGCAAGCGGCACCAGGGTGCGCGATAGCCGCTTCATGCAGGCGTTGAGGACTTCCGCCGGTGCCTCGTCCTTGACCTTGCCGGCAGCATAGCGATAGCGCCAATCCTGGGCGGCAGCCTCCAGCTTCTCGGCCGCGGCCTTGAAGCCACGGGCGCGATCGGCGGCGCCGGAGAGCCCAAGGTCCTGGGCACCCGCCTTGAGCTCATCGAGGCGCTCGATGAATTGGGTGGCGACGCTGACGTACTCGAACGGCAGCACGACCGCCGTGCACAGTTCCCAAAGGTAGGCGGCATAGACGCGCAGATGGTCGGCCATGTAGGCGAAATCGAGCTTGTCGATCGTGTTCTCGATGCTGTGGTGCCACCATCCGAGGTTGGCGAGCGCCGTTCTCTTCAACTCTTCCTCGGTGAAAGCGCCTTGCGCCGCCAGCATCGGCACGCCGAGGCCGAAAAAGGAAGCATCGCCATTCTTGACCGCGCGGCGCCAGGCGAATGGCCGGCCGCCCAAAAGCCGCTTCTCGATCTCCTGGTGGAAGCGCTTTAGCTCGACATTGGAGGCGGCGCTCCAGCGCGTGGTACCGGCGCAAGCCGGCTGGTCGATTTGCAGATAGGCCACCGCATGCTCGCGCAAGCGGTCCCAGTTGCGATCCACGAAGGCGGCGGAGCCGATCATGGTGCCGGTCTCGTGGCCGGTCCAAAAGCCGGCAACGAGGCCGCGAATGAGCTTGTCGCGGTTTGCTTGGAAGACACGGACGAGCTCGAGAATGCAGGCATTGCCGGCGGCGTTGTCGGTGGCTTGCGGGCCAGGCCAGGAGTCTTGGTGGCCGCCGACCACCACGAAATCCTCGCTGCGGCCCTTGACCTCGCCGACGGTGATCTGCACCGGGCGCCAGCAGTTCTCCACGTTGGTGCGCAACCACACGCGCACCGGCCCGCGCTTGAGCATGTCGCGCAGCTTGAGGCCCGCGGTGCGGGCGATACCGACACAGGGCAGGCTCGCCATCTCGGAGCGATAGGTTTCGGGTGTGGGATTGCCCCACGCAGGCTTCACCGAGCCATATGGCACCGCCGTGTTCTCCGGGTGCCCCCAGTTCATCATGACGCAGCCGGTGGCGCCCATGATCGCGGAGATGCGCTGCTTTTCATGCCGTGCGGGATGATAGGAGAGTTCGGAAAGCGTGATCTTGCCGTTGGCTTGCCGGCCCTCGTAGGCGCTGAAGGCTCCGGAGCCCACGTCGATCAGCTCGCCGGAAATGCCGTCGGGCAGGGTTGCCACGCTGTGCCCCAGCGTGTTGGCCTCGATTGCCAATTCCACCGGCGCGAGCACCCGCATCTCGGCCTTATCCGGAAAGCTCACGAGACCCGGCATTTCCTGTATCTCGGCGGCGACGCCGGCTTTGATCAGGGCCGCCGCGCTGTACTCGGCCATGCGCTTGGCGTTGGCGGATCCTGCAAGCCGCGACGGGATCTCGGTGGTGATGTGCTCGACATGCGCCCTGACGTTGGCCGCAGAGACGGCCGCGACGAGGGAGGCTTCCGAAACTCGCGACATGTCCAACCCTCGAACTTGCAACCCTACCATTTGCTACCCTGGCACTTGCAACCCTCGCACAGGGGCCGGCACCAACCTTGCCCTCGTCAGCACCGGCATTTTGCGGCAAAGTCATCCCCGTGTCACGAGCGCACGATCGACGCTCAAGGCCAGTTTGAGGCAAATGGCGCAGAATTGGGCTATGGGTGCAGCAGTGGCGTGCGATCCCATCACGCTTGAGATCGTGCGCGGCGCGCTGTTGGCGATCCAGAGCGAAATGGAAGCGGTGATCGAGCGCACGGCCATGTCGCCGTTCATCCGCGAGAAGAAGGACTTCTACGCGGCGCTTTACGACCACGCCGGACGCCTGATTGTCGGCTCGAACCTGCCGGTGTTCGGCGACGTGGTCGGGCCGATCGCCGAGCACTATCCGCTGGCAAGCATGCGTCCCGGCGACATGTATTGGTTCAACGACTGCTACGCCTCCAAGGGGGCGGTCTCGCACTCCCCGGACCAGGTGTTCGTGGCGCCGGTATTCGCGGCAGGAGAGCTCGTCGCATTCGCGCAGTCATGGGCGCATTTCAACGACATCGGCGGCATGCGCGCGGGCTCGCTGTCGCCCGATTGCACCGAAGTGTTTCAGGAAGGGATCATCGTGCCGCCGGTGCGCGTGGCCCGCGAGGGCGTGGTCGTGGAGGAGCTATTGCGCCTGTTCTGGCGCAACTCGCGCTTTCCCGACATGGTGAAGGGCGACACCCGCGCATCGATGGCCGCCATCCGATTGGGGGAGCGGCGGCTTGTCGAACTATTCGGCCGCTTCGGCCGCGCCCGCACAGCGAGCGCCTTCCAGCACCTGATCGAGGAGACCGCGGGCGAGCTGCGCCGCAAGCTCAAGGCGCTGGTGCCCGAGGGCCGCCACGCATTCACCGATACCATCGACAGCGACGGCCAGGGGCATGGACCCATCAAGCTGCGCTATCGCCTGGAGGTGACGCGCGAGCGCATTGAGCTCGATACCAGCGAGAGCGACGATCAGGTGCCCGGGCCCATCAACTTCCTGATGAGCCCGCCGGTGCCGGCCATGGTGTTTGGCTCCTATCTCTTGGGCGAGGTAGGCGGGTCGGGACCCATTCTCAATGCGGGCGTGGAGCAGGCCATCGATAGGGTGGTGGTGCGGCCGGGCTCGATCCTTCTCCCGCAATTTCCGGCGCCGCTCGGCATGCGCGGCATCACCATGATGCGCAATATGGCGGCCTGCCTGGGCTTGCTCAATGTGGCAACCCGCGGAGGCGCGATGGCCGCGCACAGCGCCTACGTCATCTGGTATCTGCGCGGGGTCGACCAAGGGGGCGAGCTGTTCTTGCTATCCGACGGGCTCGGCGTCGGCTATGGCGCACGCCCGACGGCTGACGGCAATGACGCCGTCTATTTGGTGGCACAGGAGAATTTTCCCGCCGAGTTCCTCGACTCGGTCTTTCCCGTGCGCGTTGTGCGCTATGCCATCAACCCCGACACGGGTGGGCCAGGTCGCTGGCGCGGTGGCTGTGGGCTCATCCGCGAGCTTGAGGTGCTGGCGCCGGAAGCGATGGTGTCCATGCGCATTGACAGCGTCGCCTTTCCGCCGTGGGGCGTCGCCGGCGGCCAGGCTGCCGGCAGCGGACGCTGCGTCATCAACCCGGGTCAGGGGGATGAGCGCGTGCTCGAGCCGCTGAGCGACGGCAATATGGTCAAACGCGGAGATATGGTGCGCATCGAGACAGGCGGCGGGGGCGGCTGGGGTCATCCCTTCGACCGCGAGCCGGAACGGGTGGTTCAAGACGTGCGCAACGGTTTCGTCAGCCGCGCAAGCGCTGAGGCGCAGTACGGGGTGGTGCTGACGGGGGACGGCGCCGCTTTCGACGCCGCGGCCACCGCCGGGCGCCGCGCCGGCCGGCCGGAGGCAAAGCTCTTTCACCGCCACGGCTATTGCGACGTGCTCGCCTGATGGAAGATGTCGACAAGCTGCCGGCACGCGCCATCGTGGGCATCGACACGGGCGGGACGTTCACCGACGTGACGCTGCTCGACCAGGTGACCGGGCGCATCTGGACCGCGAAGACGCCCTCAACGCCGCACGACCCCTCGCAAGGCTTCGGCAAGGGCATCGCCGAGGCGCTGACGGCCGCTGGCCTCAGCGGCGCCGATATCGCCCGCGTGCTGCACGGGACGACGGTCGCCACCAACCTGATCCTCGAGGGCAAGGGTGCGCCCACCGCGCTCATCACCACCCGCGGCTTCAAATTCGTGCTGGAGATCGGGCGCCAGGACGTGCCGCGCCGCGCCAGCCTCTTCGCCTGGGTGAAGCCCAAGCGCCCGGTGGCGCCGGAGCACATTTTCGAGGTTGGCGGCCGCATCGGCCCCGATGGACGCGAGCTTCAATCGCTCGATGCGGACGCGGTGCGCGAGGCCGCGCGGGCGATCAGGTTGCGTGGCATCGGCTCGATCGCCGTGGTGCTGCTGCACAGCTACGCCAATCCCGCGCACGAGCGCAGCGTCGCCGCCATTCTGGCCGAGGAAGTCCCCGGTGCGCTGATCTCGCTGTCGAGCGAGGTGCTGCCCGTCTTCCGCGAGTACGAGCGCAGCATGACGACGATCCTCAACGCGGCCGTCATGCCGGTGGTGGCGAGCTATGTGGAGCGTCTTGGGCGCCGCATGGCCGAAGCGGGCGTTGCGGCGCCGCTCCTGCTGATGAAGTCGAGCGGCGGGGTGACCAGCGCGAGAACGGTGCGACGCGTGCCGGTCGAGACCGCACTCTCCGGCCCGGCCGCTGGCGCCGTCGGCGCGGCCAAGGTCGGCGCCGGTTCCGGCCATCTCAATCTGATTGCAATCGATATCGGCGGTACCTCGGCCGACATTTCGCTCATCAACGGCGGCGAGCCCGGCCTCACCATGAACGGACGCATCGGGGAGTGGCCGGTCGGCCTCGCCATGGTCGACCTGGTGACGATCGGCGCCGGCGGCGGCTCGATTGCGCGCCTCTCACCCACTGGAGCCCTGACGGTCGGACCCAAGAGCGCCGGTGCGGCCCCGGGTCCGGTCTGCTACGGTCGCGGCGGCGTCGAGCCGACCGTGACGGATGCCCACCTCGTCCTCGGTCAGCTGCCGCCCTATCTGCTCGGCGGCAGCTTCTTACTCGATGTGGATGCCGCGCGCGGCGCCATCCGCCAGCGCATTGCCGAGCCTCTTGGACTTGGCGTCGAGGCGGCGGCCCGGGGCATTCTGGCGATCGTCGACAACAACATGGTGGGCGCCATTCGCGTGGTGTCGGTCGAGCGCGGGCACGACCCGCGCGAATTCGCGCTCATACCATTCGGCGGTGCCGGGCCGCTCCACGGCGGGTCGCTGGCGCGGTTGCTCGGCATGCCACTGATCGTTGTGCCTCCGACACCCGGTGTGCTCTCGGCCCACGGGCTGTTGGTGTCCGACCTCAAGGCTGAATTTGCGCGCACGTGCCTGCAGAAAGCCAATGCCCTCGATGCCGGCGCGGTCGCGCGGCTATTCGCCGAGCTCGACGCCGAGGCGGTCGGCTGGCTCGCGGCAGAAGGCGTGGCCCCACCGGCTCGCCGGATTACCTGGCACGCCAGCATGCGCTACCAGCACCAGGGTTTCGAGCTCAACGTGCCCTGGCCGGGCCGGGAGGTGACCGAGGCGTCGGCGCGGGCCGCGGTGGCGGCCTTTCACCGACTGCACGAGCGGCTCTACACGTTCGCGCAAGAGGATATGCCGGTCGAGATCGTGACGTTCAGGGTCGGCGCGCGTGGGGCTTTGCCGGCGCCAACCATGCGCGAATTGCCAGCTGCGGGCCCGCTCGAGGCAGCGCGGACCGCCGTGCAGACCGTGTTCTTCGAGGAAGGGCCCGCAGAGGTGTCCATCTACGCACGGGATCGGCTCGGCGCCGGTGCTCGCCTGTCGGGACCTTCCATCCTAACGCAGTTTGATGCCACAACGCTCCTCCTTCCGGGCCAGAGAGCCGAGGTCGATCGGTTCGGCAGCTTGCTCATCACCGAAGGGGGCTCGCGCTGATCGTCCATCGCGTCGGCAAGCTTCATGGGCGTTCCAGCCGAACTTCCACGGCGCTGCCTGCTAGCGATCGAGCCAGACATCATCAAAGCGCCAGTTGTTGTAGATGCTGTTCTTATGCAGCACGAAATTCTTGACGTAGGGCTGCCAACAAAAGCCCGTCACGTACTGCAGGATGATGGGCCGGGCGACGTCTTCGGCGAGCTGCTTCTCGACCTGCCAAACGAGCCTCCGGCGCCTGCCAATGTCGGTCTCGCGCGATTGGTGCTCGATCAGTTTGTCGACTTCCCGATTGCAATACTTCGTGTAGTTGCGCTCCGAACCGCAAGCGTAGTTTTCGTAGAAATTCACGTCGGGATCATCGATGCCGACGCCGGTCAGGTTAAGGCCAATCGAATATTCGCCACGCGCCACCTTGGCGAACCAGACGCTCGAATCGATCACGTCGAGCTCGCCCTCGACGTAGATCCTCTTCAATTGGTCGATGAGGATGACCGCAGGATCACGGTAAAGGGGGATGTTGCGCGTGGCGACTTTCACCTTGAGCGGGTTGTCCTGCCCATAACCCAGCTCCTGCATGATGGTGCGCGCCTGCGCGCGGTTTCCTTCGACATCGCCGCCATAGCCGGGGAGCTCGGCAATGAACTCGGCAGGCATGCCCCAGCTGCCTTCGGGGCCGGGAAGCATTGCCCCGCCGATCTTGGCTTTGCCCTCGCTCAGGATGGCGTTGAAGGCGTTGCGGTCGAGCGCCAGCGCCAACGCCTGGCGCAGCTTGGCATCATTGAAGGGTGCCACGGTGCGGTTGACGATGAGGTTGACGTTGCCGTTGTTTGGCTGCAGCTCGCATATCGCCTTGGGCGACTGCGCGATCACGTCCTTCATCAAGGGGACGCTGAGATCGAGTGCGAATGTCATGTCGAACTCGCCGGCCACAAAGGCGAGCAGGCGGGTCGAACGATTGGCGATGACCCGCCACTCGATGGCGTCGAGATAGGGGTGGCCCTGGCGCCAGTAGTCGGGGTTGCGCGCCACCTTCACGGACTCGTTGCTCTTGAACTCGACGAACTTGAACGGCCCGGTGCCAACGGGGGCGGTCCGCATCTGCGCCGCCGAGACATGGCAGGGATAGATCGGCGTATAGCCGCTGGCGAACTGGGACAGGAACGAGGGTTGGGGTCGATGGAGGACGAACGCCACCTCGTGATCGCTCGTCACCGCCACCTCCTTGAGGTTCTGCCACCAGATCCTGCGCGGGTTCTTGCGGAAGGGGTCCGAGCCCTTGTCCTGCAGCTTATCGAACGTGCACGCCACGTCCTTGGCCGTGAACGGCAGGCCATCGTGCCATTTGACGCCCTGGCGCAGCTGGAAGACGAGCCGGCTCGCCTCATCGTTCCAGGACCAGCTGGTCGCCAGCTCGGGCTTGATCGTCTCGGTGCTGTTGAGTGCGTGATGCTGGTCGTAGAGCACGAGGTTGTTGAAGAGCGACATGAACGGCATCACCGTGGAAACGGTCGCCTCTTCATGGATCGATGCGCTCGGCGGATTGTCCCAAAGATACATGTGCAAGGTTCCTCTGCGCCGCGGCCGGATCCGGCACCCAGACGACCCATGCACAGACAAGCCTAATCAAAAGCGGCCGCATGCCATGCAATCCTCTCCTCGTTAGCAAGGCGACCCTCAGCGCCCGTGCGGCGGCGCGCCAAGTCAAGCTCTCATGAAGGCGAGCATGAGGGCGAGCCCGAGCGCTCCCGCGCTCTGCCTTACCCCAAGAGTTCGACGCGCTGGGACTGGAGGGTTGGGGCGACAGGCGATCGGCCCCATGCCTTGCGGCTTGCCTGCTGTGGGCGCGCGCTCGCCAAAGCGTGGGTAGGTTGCGTGCCCAAGCCCATGTGCCCAAGTCAAGTGCCCAAGCCCATGTTCCCAGGCCCATGTTCCCGGGCCCATTTTCCCAGGCCATGTTCCCGGGCCACGCGGCATGGCCGAGCGCGCTTGATCAGCGCGCTCGGCGTGGCTTCGGCGTTACCCCTCTCCAGCCTTGTTTCTTCCGCACGCCCGGCGGCTCATAGATTGGCTTGAAACTCAACGTAGTCACGCACCTTCTTGTAGATCTGCAAGCGATTGCGCTGACTGTCGGCGACGATAATCTGGTCGGTCTTGGCATTGAAAAGCACCGCCGTCGGGAAGCAGAAGCGCCACAGTTGTTCAATGTTCTGCACGCGCCGGTACGCTTTCATCATATCCGGGTTCGCGTCGATGCTCTGCTGGCCCCACTTCGACATCACCTGGGCGTCGCCCTGCAGATGCGTCAGGGGGCGGCCCTCCTTGTCGAAGATGCAAAGCCGATGATTGGCCCAATCGGTGACGTAGATGTCGCCCTCGGGATCGACCGCGACGCCGGTCGGATGGTTGAGAATGCCGGCCGGGATCCGTTCCGTGTCCGGCACGCTGGAAATGAACGGACCAAGGTACGTCACGGCAAATGCGTTCGGGGTGACCGGAACCTTTCCGTACCTGCCGATCGCCAGGAGGAACTTGCCCTCCGGTGACAGCTTCTGCACGCGGTGGTTCTTCCAGTCCGCGACGTAGATGTTGCCGTCCTGGTCGAGCGTGATGCCCCACGGCTTGTTGAATTCTCCCTCGCCGCTGCCGGCCTTGCCGAACTGGCGAACGAACTTGCCTTCGGCCGTGAACACCTGCAGGCGATTGTTGCCGCTGTCGACGATGATCGCGTTGCCGCTCTGGTCGCAGACGATGCCGGCCGGACCCCTGAGCTCACCGGGACCGCTGCCTGGGGTGCCCCATTTGCGGATGAATTTGCCGGCCCCGTCGAAAACGGAGACGCAATGCTTCCACTCGTCCGTCACATAGACGTCGCCGTTCTTGTCCACCGCGACGCCGAAGGGCCAAATGGTATTTGCGTCCGCCTCACCATAGGTCGCAAATTCTTGAAGCAACTCCTCCTCTCCCGGCCCGCCGACCTTGATGTGATTGACCCGCATCCCGAAATTGTTCTCGTTGCCACGGTTGGCGACGTAGATGTCGCTATCCCTCCCGAGGCACATGGTCTGCGGATAGTTGAAACCCGTGCCGTTGGCGGAGGCACGTCCAATCGCGTGGCTCCAATCGTAGGCTCGGCCCTTGACGTAGGTCGTAAGCGCCATCGTTCACTCCCATCACTCAAATGCAACCTTCTGCGGGGGAGGGACGCCGGCTCTTCGCCAGCGCCGACCCCGCAGACGGGCGCCACCCCTAATTCAGGAACGCTGGCTGCTCGAAATGGCCGTTCACGATCGGAACTGGATCTAGGTGCATCCACTTTGCCAAAATGGCGGAGTAGATGCCGCGGAAGTCCATGTTCGGGTTGAGATCGCCCTGTACCAGCTTGGGCGCGTCGAGAGACGGCATGTCGCCGTAATGCCCGCCCTTTACCTTGTCGCCGAGCACGAAGGTCACGCCGGCAGCGCCGTGATCCGTGCCGGAGCCGTTGTCGCGCACGCGCCGGCCGAACTCCGAGAAGATGAGCACAACGATGTTGTCCGACTTGTTGTGCGCCCTGAGGTCAGCCATGAACGCCTCGAGCCCGTGGTTCAGATCGTTCCACAAGCTGGCGTGGAGGGGATTCTGGCCCGCGTGCGTGTCGAAGCTCCCGTGATCGCAGTAGAAAACGCGCGTGCCGAGGTCGGCGAAGTGCACCTGCGCGATGCCCTTCAGCTTCCGGGCAATCGACGTGCTGGGGTATTTCACGTCGGATTGGTACTTGCCTGGCGCCACCTTGAGGATGTCGGCACCTTTGAGGGAATCAAGACCCGTTGTGCCGAGGTACTCCATCACGCCACTGCCGGGTATTGGCGCGTACATGCGGGAGAAGCGGTCCAGCACGGCGAGGCGCTGGGCCTTGTCCTGGATGTTCGGCAGGAAGCCATAGGTCTCGAGCGGTCCGGCCACGCACGCCACCGGAACGCCCGGCATGGACAGGGCCCGGAATAGGCACGGGCCAAAGCTCACGGCCGTGACGACGTTCTCCTTCTTCGGGTCGAACTCGCGTATCACCCGACCCAGCCAGCCCTCGGTGCCGACCTTGTCGGGCTCGCAGGTGTGCCAGATGTCCATGGAGCGGAAATGCGACCGCGGGGAATCGAGGTAGCCGACGCCGTGCATGATGGCGAGCTTGCCCTCGTCCCAGAATTGCTTCATGGCCCCGAGGTACGCGGGGAACCCGTACGTGTTGTCCAGATGCATGATCTGGTTGTCGCCGATCGACACCGCTTTGCGATTATCGCGGTAGAGCGGATTGTTGTAGGGGATGACGGTATTCAGGTAGTCGTTGCCGCCGGTGAGCTGGACGACGACCAGCACCGGATCCTTCTCTGTCGCAGCCATGGTGATCTTCCTCCACTTAAGTTGCGTTGCCGATTAGGCGAACTGATATTCGCGCGTCGCCACGATGAGCTGGAGCAGCTCGCCCGTCTGCTTGGTGGCAGCTGCAACGTGCGCCGGCGTGTCCCAGCGAATCTGTCCCCATTGCTTCGCCTGCTCGGTCAGCACCTTCTTCGTGTCGGCGCCGACTTCCACGGGGCCCAGCAAATCGAGACAGCTGTCGACCAACTGTTCCGGCTCGAGCACACCCATTGCCTTGAGCCGGTCCACAATCGCCCGCACCCCCGGCAGATTGGTGTTGCCAACCTGGTCGGCGACAAAATTGATCCGCGCCATCAACGAGCCGCTATTGATCCACTCCTGGCCGGTGTGCCAACCCTCCACCGACGGCGGGTTGAGCAGATCCTGACCCATGTAGGAGGGCTGCATCGACAGCTGGCCATAGCCGGGCTTGGGTAGGTCGTAGCCACCCGTCAGGCGAAGCGTGCCCACCACCACCTCTGCCGGGGACTTCAGGTGTTTGTAGCGCGCATTCTTGAAGAAATCCGAAGTGAACAGCGCACGCAGTACCGGCCGCATCTCGCATTTGTTGGCGCGGAACGTCTCGGCCAGCATGGCGACGGCAGCGGGGTCGCGCGGCGGCTCCAGATTCCACGCTGGCACCTGAGGCTCGTCGGCGACGAAGAAGTTGTAGAGGTGGCGGCAGATGAACTTCGCACAGGCCGGCTGCTCGACGATGATGTTGATGATGTCCTCGCCGTTGAAATTGCCCTTCTTTCCGAGAAACGTCTTCACGCCGTCATCATGGTCCTCCGGGCGATACTCGAACTTCCAGGGAAAGCGCCCGTAGGGCAGTCGAGGGATCTTGGTCCCGAAGGTCCAGCCAGTGAAGGCGCGCGAGGCCTCGCGCACATCGACCTCGGTGTAGTTGCCGGCGCCAAGGCTGAACAGCTCCAGGAGCTCCCGGCCCCAGTTCTCGTTCACCTCAGTGCCGTGATTCTGGTTGTTGTCCAACCAGAAAATCATCGAGGGGTTCTTTGCCATGATCAGCAGCAGATCGCGGTAGTTGCCCATGCCCTGTTGGCGGAACAGGTCGATCTGTTCGAGCAGTTGATCGTAGTTGTCGACCTTCGAGTTGCCGGTGGCAAAGACATGGTGCCAGAACAGCGCCATCTTCTCCTCGAGGGGCCGCTGGGTGGACACCAGGTAATACATGTAGTTGACATTGCCCATCGGTGGCACGCCGCCGGGAAGCAGCGCCGAGGGCTGGTAGCGAAGCAGGGTATAGGGGTCGACCGGCGGCTGCGCTTCAGGGTGCAGCAGCTCCTCAACGGTGGCGTCATATCCCTTGGCGACCCGCGCCTCGAGTTCATTGCGGCCGGCGCCAAACCCCGCGCGCCGCATCAAATGGGCCATCAGGGCGATGTCGTCGTGGTGAGCCATGTTCGGGTTTCTCCCCTTATCGGCGGTGAATGAAAGTGGAACTCGGGTACCGGCGGGCGGGTGAAGCCGGCGGCGGTACTGCGACTGCTCGCCGATGGCAGGAAACAAGGCGAGCGCCAGCGCGGACGCCGGCTGTGGTGTCCGCACCTAAAAACGCAGCATCACGAGCGGCAGCGGTCGCCAAAAACATGAACCGAATGGTCCGCCCGGCATGCCCATCGATCTGACAGGATCCCTTGGGCATCTACGCCTTCATTGGGCGATGTTGTTCAACCGTACTGTGCCGCTCCGCTCCCGCTGCTGTCAACCGCCATTGCAGCGGTTCGGGGCTCGCTGGCCGCCGCCAGCTCACGCCAGGCCACGCTCAGCAGCGAACCCGAACAGCCAGGGCGTGGACGGCCAAATCATGAAAAGCCGGGAGCCCCGGGCGGTGGAAGAGGGGGAAAGCGAGGCCAAGCCGATGGCTCGCAAGGACCCGCCGGCCCGTGATGAACCTTGCACCCATAACTGTGCATTCCAGGTCGGAGCAAAACGCAGACCGCGGCACGCCGGTCTTGCCGCCCGCAAACAGCGTTAAGGGCGAAGGGCGAGGGCGCAAGCCGGCGTAGGACGAGTGACGGGTGCCCACAAAAGGATGTTAGTTCTGGAACAGGACAGCGCGGTGAACTTTGCGACAACGCCTGGGGTCGCAATCGCGCTTTGAGCTTCCTTCAGACATTCACCCCATCGCCACGCCCCGGGGGCAGAGGGGGGGCGAAGCCGGCCATGAACGCGATCTTGGATTGGATAGGCGCCTACGATTGGCACCTCGCGCGCCTCAATGCCGTCGTGCTCGAGCAGAGCGCACCGTGTCGGTTGTCCAAGGTCTCGCGCGATGTCGCCATGGCCGAGAATGTGGCGGCGCTGCTCGAGCTGGAAGGGCCCACATCAAAGGCGGTTCTTTGGGCCCACAATGGCCACGCGGTGCGGCAGAGCCCCTACCTCATCAGCGACAAGGCGGCACCGAACATGGGCAGCCATCTTGATGAGCTTTTCGGGCATCAGCATCGCGTTCAATCAAGGATCGTTTCAGGCGCAAGAGCCGGGGCGGGGTCTCGTTGTCCACACGGTTGGGCCGGCTCAGGAAGGCAGCCTCGATCGAACCCTCGCCGGGGCCGGCATGGGAATGTTTCTCATCGACTTGACTGCCACTCCCGGCGATGGACCAGTCGCCCGATGGCTGGCGGCAAAGCCGCCGACGCGATGGATCGGGGCGGTCTATTCCGAGGCCCGAGCGCAAGAGCACCTGCATGCCGCGGACCCGCGCCGGGAATCCGACATTCTGGATTTCCTGGAGTGCACGACCGCGGCGCGCCCCACTCGCTCTGGCCGCCGGCCACTCTGGTCGAGCCCCGAGCTTGCCGCTTCGCCCACCAATTTGCAGCTCTCCGGCGCTGGTGAGCTGCCGGATTTCTGGACATCCTCGAGCAGCTGGCGGATGCACGGGCACGAGGTGGCGCTTTCGAACGCGCGCTCGCCCGGCGGGGGCCGAACGCTGCGCATTTCGCGTACCGCGGCTCCCTGGCGATGGGGCGAGGGTTGGCTCACGCAAGCGTTCGCTGCTGAGCCCTGGCGCGGCAAACGCTTGCGATTGAGCGGCGCGGTGCGAACCGAAGTCCACGCGGCCGGCGCCGGTGGACAGCTCTATGTCGAGGTGCGGCCTGAACCGCCGGCAGGCGCGATATGGAGGTTGCCCGCCACCCACGTGGCGATGATCGCTCGCCCCGTCCGGTCCGACCAGTGGGAGACCTATCAAGTCGAGGTCGACGGCCGCGAGAGGCCCATTCCATCAGCATCGGCTGCGCGCTGGCTGGGAATGGGACGGCGTGGTTTGGCGATCTCGAGGTGGCCGAGAGCTAAGCCCTGGCTCGCAACGTTGCACACCGTTGCGAGCCACGTCGCCACGCGTCGGTATCGACGATACTCCTGACAGCTGGATGTTGGTCCTCGTAGCCGCCTCTATGGCGTTGGAGTGGTGGCGCACGGTGCGCTCGCGTCGCCATCGCCCGAAATGAGGACCATATCATCGATGCCCGCGAGTGCCCTCTTCAGGCAACGCACAGGGCGATTTCCAGCTGGCAGGCGCCTGCCTGCGGCTTGGACGTCCCGGACCATGCGATCACGTCGTGGCCGAGTGACGCACCTGAGAGACGACGGCGCGCGGCTGCGAGAAGGATCCTTGGGCGGCCACGTTCACGCTTGACCCACACATATCTCAGTGGTTATACGTCAATCAATAGCCAGTCGGTTATCGATCCCAAAATGCCGAACGCTCACGATCTGCTCTTCAGAACGCTCGCCGATCCCACTCGGCGGGCCATCTTCGAGCGATTGTGCCGCGAAGGAGAGCAGACGGTCGGGGCCCTGACGGCTCGGGCCGGGGTCTCGCAACCGGCCGTCTCCAAGCATCTCGGGGTCCTGAAGCAGGCCGGGCTGGTGCGCGACCGCCACGAAGGTCGCCAGACGCACTATAGCGCGCAGCTCGGCGCCTTGGCCCCGCTGATCGACTGGACAAGCCAAATGGCCGGCTTCTGGCAAAACCGGTTCGCCCAACTCGAAGATCTCCTCAAAAGGATGGACCAATGAACAAACCCGCGACCGAAACGCTTTCCGTCATTGTCGAACGAGAAGTCCCTTATCCGCCGGAAAAGATCTGGCGGGCGCTCACGCAACCACACCTGATCGAGGAGTGGCTCATGAAGAATGACTTCAAGCCTGTCGTCGACCACCGCTTCAATTTTCGCGCAGACTGGGGCGCCGTCGACTGTCAGGTCCTGGCAGTCGAGGCGAACAAAACGCTGTCTTACACGTGGGCGGCCTATGGTCTTGAGAGTGTCGTCACTTGGACTCTCACCCCTACGGGCACGGGGACCCACCTGCGCATGGAGCAGTCGGGCTTCCGGCCGGATCAGCGGCAGGCCTACCTGGGCGCCAGGGGCGGGTGGCAGCGCTTCTTTGGAGCCTTGGAGCAGGTATTGGCGCGGACAGATTGAAGTCTGCCGGCACAATTCAAACATAGGCCCTGTTTACAGAGCGGCACAGCGTTGGCATCTGCGGATAGCGGCCATCTGAAGGGCGTCGAGGAAGGAGCGGGCGGGCTTATCATATGGCGTGGCGATAGCGCGGTTGATCTTCAGGTGACCGATCAGGGACAAGAAGTCGAGGCATAAGGATCCAATGAACCCATCGGAACGCATTGACCAGCTGATCGCAGATCTCACAGACTGGCGTGGCAAAGCGTTCGCCCGCATCCGCAAGAGCATCCTTGAGGCCGACCGGGAGATACTCGAGGAATGGAAGTGGATGGGAAGCCCAGTGTGGTCTCACGACGGAATGATCGCCGTCGCCAACGCCCACAAGGATAAGGTGAAACTTACCTTTGCCCACGGGGCGAGCCTCCCAGATCCTGACAAGCTCTTCAACGCGGGCCTCGAAGGCAACGCGAGACGAGCGATCGATTTTTTCGAGGGCGATAAGATTGATGAGCGTGCTCTAAAAAATCTCGTGCGTGCTGCGGTTGATTACAATCAGATCAAATTGAAGAGGAAAGCGCCTGCGGGTACTCGAGCGAAAGTACATAAAAGATAAAAGTGAGCGCAAGCGCGGCCGATAAACGTCCTATCGGAACGGCGCCCGCATCCTTTGACTGCGAACGCAAGAGCGAGCGCGGTAGTTGTGGTTGCTGCCTCATTCCGTCACGCGCGGAGGGCCGGGCGTATGCCCGGCCTGGTCGATGACCTCGACACGAACGGGCACGACGCCGGCCGCAAACATTTCCAGCCAGTCGGCCGCGCGGCGCGACACATCAATTGCGACACATCAATGATGCGACCGGAAACAAAGGGCCCGCGATCGTTGATGCGCACGATCACTGACCGGCCCGCGGAACCCTCCTACCTAACCCGCACACGTGTGCCCAGCGGAAGCGAGCAATGCGCCGCGGTGAACTCGCCTGTCGGCCCCGGGACCCCCCGTAAAAGGGGGCGAGCCCCGCGCCTTCGCTGGCCGAAGCAGAAGTTGCTCCGCGCGCAGCCAGCAAGGCGGCGGGAGGCACTGGTGTCTCATGGGCAAATCGTGATCCCTCGGTATTACCACCCGCTGAGCAACCTCGACGGAACGTGGCAGAAAGGTGCCCCTGATCGAAAAGGCATTTGGCCTTGGACCCCGGGCGCAGCGCAGCGCGACGGCGCAATTCGGACGCGCAGCTACGGAACTTCGCTGCCCGATGCTGCGCAACTCGCACCGCTGGGCCCGGAGCCTCGAATGCTCGTTGGCGTTCCAGTCCTTTCACGGGCAAATCGTGCGATGAACATGCGGCGTCGAGCTCGCCCGAGAGTGCCGAAGGCTCCTCATGCCCCGATGGGAGTATCGCAAACTTGAGTTGAGCAGTGATCAAGACCTGAAGGCGCTTGCCGCTGCAGGCCTAGATGGCTGGGAGCTCGAAGCGCGAAAGCTCGGACCCCGCCACTCCCAACGCTCATCAAGCGCCTTCAGCCGGCGCAAAGGGTGATGAGGCGAACTGACTGCTCTCTATCCGCTCGAGTGATGAGCTAGGCGCGGTACTTCTCGATGTCTTCTCCGGCGTCCTGCTTGTGCTTGAGCCACAATGCCATCCGCCCACGGCCTGACCACGTCTCACCCGTCGCGGGATCGCGGTATTTGGGCTTTGTCCCGGCCGCTGCTTCGTTCTCGTTACCCGCATGCTCTTGCGCTGGTTCGCCCTCGATCGCGCGCTTCAGATAGGCAACGCTATTCGGCGTGATGGCAATGAGCTCCCATCCTTGCTTGCCCGCCTCGCAAAGGAGTTCAATGTCGTCGCCTTTGCGAAGGTGCTCGTTTAGGAGGATCTTGCGGTATTCCCATTCCACGATGCGTCTTCTCCTGAACCGCCCGACGCACACGACGCCGCGATGCGTTATAAGGACTGAACTTTGTCCAAACTGAGGGGTTCGTCGAGGTATATGGTAGTAGCGCTGATACAGAGAAACCACAGCGTGCATTAAAATCAAGTAATCAATCGGCCGGCACTGCCATATTGCGCAAGGTAGCCAGCCGCGTGGCAGGAGCACCAACTGCGCGCAGGAGCGCGGCAGACCAGATGAGCCCCGGCGGTGGCCAGCTGAGCCCTCCGATCGGCGCTGCGCGGGCAACACACGCGGTCGCCCTCATTAATTCGGACGTAGATTCCGGGGGCGTTAACGATCCTGAGGGGCGGCGGGGGGGCCCCTTGGACCATCAGTTTAGGGGCCATCAGTTTAGGCGTGCTGGGAAGCACTCATCGACGCGGTGCATCAGCCACGCAAGCGCATCGTCCGCCGTCGCGAATACAACCTGGTGTTGGAGCACGTGGTCGAGATAGACGTGCCAGCGGCCATAGCGGTTGAGGGTGGCAATGGGTCTACCACGGTAGATGGTGGAGACGAATTCTTGGTCGCCTGAATGCTGGTGAATCTGCATGGTCGTGCCTCATGCTCATCTCGTTGGATCCATTGGCTTGGGTTGTCATTGGTGCTGTGGTTGTCATGGTGCCTGGATTATCATGGTGCCTGGGTTGTCATTGGCCGGGACGCCACGGCTGCGATTGAGCCGGGCGCCGCGACAACCAAAGAGGTGGTAGCGCTACGATCAGCGACAAGAAGTGGGTTGGTCACCAGTGCGTGAAAGCACTGTGACGTGTGCGGGTCACTTCATTCTCACGCGCGCAGCGCGTGATGTTACCCATGGGAAGGATGCGATGCTGCTGCTCGAGGGCAACCACTCAGTGTTCGAACCATGCGCAAGCACATCACGCAGCATGCAAACCGTTCTTGCGGGTCACCGCTTGCTGCTCCTGCGCGAGCAGATCGCAGTAGGTGCGCTGGACCGCGCAATCATCTAGGAGCTTCTTCAGCTCCGCTTCGGCGCGCACGCGTTCGGTGGGGTGAGCGGATAGCTCCTTTATGTGGAGACGGTATTGCTCTATTTGCAGCTCGAGGCTCTCGAGCGCACGGATTGCCTCCCACCGACGCGTCTTGATGTCCACCCTCTTGATGTCCACCCTGCCGATGTCCTCCGCCGCGGCCACTTTGATCTGCCTTGCGAGCAACGCGGAAAGATCAGGAAGGTTCCCGTGCAAGGCCATTCTTGGTTCATGCTTATCGCCCGGGGCGCAGGGCGCAGGTATTGCTCGAGACGCCATCGGCCACCCGGCGGCAGCTCCGGCAACGCAATGAGGTTTCCCGTCGCAGCTTTCCTCGCAAAAAATGCGGGAATGACGTACTGCTTGCGCCGCTACGCGCGATCAGCCATCGCTTGGGCGTGGTCCGTGCTATACCTCGAGACGACAAGAGCACCTGGTGTAAGATTGATGCGACTTTCGTTCGTGCTCCTACGGCAGCTCGCCGTCATCGCTTACGGCATTGTCTATTTCCTGCTGGCTTCCAGCATGGAAGCGGACAATTTGCAGCTGGGCTATTCGCTCGCCTACGTCCTTCCATCAATGCTGGCGCAGACCTTCGTCGTGTGCGGCATCTTTCTCTTCGCGCTCAATGCGAGCAGCGAGTTTGCCAGGATTTGGCAGTGGCTCTTCCCGCTTCTTGTCGTCGAGTTCGCCGCGGGGATGGTGGTTGACGTGACGCACGCCCCTGACGCTCTGGCCATCATCCCAGACGAGCTCTTCAGCATGTGGTTCGTCACTCCTGCGTACTACTTCAACTTCAAGGTCGCGCGCTACACGCGCGGAGGACGCAGTGCGACCTAGCGCAGAGCTCAAGCCTTCACGCATTTGCCTTGTTCAGAGGGTAGGGAAGGCGCGCTAGGAGCGGAGGGGCGCTTTCCGTGTCGTGCACAAGTTCTCTTGCGGGGCGGCTGATCCTCATCGTGGAGGACGAACCCCTGATCGCCCTTGATGTCACAAGGGCAGTGACGAGCGCTGGCGCGAAAGTCGTCTCCGCCGGATACCTCGAGTCGGGCCTGTGCAGCACGGAACACCCAGCACTCTCCGCCGCTGTGGTCGATTTGCGCTTAACGGATGGCATCGGCACCAAGATTTGTGAGCGATTGCGCCGGCGTCGCGTACCGTTCATCATTCACACCGCCTATCCACGGATGTTCGCCAGTGCGCAGTGGCCTGACGTTCCCATCTTGACGAAGCCGGCGCGACCGGAAGAGATCGTGTCGGCGCTTCAGCGTCTGCTCAAATAGTGTCGAGCCCAACTTTCGTGGGTTTTGCAGACGAGGTCCGTTCTCCTCTCCGCGGCTCACCAGCGAGGGAAAGACACGCGTGGGCGGCTCTGGGCCACGATCTGCCGCTCGAGGGATGCGCTGGTCATCGGCTGGCGGTGCGCATGCCGCCCTGCAGCGAGAACCGCGCATCCTGCCCCAGCATCCTGGCGGGCAGCCTCATTGGCAAAAGCAAACCGCACCGACCGGCAGCGCGACCCTCCATTACCCATGCCACGCAACGTAGCGCCATCCTGATTGCCGCCTAGATTGCTGGCCTGATTGCCGATCGTGGCGGCTGCGCTTGTTGTCGGCCGGCCAGGGGATTAATTTAATTTATCGCGAAGACCGGCAGGGAGCGCCCAAGCATGGCAGGAGAATCCGCACAGTTTGGATTGCGGTCGAGGCCGCCGACGCCGGCGATCCGGCCATTTGATTTGATGCCGCGGCTGAGATCCATGCTCGATCACGCCAATGCGGCGTTAGCACAGCCGTTTTGCGGTTTCAGCGCTGGTCCGACCGCGTCGGGGCTATTCAGGGCAGCGAAGACCGGTGTTTCCCTGGCGCCGCTCGAGCAGGCGGCACGGTCCTTTCTATCGAACCTGAACGCGCAACAGCGCCAGGCCGCGCGCTTCGCGATCGACGACCTGGCCTGGCGGAAATGGTCGAATATTCACCCCTGGCTCATGCGGCATGGCGTCTGCCTTGCGGATCTCCAACATGATCAGCGCGACGCTGCGCTCGGTCTCCTGCGCGAAACCATGAGCTCGACGGGATACGGGAGCGCCCGCGACGTCATGAAGCTCAATGAGCACGCCCTCGAGATCACCGGCAAACCCGAAGAATACGGGGAATGGCTCTATTGGATCAGTGTGTTTGGCACGCCCTCGCCGAGCGAGCCCTGGGGCTGGCAAATCGATGGCCACCACCTCAATATCAACTGCTTTGTGCTGGGTGACCAGCTGGTGATGACGCCGACCTTCATGGGCTCCGAACCGGTGCTGGCACGCTTCGGCAAATACCAGGGAACGCGCGTCTTTGCCACCGAGGAGGAGCAGGGCCATGCGCTGATGCGCGCACTCTCCCTCGACGAACGCAAGCAAGCGACGATCGGCAACGATCTCCCATCGGAACTGCTTTTGGGCGCGTTCCAGGACAACCGCCAGATAGAGCCCGTTGGGATCCGTTACGACGAACTGCCACCCGAAGGGCGCGAGCGGCTCACGGCGCTGCTCGCGACGTATACCGGGCGCTTACGTCAGGGCCATGCCGAGATCCGCTACGACGAGGTAAAGCGCCACCTGAGCGAGACGTATTTCGCATGGATCGGACCGTTCGATGCCACGAGCCCCTTCTACTATCGTGTCCTCAACCCGGTGATCCTCGTCGAGTTCGACCACCAGTCCGGCATCATGTACGATAACGACAAGCCCTCGCGCGACCACATCCACACGGTGGTGCGCACCCCCAATGGCAACGATTACGGCAAGGACCTGCTGCGCCAACACTATGCGCTCAGCGAACACTCGCATGGATTGGTGACGCATCGCCATAGGTGAAGCGGGGAGGAGCACCCGCGGCGACACTCAAACCCGCTCTCCTTCGCAGCGCCATTGCGAGCGTCGGGCTACCGGCATAGGGTCTGTGCACTCGATTGCGGGTGCGCCCCTGATGGCCGCGGGCGGCAGGGATCATGCGCTGCGCGCGGCAGCCGACCCATTGGATTGGCTCTACTCGCCTTAGGATCCGACAGCAGGAGTGATCCCGATGCGAATCGTCGATCTTAGCCGCGACCTCTACCATCGCACGCCCACCTACCCGGGCCAGCCGCCGATCATCCACGGCATCTGGAAGACGCACGCGGAAGCCTTTGCCGAATCGGGCAACATCCACGGCAACAGCGTCATGTATTTCTCGATGCCAGACCATGGCGGAACGCACATCGATGCACCGCGCCACTTCGGACCGGAGGGGGTATCCATCGATGAGTACCCGCTCGAGCACTGTATCGTGCCCGGAATCTGCATCGACCTGCGGCACGCCGAGCCGAGAGCGCAGATCACGCCGGCCGAGCTGGAGGCAGCGGTAAAGAAGGCGGGTGTGCCCATCCCGAAGCGCGGCACGGTGCTTCTCTGCACGGGCCATCACGCGCGCACCTTTCCAAAGCCCGCCTACGCAACCGACAATCCGGGGGTGAACGTGGCAGCAACGCAGTGGCTGGCACAGCAGGGCATTGTGCATTTCGGCATCGACTCCATGCGCCCCGGGCCGGAGGGGGAGGTAAATACACTTGTGCACAAGGCGTGCTTGGAGCTCGGTATCACGCACATCGAGAGCCTGTGCAATCTCGAGAGCCTCCTGGGACTGGGAGAGTTCCGCTTCATCGGCCTGCCGCTCAAATGGCGCGGTGGCACCGGCTCCCCGATCCGCGCGGTGGCGCTCTTCGAGGCTTAGGGTCGGCCGGATGGAGATGGTGATGAAGGGATGGCGTGCTCGGCTCGGCTTCCTCATTCCACCAGGCAACCCGACTGTCGAACCGGAAATGATCGCGATGACGCCGCCCGGCGTATCGGTGCATTTCGCGCGGATGGTCGCGCGTGGACCCACCGGAACCCACCATGGGCAAGAGGAACGCAACCGCAGCCAGATCGAACACATCGACGAGACTGCAGCCCTGCTGGCGATGGTGAAGCCCAGGGTCATGGTGATCGCTCATACGGCGACGAGTTACACGCTCGGCAGGAGCGCCGAGGCCGCACTCCTGCGGCGCATGCAAGCTCAATACGCAATGCCTGTCGCGACGGCCTTCGGCAGCGTCGCCGCGGCACTCACCTCCCTCGGCATCAAGCGCGTCGCACTTGGCACGCCCTACAGCGAGGAGATCACGCTCAAGGCGAGGACCCATCTGGTGGAGCACGGCTTCGAGGTGGTCAGCTGCGGCCGCCTTGAGCGTGTCACGGACATTTACGAGGAGACGCCCCAGCGTGCCTATGCGCTCGGACGCTCCGTTGACGCGCCGCTCGCGCAGGCGGTCTTTCTCAGCGGCACCGGCATGCCCACTATTTCGATCTTGGAAACGCTCGAGCACGACCTCGGCAAGCCGGTGATTTCTGCGGCCTCCGCCATGATGTGGTATGCCCTGCGACTGGCCGGCGTGCGCCAACCCCTGGCCGGCTATGGTCGATTGCACATCTCTACGAGCGAACAATAGAAAGGAGTGTTGCCATGGTTGCCAAGATCGAGCGCCTTGCTGCCAAGGACGTCTTTGACCCGCCCACCTACACCCAGGCGATGAAAGTCACCGAAGCGCAAACGATTTTATTCATCTCGGGGCAGGTGGCATACAACGAAAAGGGCCAAGTCGCCCACGCAGGTGACTTCCCCGCCCAAGCACGCGCCACCTACAGGGCATTGAAGGCGCAGGTTGAGGCGGCAGGAGGCACCCTCGCCAACGTCGTCAAACTTAACACCTACCTCGTGGATATTCGGCACCGCAACGACTTGGCCGTGATCCGGGAGGAGTTCTTCGGAAAGAGGGGCCCCGCGTCGACGCTGGTCGGGGTTACCGCATTAGCCCAGCCAGGTTGGCTCATCGAGGTCGAGGCGATAGCCGTCATCTGACCATCTGATCACGATGCTCGTGCTCCCAGGCGACTAACACGTTGGCACCGCCGGGCAGACCTTGCCCGCGAATGGGGGCCACGGACGCCGTGCTCGTTCGGTCTCCCCGCGCGAGGCTGGGCTGTGGTCTGCCGCGTAGCGCAGGCCCAGCCGCAACGGCAGCGCTTGGAAATCAGTCAATTTGCTGAGAGACGCAGGGACGGTGGCCCTTAGTCAGTGAGCGCCGCGCATCGGCGGTTGCGGCAGCGCCGAACTCACGGGTAGTCTCATCAGCGAGAAAACGGGCGCTGTCGAGCAGAGAGGGCCGCATGGGAACGGGCAAGAGGATCCTGGCGAGCGTCGCCCTGATGCTGACGCCGCTTTTGGCGCCGGCGGCATTCGCGCACCATGTGATGGGGGGTGAGTTGCCGCGCACCGCGTGGCAGGGCCTGCTATCGGGCTTCAGCCATCCCATCATCGGCATCGACCATTTTGCGTTCATCGTCGGGATCGGCTTCATGTCCCGCATTGTGGGGCGGGTCATGCTGCTACCCTTATTGTTCATGATCGGCAGCATCGGGGGCTGCTTCGTGCATGTCTTCAATTACTCGTTGCCATGGTCCGAACTGGCCATTGCCATCAGCCTCGCGCTCGCGGCGGCCATGGTAGCAACGCGTGAAAGAGCTCCGCTCGGTGTTCTGGCGGCGCTAATCACCATCGCGGGGGCGGCGCACGGGTACGCCTACGGCGAGAGCATAGTCGGAGCGGAACCGGCACCGCTGACCGCGTACATAATCGGCTTTGGCGTCATCCAGTATGCCATCGCCCTGGGCAGTTGCCTTGCGCTCGCCATGATGGCAAGACGCCACTACTTTGGCGAAGAGACCGTGATGCGCGCGGCCGGCGGGGGCTTCGCTCTGGTTGCCGGCGGCATGATAGTCAACCTCATCCTCTCGGGGTGAAGGCTGAGGCCCTGGCACAGTGAGCGCTATTGCGCCGCGACCCGGAGGTTCGATGCGGGACTTCTTTAGCGATATCGACCCGCATCGAACGCAGGCTGCCTGCCGAGCGTCAAGGCGTGAGGTGTCGATGGCAGCGACGGTTGAGCCTGGTCTGGGTCGAGTTCCTTTGCGCCCAGTTGACCTCATGAGTTGACCTCATGAGTTGCCCTCGTGAGTTGCCCTCATGAGTCGCCTGCGCCCAGTTCGTCGCGCCTAGCCAACGCTCGGAGCAGGCTCTCAGCGGCCACGCGCGGGGGCGCAAGGCAGTCTCCCGCGGAAGCCCTTCGGGGACAACATGGATCCTATTTGATCCCTGCTGCCTCGAGGTAGCGAGCATCGTAGTATTGTGCAGGGTCGGTCAGCGTCTTCTCTGGGAAGCCGTATTTGGAGCGCAGAGCCAGCACGGTCTTGATGGCCTCGGGATCGAACAGCGGCTTCCGGAAGAAGCCGGTCTTGTCATTGACGTAGATGTTGTAGGCCTTGGTCGCGAGCTCCGGTGTCATACCGGCGGCATGGGCGATCAGAATGGCCTCGACGATCGGCCGGTTCTTGGGATCGTACATGGCCTCGAGGCCTTTGGCGTACGCGCGCACGAAGCGAACAAGGAGGTCGCGGTTGGCCTCGGCCCACGACTTCTTTACGCCGGCCACGATGCCGAGATAAGGCCCCAATACGTCGCGGGCGCGCACGAGAGTGTTGAAGCCGCGCGCCTCACCGAGCAGCTCAAAGGGCGTCATCTGCGTCGTCGCAGCATGGGACGGGTTTTCGAGCATGTCGCGGAAGCGATTGGCAACGCCGCCGGCGCGCTCGAACTTCACCTCGTTTTCTGGAACGCCCTTCCTCGCCAGGACTTCACGCAGCACGAAGGCAAACCCCGTGGTCATGGCGTCGACGGTTAGCGTGTGGCCCTTCAGCGCCTCGACCGAGGTGATGTCCTTCTGCGCCGAGATCGACAGGAAGCCGTCGTCCGATGCAAGGACTGCGATCAGGTCGACGTTGGTTCCCGGCGGGAGATAGGCTTCGTTCTGACCCTCGCGATAAGCGATAATGTTGTCGATCGCGGTAAAACCCATGTCATAGGTGCCGGCGATCAAATGTGTGAGCTGGTAGGTGGAGCCGGGTGTGAAGTCGATTTTCACCTCGATCTTCTCGGCGGCGAAGAGGCCCTGCCGCTCAGTCATCCAGATCGGCAGGTTGAAGCCGCCCGCGAAGTTGATCATGCGGATCACCTGTGGTGGGTTGGGGTGCCTCTCCGGAAATGGTCTGGCTTCGGAGGGCTGCTGGGCGCGAGCGGCTGCAGTCGTCAGCGCGATGGCGAGAACAGCGATGGGCCAAACCTTGGTCATAGTCACCTCCGAGTTCTTGAGCGCTGGGGCGCCGCCGCCAAGATAGCCACCGCCGTGCAAAGCGCCATAGGGTTGACGATCGGGGTCCAGCCGAAAGAGGTGGAGCGAGCCACCGCCGTCGCTCTCGGCCGCCGATGTCCATCTTTCGCCGGGCCCCCGACAAATTCGCGCTCGATCAGAAGGCCGCTCGCGCGCAGCGTTGCTCGCGCCGTGCCGTGTTGCGGCCAATGAGCGGGGCAGAGTGGGTCGGCGATCGATTATGCGACTGACGCTTGCAGCGCTTCACGTTCACGCTCTGGCATCGCAGCGATCCGACGCCGACCAATGAAGCGCATCATGGCGAAGCCCGCGAGGAACAGCGCGATCTTACTTACGATCCCAAACACGGGCATGAACCATGCCCATGTGATCACGCTGTAGTTCAGGGCAACGAACACGTTTACCGCGGCGGAAGCAAACATCAGCCCCGCCCAAAGAAACCCGACGATGACGGCGATGTCGGCGACCACCGCCTTTGCCACTGGGGGCAGGTAGCGGTTGATCCATCCAGGCTTTAGCATGACGATGCCGACGATCGTGTAAAGCACGGTCGGCTTAACCATCACAAAGCGTGGGTCGTCTGTGATGAAAGCCGCCGTGCCCGAAGCTACCACCAGGAAAAGGCTTAGCCATTCCATCGTCTCGATGGGCTTCTTGCGCGCAAACTGCACGCTGATCTGTGCAATGCCGAGCGCCATTCCCAGAGCAACGGCGAGCGGGATGTTGTGGGTGAGGAGGTAGACGACGAGAAAGAGGATCGTCGACGCGAGGTCGAGGAGCAGCAGCTTTCCTGCGTGCAGGAGATTCTTCATCGTCTCTCTTTCCTTGCCCACCGACGAGCTCTCTTCCACTTCGGGCCCGATCGCTTCTGAGCCGGTTGTCGCATATTCGATTGGACTTCCGTTTGCGTGAGCGGCCAGCGCGGCGATGCCAAGGCGATGCACAATTGTTGAGCTGATACGTCTCGTAAAGTACGCACGCAACTCACGCCCGAGAAGAAGAAGTGTCCTGCCTGAGCAAGCCCAGCATCTCCAGTAGGACGAATATGCTCCACCCGCAAGCGACCCAAGTTGGGGGCGGGCTTTTCTGCGGGGCGTCAAGCCGCGCTGGTGGAGTGAAGCGTCTTGTGGGCCACGCCTTTAACGATCCCACGGAACCAGGCGAGCAGCGGATCGTGCTCGCGGACATGCGACCATACGAGGGTGAGGGGAAGATCTGCGGCCGGAAACGGCGCAGGCTTAATGATCAAGTGGAAGAGGGGCGCCAATCGCCGCGCGAAGCTTTCCGAAATGGTTGTCACCATGTCAGTGGCGGCAACCGTCGCCAGCGCGGCCGTGAAGTGGGGCGATGTGAAGGCAATTGTGCGCGTGATGCCGGCTTCGGCGAGGATCGTATCCATTTCGGATTGGCGATCGCCAAGTATCGCCACGGTGGCATGTTTGAACCGACCGTAGTCGGCCAGAGTCCATCGGCGCTTCGCGGCAGGGTGTCCCCGGCGCATCACAACGGCCAGGCGGTCAGTTGCAATCGGCATGCTTCTGGCCCCCGACGGTAGCGCAGAGGAGGCCAGCGCAAAGGCAAAGTCGACGGAACCGTCTTCCATCCGCGTGGAGATGTCGGGCGAATAAGGCACCATCTGCAGCGCGATCGATGGTGCCTCGCGCGACAAGCGCGCGATGATGGCAGGACCGAACAGAATGGTGTGAGTGTCGGTCGCAGCGATGCGGATGATGCGCTCGGCCGTGGATGGGTCAAAGCCAGGCTCTTGGAAGACGCCCTTGAGCTGGCTTAGCGCCGCGACGACGGCGGGCAAGAGGCCTTGCGCGCGCGGTGAGAGCACGAGGCCGGATTGGCCGCGCACCAGCAGCGGATCCCCGAGAACCGCCCGCAGGCGGGCAAGCGCGCGGCTCATGGCGGGCTGGCTCAGCCCAACCTCCGAAGCTGCGCGGGTGACGTGGCGCAGGCGCAGCAGCGCCTCGAGCGGCGGCAACAGGTTGAGATCGACGCCATTTAAATTCACTTCGCGCATGATGGGAATATAAACCATGCATTGGAAGCATGCCAAGCCCTATGCTTGTCTGCCCGTGCTCGATGAGGAGATAGGCGATGGAAAAGCCAATCGTGGTGTTCGGCTATGGGCCGGTCGGCCAGGCTGTAGCCGAGGCTGTGATCAGGCAGGGCCGATCGGTATCGATCGCGCAGCGGACGCCGCCGGCCAGGCCTTTGGCGGGTGCTGCCTTCAAGCCATGCGATGTGCTCGACGCGGAGGCGGTGCGCAATGCTGTGGCTGGCGCCAGCCAAATCGTCATGACCGTTGGGTTTCCCTATCTCGGCCGTGTCTGGAAGACGGCCTGGCCGCGGGCCATGACCAATCTCGTGGAGGCCTGCGCGGCGCAGCGGGTGCGCATGGTATTTGCTGACAATCTCTATATGTACGGACCGCAAGCGGCACCGCTCAGAGAGGACATGGCCCTGACGGACTACGGAGTAAAGCCGGCAGCGCGCGCTGAGGTGACGCGTATCTGGAAGACCGCATGCGATGCCGGGCGGGTGCGGGTGGCGGCGCTGCGGGCGCCGGACTTTTACGGGCCGGGGGTGAGCCTGTCGCATATCGGAAACGTGGCATTCGGCGCGCTCGCCAGAGGCAAGGCTGCCAGCTTGCTGATACCTCCCGACACGCCCCATGCCTTTGCCTATGTGCCGGATATTGCGCGCGCCATCGCCACACTGCTCGATGCCTCCGACGACGCCTTCGGACAAGCGTGGCACGTGCCCTGCGCGCCGTTGAGAACGCCGCGACAAATCCTGGCCGTGGGGGCTGCAGCGATCGGCCGGAAGCTCCGCATCCGCAGCCTTCCGCTGTGGCTGCTGCCGGCGGCTGGCTTTGTCTCCCCGTTTCTGCGCGAGGTTGCCGAGATGCGCTTTACGTTCGACCGGCCCTATGACGTCGACAGCAGGAAGTTCGGCAGCAGGTTCTGGAACGATGCCACTCCATTCGAGGTCGGTTCGCCGGCGGCTGCGCGGTCGTTTTTGGCGCAGGTCTAAGCGCTCCTTGCGCAGGCGCCTCCCCGAAATGGCATGGGCCAAAGCGCCTGGCGGAAGGCAGGAGCGTCACGGCCACCACACCCCTGGAGGCGGGGCTCATGTGCTTGCGTTCCAAATTTTGTTGCCATGACGATTGGGCTGGGTTGAGCCATCCGTGGGGCCAAATGAAGATGGGATTTCTTGGATCGCCTGCGCTATCCCTGCCGCGGCCGACGGCGCCTGGCCAACGATGGGCTAGGCTTGGTTGGCTGTCGAGAGAGCGCTTTGAGCTTTTTGGGTGCCACTAGCTCCCAGGCCCGCCTTAGCCGATGCTGCAGCTCCCGATCGCCGATCTGCGCCATGCGGATCAGGATCGCCGGCCAGCCCTTGTAGTGATCGGTTTCGAAATAGATCGCAGGTGCTGCGGCAATCAACATCTCCTTTTCCTCGAGCGCGCAGCGCAGCACCAGCGTACTGGGGTCCTTCATGCGCAGGAGGAATTTGCCGCCAGCCCTCAGAGACGGCGTGCCGTAGGAGGTCGACACCTCGATGCCCGTCAGACCGGCTTCATCCGCGCAGGCGCGAGCCCGGTCGAAGGCTGCCATGTCGGCTGGCGTTGCATGTTCATCGAGGGTGCGGAGGAGCTTGCGGGGCGCCACGTTCTTCCATGCCATGGTGATGGCGCTTTCGAGCGCCGCTCGGTCGGCCGCCGCGAGACGCACCTGCGTGCTGCCGCTGCGCCCCCATCCGCCCGACACGGGGGTGAACAGTTCGGGCTCGCTCTCCACCAGCATGCGCTGCTGCTCGGGAGTGAGCTTCACCATAGCCCAGCCTTTGTCGGGATAGCCAAGCGTGGCGAAGATGCGCTTGCCGACCCGAAAGTCAGCGTGGCCCATGTGCGAGCCCTCTACCGCTTGTGGTAGACGCAATGCGAGGCGTCGGAATGTGGCAGCGCTCATCGGGATCACCATGGAGTGGTTAGTTCGCGCTAACCTTGCCTGATGCGTGGGCGCGTTCAAGGCGCCACGTCGATCCGCTGCTGGGTTGGGGCCCTTAAAAGGTCTGTCGTGATCCTGAACGTTGCGCGTGGCGCCGTAACCGAAGGGTACTTACGGACCTGATCTTGATATTGTTTGGCCATTGCAGTCCGCGACCTTAACCACTCGCTCCCGTCGAGCCCACTGTCTGCCGCAAGAGCGCCCCAGTGGATGGATGTTGCCGGGTGGTCTGCGGGCGAGCAAGCGACTCTTCAAGCGGCTCTGAGTAGCCATGGCAAGCCCTAAGGTGTTGTTCATCGATGGCCTTCCTGGTTCGGGCAAGACCACGACCGCGAAGGATGTTGGCCACGGTTTTCCTGGAAGCCGGGTCTATCTCGAATCGGCTCCTGACCATCCTCTGCTCGTGGGCTCCCCAGACGACATGGGAGCCGCCTTCGCAAACATCCATGAGATCCATTCGGTGGAGTCGTTTGCGACAGCAGCGCTCGATCGGTTAGACGCGTTCTTGAAGACCGCGCAAGATGGCGCGCCATATGTGTTTGAAAGCCATCCCATTCAGAGCACGGTTCGTGTTCTGCTTCAACTTGATGCATCAGAGTCAGCGATCAAGGAGTTCTGGTTCAATCTGCAGGACCGGTTGAGCTCTGTTAACCCGCGGCTGCTCTATTTGCGGGAGAGCGATCCGCGGCAAGCTTTATTGGAGATCATTCGGAAGCGAGGACCGGCCTGGGAAACGTATTTGGTCGAAGCCTTCAACCAATTCCCTTGGGCGAAATCCCGAGGCCTATCAGGCATCGAGGGCGTCGGCGAGTTATTCGCGCAGTATTCGGCGGCAATCGATCGGCTGGTGGCGACGTGGCGGTTTCCATTTTTGGCACTTCCGGCACGGCCAGCGAGCTATCAGGAGCGACGAAAGACGCTCGTTCGCTGGTTGGTGGCCAACCCATAGTCCTGCCGATGCTGTGGCCGACCGGTCGCTAGCTGTGTCGAAGTGGCAGGAGACCGTAGGTCCACGCGGCGAGGATAACTGCAACCCCGGCCGCGATGCCGGCGGCTGAGTGGTACCAGGCGGCGATCACCGTAATCAGATCTCCAGCGAGTCTGATTGCTTGAACGGTCAAAGTCATGTACCGCTCGAGATACGCGCCGAGCCGAGAATTTTTGTAAGGCGAAAGATCAGCAAAGTGCAGGACGGCCGCCGACGCGACAACGGGCGGAACAAGGTGCGTGACAAGGCCCGCAACTAATTGATGCTGCCAGAAGAAGTAGAGCGAGACCACGGCGGCGATGACGTCCGCCGCAAGCTTCAAGGGATGCACCTGGTGAAGGAGGATCTTCTCTGGCGTCATGGGCGGATTGTAGCATGCCGCCGCACCTATTGATTGACCCTTCGAGCGGGACAGCTTCGAGTGCGTTGAATGTGACCGGTTCACTCCCTGCGCGACCGATTGCTGCTGATGAGCTCCCGTGGAAATGGATCGGGTTCCCTGCGGGATCAGATCGGCGCGGCCATCAGAGACATCATGCGCGACGAACAGAATGAGAAGGTCGCGCCGATCTATTCGCTTCGAGAACTTCGACAATCGTCTCGGGCAAACTTTGGACGTTGCGGGCATAGAGTGAAGCGCACCTTCTACAGCGCGGCCGCTGCGCAATTCGCGCCAGTGGTTGCTAGCCCTGTGCCAGGTTCGACGCCGTTGTCGCTTAGGCAATTCAATAAGAACGACCATCCTTATGAGCAAACTTCCATTTGCCGTCCACACCCAGCACGGCTTGGAGGTCGTCATTCGGGTAGCTGACCATATCGCCGTCCGCGCGGTCACCTATCTCGAGGTAGACCACGTCTTTCTCGGTCCTGTTGACCAGTTGATGCGCAACGCCGCGCGCCGGAAATCCGGCACACATTCCGGGGGCGAGGATGACTTCCCCAGTGTCGGTCACGAGCGTTGGTTCGCCTTCCAAAATGTATACGAACTCATCTTGCCGGCTATGTTGGTGCAGCAGCGCGGATTCGCCGCCTGGCGACAATCTTGTAAGATTTACGCCAAAGCTCTTGAGACCGAAGAGGTCGCCCAGCGGTCGTTTCTCGCGCTTGGCCATTCGGCTCAAGAAAGGTTCCGGATAGTTCGATGGCCTGGCGCGTGGCGGCGCAGTTCCAGCCGTGATTGCTAGCGAGCCTGGCATCCTGCTGTAGACCATCTTCTATCTCCCTCTGCAAGCTAAACTCCGTGCATCACACCCCGCGGAAACTGCATGCTGCGATCGTAGAGACAGCATCAGGGTGCACGCCCTCTCCACGCTGGCGTTCTTGTCTTCAGTACGTCCGATGATGAACATTCCTCGCAGCAAAGACGCATTTCGCCACCATAGCAGTAATCTGCGCGGCGCGAGGAGGCCGAACAGATGATTGGGAGGATCAAAGGCGCTAGTCCAAAGGAGGCATAGATTCCAATCCGTCGCGGCTCAGCCTTTCAACACAAGTGCAGCCCCGCTGACGGCAGAGATGGCTAACAGGCAAGCGCGGATTATGCGAGCGCTCACCAGCTGAGATAGCCACGATGAGACGAAGTAGCCGATGCCCAACCCCGGCAACAGGAGTGCGCTAACACAAAGCTCCCGCCAGCCGAACTTGCCGATGATCAACAACGCACCGAGCGCGATGGGATTTGAAAACACGAAGAACGGAAGCAGCACACTGCGAATGCGCCTCGGGCTTTGGCGCTGATACAGCAGCGCTATCGGGGGGCCGTGGGCGCCGGCAATGATGCCCATGACGCCGGCTGCCGAGCTCGCCGCCAAGAGCGTTCGCGTAGTCGGCGTAATTTGGTATCCCACTGCGCTGAGTGCGACCGCGGCGAGAACGAAAAGTCCTAAAA
>Ga0306920_100001130_pt1 | contig 32858 bp, 29 predicted proteins | sample flu12Cox44000170_FD_204666 | JGI IMG/M metagenome (GOLD analysis project Ga0306920, IMG submission 204666) | Lab enrichment of tropical soil microbial communities from Luquillo Experimental Forest, Puerto Rico - flux4day.12C.oxic.44.000.170 (v2)... | ecosystem: Environmental > Terrestrial >...
CGGTCTTGATGTAGCCGGAAGGTTTCATGTCCAACTGCCCGACGACCAGTTCGGAGGCGGGCGTGTGACCGATGGCGATGAAGACGCCATCGGCGGTGCGCTCGGTGAGCGCGCCGGTCTTGACGTTGCGCAGGACGACGCCCTTCACCTTGAGCGGGTTTTCGTCGCCGACGACCTCTTCCAGCACGCTGTCCCAGATCACCGAAATCTTCGGATTTTTGAGCAGACGATCTTGCAGAATCTTCTCCGCGCGGAAGCTGTCGCGTCGGTGCACGAGCGTGACGGTGGAAGCGAAATTGGTGAGGAACAAAGCCTCCTCGACCGCGGTATTGCCGCCGCCGATCACCAGCACCTCCTTGCCGCGGTAGAAGAAGCCGTCGCAGGTGGCGCAGGCGGAAACGCCATAGCCCTTGAATTTCTGCTCTGACGGCAATTCGAGCCAGCGCGCCTGGGCGCCGGTGGCGACGATGAGGCTGTCGGCCAGGTAGCGATCGCCGGAATCGCATTCGATCCGGAACGGCCGCCGGCCGAGATCGACTTTGCTCACGTGATCGGGGAGGAGTCTGGCGCCCACATGCTCCGCCTGCTTTTGCATCTGCTCCATCAGCCAGGGGCCCTGGATGACATCGGCGAAGCCGGGATAGTTCTCGACATCGGTGGTGATGGTGAGCTGCCCGCCGGGCTGGATGCCCTGAATCAACACCGGCTCCAGCATGGCGCGGGCGGCATAGATCGCGGCGGTATAGCCGGCCGCCCCCGAACCGATGATGACGAGCTTCGCGTGATTCATCTTCCCCATCGACGACAGACCCCCGTGGTGCGCTGACAACAAAGCGCCTGCAGCAAATCGCGCGCCGATTTGCGCGGCCGGAACGATCCGCTCGGTTCCCAGGCGGGCGGGAACGGGGGTCGAAACGCGCATCGACGCTCTGCACAATCTATGGCTTCGCGGCAGCTATGCAAGATACGCAGATCAAGAGCCACAGGCTTGTGAACTTTGGCCGCACAAGCCTGGTGCCAAGATACCGCTGAGCAATAATGTTTCGCGGTTGCCCGGCGCGGTTGCTAACAATGGGGCGACCCGCAGCGAATCTCCGGAGCTTCCGTGCCCGCGCGTCTCGATGCCATCGATCAGCAGATTCTAAAGGAGCTGCAGGAGGATGGCCGCATCACCAATGTCGAGCTTGCGCGCCGGGTCGGCATCTCGGCTCCCCCCTGTCTGCGGCGGGTGCGCGCGCTCGAACGGGCGGGTTACATCAAGGGCTATCGCGCGCTGCTCGACGAAAAGCTCCTCGGCTACGAGGTGACGGTCTTCGCCATGGTGCACCTGACGAGCCAAGCGGAAGCCGACCTCAAGGCGTTCGAGGATTTCGTGCGCGCCCAACCGCTGGTGCGCGAATGCTGGATGCTGTCGGGCGAGATCGATTTCGTCCTCAAATGCGTGGCGCCCGACCTCAAGACCTTCCAAGCCTTCGTCGCCGAACTCACCGCCGCGCCGCACGTGCGCAACGTCAAGACGTCGCTGACGCTGCGCAATTCCAAGGACGCCGCGATGGTGCCCATGGAGATGAAGGCGCGCTGAAGGACTTCTTGGTATTGGGCGCACACCCACGCGGCGCACTTGCTGTGCTCCCCTCTCCACAAGGGGGAGGGTAAGAACGAGTTCGTCGCTCGCGCGTGCCTCTGGTCCCGAGTTTATTGCGCAGCCTGGGCGCGCGCGCTCGCGAAGGCCGGCATCACCTCGCGCGCAAACAGCTCGAGCGAGCGCAGCGATTCCGCGTGCGTCATGTCGCCGAACGCCAGCCATGATACGAAGTAATTGCTGCCGGTCGCCTCGACCTCCGCGGCGACGAAATCACGGACGGTGCGGGGCGATCCGGCGACGGCATTGTCGATTGCGGCAAGCTCGTCGAAGGTGGGCGGGTAAAGCGCCGCGATCCGCGGCTCGGCGCCATGGCGCGCGAACAGCCAGCGGAAACTGCTGCGCCAGCGCGGATAGGCGCGCCGCGCGATCGCAAGCGCCGCCTCGTCGGTCTCGGCCACCACCACGTGGCGCGCAGCTCCCATGAACGGCGTTTGCGCCTTGCCGAGCCGGGCGCGCTCGGCGCGGTAGCGATCGAGGATGAGGCGCACCATCGGGCGCAACGCGATAGTCACGATGTTCACATCGTTGGCCGCCGGCCAATCGGCATTCTCGGGGATCGTGATTCCATACCAAAGCGGCGGATGCGGGCGCTGCAGCGGGCGCAGGATCATCGGCACGTTGCGAAACTGGTAGTGCTTGCCTTCGAACGTTAGCTCGTCGCAGGTGAGGCCCTTGAGAATGAGCTGGAAGGCTTCGTGATAGATCTCGCCGGTCTGCGCGAAGTCGAGTCCGTAAGCGCGGGTCTCGAACGGCGACACGCCGCGCCCGATCCCAAGCTCGAGGCGGCCGCCGCTCATCTGATCGAGCATGCAAATTTCCTCAATCAAGCGCAGCGGATGATAGAACGGCAAAAGGTAGACGAGCGGGCCGAAGCGCAATGTCTTGGTGCGCTGCGTCAGCGCTGCGAGGATCAGCCCCGGCGAAGCGGCGCAGCCGAGCGGCGTCGAATGGTGCTCGGCAAGATGATAGCCGTGGATGCCGCTGCGATCGTAGGCTTCGATCAGGTCGAGGCGGTCGGCGTAAAGCTTGTCGAGCGGGCCGCCCGCATCGTCCATGTGGTCGAACACGCCGAATTTCATGCACTGTCCCCCAATTCGCTCGGTCCCTCAGCAAGCGCGGGCTCAAATTAAGTCGTCATTGCCGGGCTTGACACCGCAAGTCGGGTTTACCCGACTTGCGGCACATTATACTGCGCAACTCGGGCAAGCCCGAGTTCGTCCCTCTTCGCGCAAGCTTCTTACAAAGAAGATGGATGCGCGGGTCATAAGCGCGTTCACGCGCGTCTTCTACGCGCTTCTGCCCGCGCATGACCGGCGGAAGAATTGCCTTGATCTAGCGCCTATGGCGCAATCCAATCGGGATGCGCGCGACGCAGGATGCCCAGCAGCGCTCTAGCGCCACTCGACCTTCTTGATCTCGTAGGCTTTGGCCCCGCTCGGGGTCATCACCTCGACGCTGGTGCCCTTGCCCTTGCCGATCAGCGCGCGCGCGAGCGGCGACGTGATCGAGATCTTGCCCTTCTTGGCATCGGCCTCGGGCTCGCCGACGAGCTGCCAGACCTGTTTCTTGTCGGTGTCCTCGTCGACCAACGTCACTGTCGCACCGAAGGTGATGGTATCGCCCGAGAGTTTCGACACGTCGATCACCTCGGCGCGCGCGAGCTTGTCCTCGAGCTCGGCAATGCGCGTCTCGTTGTGCGACTGCGTCTCCTTGGCGGCGTGGTATTCGGCATTTTCCGACAAATCGCCGTGAGTGCGCGCGTCCGTAATCTGCTGGATGATCCGCGGCCGCTCGACTTGCTGGCGGTGCTTGAGCTCATGCTCGAGCGCCGCGTAGCCCTCCGCCGTCATCGGGATCTTGTCCATTTGTTCCTTCGAACCTCCGACTACAGCCGAGAGACAATAATTCCGATCGCGGGCCGAAAGCGTCGTTCGGCCACGCGACCCGAACCCTGTCCCAAACACGTACCGTCAGGCAGCCGGCCCCGGTTTCCCGGATGCGGCCTTGCCGCCGAAATAGCTCTGCAACGCGCGCACCTCGAGGTCGCCCCCGAGATAAGCTTTAATTCCCTGCGCTGCGGCGACGGCCCCAGAAAGAGTGGTGTAGTACGGCACTTTATGCAAGAGGGCCGCGCGCCGTAGCGACCGGCTGTCGGCCAGGGCGGTCGCCCCCTCCGTGGTGTTGAAAACCAGCTGAACCTCGCCGTTTGCGATGGCGTCGACGATATGGGGACGGCCTTCCAGCACCTTGTTGATTCGCCCCGCCGGCAGCCCCTGTTCGGCCAGGTAGCGCTGGGTACCGGAGGTAGCGATGATCCGGAATCCGGCCGAGACCAGAAGGCGAACGGCCTCCAGCACCCGGGGCTTGTCGGCATCCCGGACCGAGACGAAAACGGTGCCGGTGCGCGGCAGCCGTGAGCCCCCGCCGATCTGGCTCTTGGCGAAAGCGATGGCGAAATTCCTGTCGATGCCCATCACCTCGCCGGTTGATTTCATCTCCGGCCCGAGGAGCGTATCGACGCCGGGGAAACGGGCGAACGGAAAGACCGCTTCCTTGACCCCGATATGCTCGAACGCCGCCGGCTTCAGCGCGAAGCTCGCGAGCGTCTCCCCCGCCATGATGCGGGCCGCGATCTTCGCCACCGGAACGCCGATCACCTTGGCGACGAAAGGCACCGTGCGCGAGGCGCGCGGATTGACCTCGAGCACATAGATGTCCCCGTTCTTGATGGCGTATTGCACGTTCATCAGGCCGCCGACCTTGAGCGCGCGCGCGAGCGCGCGCGTCTGCCGCTCGAGCTCGGCGATGGCAGCCGGTGCGAGGGAGTGGGGCGGCAACGAGCAGGCGCTGTCGCCGGAATGGATGCCGGCCTCCTCGATATGCTCCATGATGCCGACGATCATCGTGTCCTTGCCGTCGGCCAGGCAGTCGACGTCGACTTCGATGGCGTCGGAGAGATAACGGTCGATCAGCAGCGGGCGCTTGGGCGACACCACGAGCTCGGAGGGGCGGTCGAGATCGCCGGCGAGCCGCGCAATGTAGCGTTCGAGCTGCGCCACGTCGGCAACGATCTCCATGGCGCGCCCGCCGAGCACGTAGGAGGGGCGGATCACGATCGGATAGCCGACCTTCTCGGCGATCGCGCGCGCCTCCTTCGGGCTCGTGGCCACCCCGCTGGTCGGCTGCCGCAGCTTGAGCTTGTCGAGCAGCTTCTTGAAGCGATCGCGGTCCTCGGCCAGATCGATCATATCGGGAGAGGTCCCGAGAATGGGGATTTTCGCCGCTTCCAGCGGTTCGGCGAGCTTGAGCGGGGTCTGGCCGCCGAATTGCACGATGACGCCACGCAGCTGTCCGTTGCAGCGTTCCGTCTCGATGATCTCGAGCACGTCCTCGGCGGTCAGCGGCTCGAAGTAGAGGCGGTCGGAGGTGTCGTAGTCGGTCGAGACCGTCTCCGGATTGCAATTGATCATGATGGTCTCGTAGCCGACCTCTTTGAGGGCAAAGGCGGCGTGGCAGCAGCAATAATCGAACTCGATGCCCTGGCCGATACGGTTGGGCCCGCCCCCCAGGATGACGATCTTGTTCTTGTCCGAGGGTGTCGCCTCGCAGACGGGAGGTCCGGCAAACGGCGCGGCATAGGTCGAGTACATGTAGGCGGTGGGCGAGGCGAACTCCGCGGCGCAGCTGTCGATGCGTTTGAACACCGGCCGCACGCCGAGCGCGCGGCGTTTCTGCGTGACCGTCGCTGCGGGGACGTCGGTGAGCTTGGCGAGCCGCGCGTCGGAGAATCCCATCGCCTTGAGGCGGCGGAACGCGCCCGCGCTTTGCGGCAGGCCCTTGGCGCGGATATCCGCCTCGGCTTCGATCAGGCCGCGGATCTCGCCCAGAAACCACGGGTCGATCTTGCATGAGGCGTGGATGTCCTGGTCGGAGAAACCGAGCCGCATCGCCTGCGCCACTTTGAGGATGCGCTCGGGAGTGGGTGTGCCGAGCGCGGCGCGCACCGCGTTCTTGTCGTCGCCCTGGCCGAGTCCTTCGATGGTGATTTCGTCGAGCCCGGTGAATCCGTTTTCGAGCGAGCGCAGCGCCTTCTGCAGGCTTTCCTGAAAGGTGCGCCCGATCGCCATCGCTTCCCCGACCGATTTCATCGAGGTGGTGAGGGTGGGCTCGGCGCCGGGAAACTTCTCGAAGGCGAAACGCGGGACCTTGGTGACGACGTAGTCGATGGTCGGCTCGAACGAGGCGGGGGTCGCGCCGCCGGTAATGTCGTTGGCGATTTCGTCGAGCGTGTAGCCGATGGCGAGCTTGGCCGCGACCTTGGCGATCGGAAAGCCGGTGGCCTTCGAGGCGAGCGCGGAGGAGCGCGACACGCGCGGATTCATCTCGATGATCACCAGCCGCCCATCCGCGGGATTGACCGCGAACTGCACGTTCGAGCCGCCGGTCTCGACTCCGATCTCGCGCAACACCGCAATCGAGGCATCGCGCATGATCTGGTATTCCTTGTCGGTGAGCGTGAGCGCGGGCGCGATCGTGATCGAATCGCCGGTGTGCACGCCCATCGGATCGAGGTTCTCGATCGAGCAGACGATGATGCAGTTGTCGCGCTTGTCGCGCACCACCTCCATCTCGAACTCTTTCCACCCCAGCACCGATTCCTCGATCAGCACCTCGTTGGTGGGGGAGGCGTCGATGCCGCGCTCGACGATGTCGATGAATTCCGCCTTGGTATAGGCGATGCCGCCGCCGGTGCCGCCGAGCGTGAACGAGGGGCGGATGATGGCGGGCAGGCCGATCTCTTCGAGCGCGGCGAGCGCGTTGATCAGCGTCTTGACCTGCTTGGAACGCGGCGTCTCGAGCCCGATGCGGTGCATCGCCTCGCGGAAGAGCTCGCGATCCTCCGCCTTGTCGATGGCTTGCGCGGTGGCGCCGATCATCGTCACGTCGAAGCGCGACAACACCCCCATTCGGTTGAGCGACAGCGCGGTATTGAGCGCGGTCTGCCCGCCCATGGTGGGCAGGAGCGCGAATCCGCCGGGAATCGCGTGGCGCTCCTTTTCGATGATCTTGGCGACGATCTCGGGCGTGATCGGCTCGACATAGGTGGCGTCGGCAAGATCGGGATCGGTCATGATCGTCGCCGGATTGGAATTGACCAGGACGATCCGATAGCCTTCGACCTTGAGCGCCTTGACCGCCTGCGTGCCGGAATAATCGAACTCGCAGGCCTGCCCGATGACGATCGGCCCCGCGCCGATGATCAGGATCGAGGAGATGTCGGTCCGCTTGGGCATGTCGCTCGGCGATATGTTGGGACGGCGCGGGCACAAAAAAAGGGCGCGCCGTTTGCGCGTCCTTCGGCGGCGCAGAGGCTGCGTCCCCGCGCGCGGGCCGCTGTTTAGACTAGAATCGGGGGGGAGGGAAGGGCGGCGCCACCGCGCTCAACAGCTCCATTCGTCATGCCCGGCCTTGTGCCGGGCATCCACGTCTTGTTTCCCTAACTGCAAAGACGTGGATGGCCGGAACAAGTCCGGCCATGACGGCGCGAATAGGCCTGCGCCGACGAGCGCTAATAGTCGCCTCACACCGGCTGCGCGATGAAGGTCATGCGCGCCGGGTTATGGCCGATATTCTTGGCCGCGCGGCGGGCGGAAAAGCCGCCATTGGCGAGCTTGGCGGTCATGGCCGTCTCGCCATAGCGCGTGAGGCCGAGGTGGGAGCGCAGCCGCCAATAGTCGGAGAGGAGCGTGCGAAGGAGCCCGACGAGCGCGGCGCCGAGAAAGCCGTTCGCCGCGGCAAAGCGAAGGAGCGCTATCGCGTCGCCCAAGGCGGAGACGTGCGGCGGAATCACGTCGCCGATGATGAGAAGCCCCTTGTCGCTCAGCAGGCGGTGGAAGGTGGCGAGCAGGGTATCGAGCTCTTGCGGTGTCAGATACTGCGCCACCGAATGCAGCACCACGACGTCGATGGATCGTGCGGGCAATGCGCCGATTTCGCCGGGCGCGCACACCTTGATCTTGGCGTCGCCGGCGAAGCGGCGCGCGAGCGCCGCGCGCACCTTCGGCGCGGCCTCGCACAGGATCAGTGCCTTCGCCGAACCGGCGATGAGCTCGGCGTGCAGCGCCTCGCCGCAGCCGTAATCGAGCACGGTCGCCCCCGCGGGCAGGTGCGTGCGCATATCCTGAGCGATCGTGCGGTAATGCACGTCGCGGTGGCGCGCATTGACGTAGATCGAGTGTTCGGAATCCCAGAAGGCGATCCAGTCGCCCATCGCTTTGTCCCCAGCGCGCCTATGGCGCCCCGGCGGACTATAGGGCAAGGCGCTCCGCCCGCCAGAGCGTGGTCAGCGGACCCGCCTTGCCGTGCACGGGATCGCTGTCGGGCAGCGGCACCTCCGGGATCGTTTTCAGGGCCTTGGCATGCTCGGCCTTGCTGCCGCGGCAGAGATCGTAGCTTCCGCGCTTCGGATAGGCGCCGATGACGCACAGATCGGGCGTCGCCCACAGGCACTGATGGCCGGTGCCGGCCGGCAGCACCGCGACATCGCCCGGCGCGAGCTCGAGTACCTCGCCCGCCTCGCCGCCGAAGCGCACCTTGGCCCGTCCGCGCGCGATGCCGAGCGCCTCGTGGATCATGGAATGATAGTGCACGTAGGGAAAAATGCCGTTGCGCCACATGTCGCCCCAGCCGTTTGCGCCGAACGTGCTCTCGATGGTGCGTTCGGGGCTTTCCTTCCCGGCAAGCTCGATGGCGCCGCGATAGACCAGAAACGGCAGGCGCGGGTTGTTGGGTATGGAGCCGTCGTCGCGAAACATCAACGCAAGCGGCTCCGCGGATCGCGTGGACACGTCCATGGCTTCCATCCTTGGCTTCGTTGCCACCCTATGAACGCGTCAGGCCGCCGCGGGTTGCGATCGCCGCCCGCTTCGCAACAGTCTCCTGCCGGGCGTCAGTCCAGCGGCGCGAGGCCGGCTTCCTTGACGACGCGGGTCCACAGTTCGACTTCGCTTTTGAGAAATCCCCCGACCTTCTCGGGCGAATCGGGACTGCTCTCGTAGCCGAGCGGCCGCAGACGCCCCTGCACGTTCGGATCGGCGAGGGCGGCAATCGTGTCGGCATTCATTTTCATGATGATTTCGCGGGGAGTCTTGGCCGGCACGAAAAACCCGTACCAGGAGATCACGTTAAAGCCGGGGACACCGTCCTCGGCGATCGTCGGCACTTCCGGGGCGATGGCGGCGCGCTTGGCGCCGGTGTAACCGAGCGCCTGCACTTGGCCCGATCTCGCATTGTCGAGCGTGGCGCCGCCGGAGAAGAGGAGATGCACGCGACCGGGAATAAGGTCGTTCATCGCCGGGGCAGCGCCACGATACGGCACATGCACCATCTCGATTCCGGCCATGTGCTTGAACAGCTCGCCGCAAAGATGCGGGGATGACCCTGTGCCTGGTGAGGCGAGCGTGAGCTTGCCCGGGTTTGCCTTGGCATAGGCGACGAACTCGCGCACGGACTTCACGGGAAGCGAGTTCGGCACGAACATGAAAAACGAGTAGCCGCAGATGAAAGCAACAGGAGAAAAATCAGCAACGGGATCGTAGTTGAGCGAACGATAGAGAGCTCGTGTCGTCGCCTGCGACTGCCCGCCCATTAAGATCGTATGGCCGTCAGGCTCCGAATGCGCGACCACCTCGTTGGCGATATTGGTACCGCCGCCCGGCCGGTTCTCGATGACGACCTGTTGGCCCCAGCTCTTCGAGAGCCGCTCGCCGACCATGCGCCCAATCACATCGGTCGGCCCTCCCGCCGCAAAGGGCACGATGATGCGCACAGCGCGGGTGGGCCACGTCGCGGCGCGTGCCCCAACGGCACTGACGCTCGGAACGAGTAAGGCGGCGGACGCTGTCGCATTGAACTGACGGCGCGTGATCATCACGATTCTCCAGCAGCAATGGAAGCGACTTGGTGGCTTCTTATTGAGAAACATCGCAGCGCGGCCGTGCGCTTGCAACAAAAACCGTCGCTGAGATCAAATTCCGTCACGGCGGGACGACGCCGTGCTGTGATTCAAAACGATTGCTCTAAGTGCGCGGATACATCGAAGTTCGCGGTATTCGTTGGGCGACGGCCAGACACTACAATTTTGAATATTGATTCTAGGCTGCAAAAAATCGATAAGCGGGCGAATGCGAGTCCCTGGCGGCAGTGTGGCGGCGCCGTAACTTGCGCGTAACCGGCCGGGCTGCGATGAACGAAGAAGGTTCGCACGTTAAGCCGCAGAGGAGGTGCCCGTGAACCTCCGATATTCAACGGCGTTCCTAGGCACGTTGGCGCTGGTCCTGCACGTTGCCGGTGCGCGCGCGCAGGGAACGATCACCGGCCTCACCTTCAATCCGTCTCCCGTGGATGCATGCGCGCTCGAAACGATCAGAGTGAGCGGGACGGGCCAATGCGGCGTATTCACCGTCGATCTGGGAGACGGTACACCGACAGTGCATCTGCCCGGCAATTTTCCCATCCTGGTCTACCATGCGTATACGAAGCCGGGGACCTACACGCCATTGGCGCACGGCCAGGGCAATTGCAGCGGCACGGCGAGCGCCGCGCTGCAGGTTCACGGCCCTCAGATCACCGGGATGTTCCTGTTCTCGCAACTCAAACCCGACGGCTGGGTCATCATCGAGGGGCAGAATTTCGGCAAGCTGCCGGGCAAGGCGGTGATGCACTATACGGCTTTCAACGGACAGCAGCATGACGTGCAGCTGCAAAGTCTGCAGTGGGGCGATAACTTCGCCTCCGGCCAGATTCCGTTCATTACCGGCGTGCTGGATCAGACCGTCACATTTACGCTCGAGGCCTCGTGCGGCGTCCAGAGCAATCCATGGCCGGCGAACTTTACCGCGTTCCGCGACGTCCAGAGCCTGCCGTGGCAGCGCATTTCCTGCTCGATGGACATAGGCCCGGGTTCGGGCGACAGATGCCAGGACCAGGGTGGAACCAACTGGCCTCTGGAATGCTCCAACAATTTCCCGCCCTTTGGCACTGGGCTTAATCCGACCGGCCTCCAGGGTTATCACTCTTCCGGCTGGGGCAACGGCGGTTCGGGCTACGACACATTTAACGCAACCCTGCACAACGGCTGGGTGCTCGATTCGGTCACGCCGCTCCAGTGGGACTATTTCGGAGGCAGCGTTAATGCGACCGAGCGGCCTTTGTGGTCCACAGCGTCGATCCCGCAAGAGGGCGTACAATGGCGTATCGATAGTTGCACCATGATCGAATACTGGGCGGACATCGTTGTCACGGGCCCGATAGACGTACCCTACCGACGATCGGGTCGGATCGGAGCAGAGGCCATGCGGGCAGCGCTTATTGTCTCAGTCTCCGTACTGCTGGCGTTGAGTGCAGCGCCACGCGCGGCGAACGCACAACAACCCGCACCTGCCGCGAGCCCCACCGTCTCCGCCAAGGCATTGACGCGCGCCCAATTCCTGGCCCTGTCTCCCGACACGGTGATCGATTTCGGTAACGAGCGCCTGACCAAGAGGGAATTCCAGGATCGTAACAGTAAGGCGGCCGAGGAAGCGGTAAAAAAGCTACCGGAGCTACGGCAGCGTGCTCTTGATGCCTTCGAGGCGCGACGCAAGGAACTGCTCGATCGCGAGAACGCAGCCCTGGACGAGGGAAACGAAAAGGTGCGTTCCGAGATTGCTCGGCGCGTGGCTGCGGACGCCGCTGCCCAAGGTCCCAACTGGGAAGCCCGCAAGCAGCAGGCGGCCGAACTGCTCCATCGGGCTGCGCGCGCGTCACCGGCGGAGCGCTCGGCGCTCGAAAAACAGGCCGCTGATCTGCTTGCGCCGTCAGGGCAATAGGCGAAGCGGAGCCGGCATTACGCGACTTAGTCGGCGCGAAGCACGATCTCCGGCCGGTATTCGAAATGCATGGTGTCGTAGTGGTACCACTTGCCACCCCAGACGAAGCCGTGCTTCTCGAAAATCTCGACGATCTCCCAGGGAATCTCGTTTCTGTAGAGCAAGCGCCCATCGGCGTCGGGCTTCGACCAGCGCCAATAGTGAGAGTGCGCGGCTGCAATATCGATGGCGATCCCCAAACCGTGCGTGCTCTCGCGATTCGTTCCCGCGACCAGACGGCAGTTGTAGGTGCCCTGGCTGGGCCTGAGGTAGCTTAGAAACCGCCGCGGCAGCTTATCGAGTTCATCCGATACGCGTTGGAGCGCCGCCGCCGCGCCGTTGATTTTCGAGAATTTGAGGCTTTTGCCGTAGTCGCTCGGCAGCCAGACGACATCGACTGCGTTTGCCAGGACATCGCCGCTGCGGCAGTCGCCGTACATCTTCTTGTGCAACGGCGCATATCTTATCCGGCCGGGATCGAAATTGACGGCCGGGGCGAGGCCTTGCTTGCCGAGGGGATATTTCATCAAGAACATGTCCTTGATGTCCGGATCATCGAGCAGCGCATCGAGGCTTTTGGCGCCCTTGCCGTCGTCGATGCGCATGCGCGTGCCGTCCTTCCAAACAAGGTCGTTTCCTTCGCTCCGATCGAGGAAGTCCGGATAGGCCTTGATCAGCGCCGTTGCGGCATTGGTTGGTGGGGTGGCCGCGGACTGCGCACGGCCGACCGTCGGCGCCGTCAGCATGAGCAGGAGGGCCAGGAGATCGCGGCACCGTACCGTCGGATTTTGGTCAAATGGCTTCAGCTTGGGCCCTCCTTATCCCTCCGCCTGAAAAGACAAGGAACACGCGCGCGGGTGCCGTGATGACGGCATGCGCCGAGGGCACGCCGCCAAATCAGCTGCGCTTCTTCTGCCCCCGCATCAGCTCGACAAACCGCTCGAACAGGTAATGGCTGTCGCGCGGGCCGGGGGACGCTTCCGGGTGGTACTGCACCGAGAATACCGGCTTGTCCTTGAGCGCGATGCCGCAGTTCGAGCCGTCGAACAGCGAGACGTGGGTCTGGGTCGCGTTTTCCGGCAAGGTGGCGCCGTCGACGGCGAAGCCGTGGTTCATCGAGGTGATCTCGACCTTGCCGGTGACGAGGTCCTTCACCGGATGATTGGCGCCATGGTGGCCCTGGTGCATTTTCACCGTCTTGGCGCCGACCGCGATGCCGAGCATCTGATGCCCGAGGCAGATGCCGAAAGTCGGAATGCCTTTGGCGATGATGTCGCGGATCACCGGCACGGCGTACTCTCCGGTCGCCGCCGGATCGCCGGGGCCGTTAGAGAGGAAAACGCCGTCGGGCTTGAGCGCAAGGATGTCCTCGCTCGACGTCTGCGCCGGCACGACGGTCACCTTGCAGCCCTTGCCCGCGAGCTGGCGCAGGATGTTGCGCTTGATGCCGTAGTCGATCGCGACCACGTGAAAGCGCGGATCGCCCTGCCGCCCGTAGCCCTTGTCCCACTCCCACGGCGTCTCGTCCCAGGTGAAGCGCTGCCCCGAGGTCACCATCGGCACGAGATCCATGCCGACGAGGCCCGGCCACGCGCGCGCTTCCTGCTTGAGCGCGTGGAGATCGAAGCGGCCCGAGGGCTCGTGCGCGATCACCGCGTTGGGCATGCCGTTGACGCGAATGCGGCTGGTGAGCGCGCGTGTGTCGATGCCGGCAAGCCCGATGATGCCGCGCGCCTTGAGCCAGAGGTCGAGATGGCGCGTGGCGCGATAGTTCGACGGCGGCGTGATCGTGGTGTGCAGCACAACGCCACGCGCCCCCGGCGTCGCCGCCATGTTCACGGTCTCGATGTCATCCTCGTTGGTGCCGATATTGCCGATATGCGGGAAGGTGAAGGTGATGATCTGCCCGGCATAGGAGGGGTCGGTGAGGATTTCCTGATAGCCGGTCATGGCGGTGTTGAAGCAGACCTCGCCCACCGCATGACCTGTTGCGCCGAAGCCAAAACCTTCGAATACGGTGCCATCGGCGAGCACGAGGAGCGCGCTCGGCTTCGGCTCCGCCCATGATGCTTCGGCTTGAGCCTTTCCGGGGTGGGCCGGTTGTTTCTCGCTCATCGAAGGCCTAAGTCTTGAACCGCGCCGCCGGTCGAGGGACTCGACTCGAGCGCCGATTTTGCGAGAGGCCATAGCTGTGCTGCGCGACGAGATCAACACCGCCCTCAAAGGCGCGATGAAGGCCCGCGATGAGCGCCGCGTGTCGACGCTGCGCCTCGTCAATGCCGCGCTCAAGAACGCCGACATCGAGGCGCAGGGCCGCGGCAAGGCCGTGCTCGCCGACGAGGAGATCCTCGGCCTCTTGCAGAAGCTGATCAAGCAGCGCCAGGAAGCGGTCGAGCTCTACGACAAAGCCGGCCGCACGGAGCTTGCCGCGCGCGAGCGCGACGAGATCGAGATCATCAGCGCCTATCTTCCCCAGCAGATGTCGGAGGCCGAGGCAAAGGCCGCGATCGCCGAAGCGATCAAGGCGACCAGCGCGACGGGCATCAAGGACATGGGCAAGGTCATGGCCGCGCTCAAGCAGGGCTATTCCGGCAAGATGGATTTCGGCAAGGCGAGCGGATGGGTGAAGCAGCTCTTGGCGGGGTGAATGCATGAACGTGCGTCAAGTTCGGCGTGCTCCCTCTCCCGCTTACGGGGGAGGGGACGATGTCGCGCGAGCCATCGTACTCAGGCGAGCCGGGTTCGGTGGGGAGGGGAGCGCACCGAGCATGCGGAAGGTGCTTCGAGCAAAACAGACGCGAGCGAGACAGCGATGATGAAAATCCTGCTTGCTTTCGCACTCATCGCGCTCGCAACTCCCGCGCAAGCACAGGATTACCCGACGCGTCCGATCAAGGCCGTGACCACCACCAGCGCCGGCGGGATCAGCGACATCTTCATGCGCGCGCTCGGCGACGAATTGCTCAAGCGCTGGGGACAGCCGATCGTCGTGGAGAACCGTCCCGGCGGGATGCAGAATGTGGGGGCGCGCGCCTGCACCGAGGCGCCGCCCGACGGCTACACGATTTGCATCCTCAACGCCGAGCCGATTGCGTACAATCAGTTTCTGCTCAAGAGCATGCCGTTCGATCCGGAAAAGGGACTGCAGCCGGTCACCAATCTCTACCACCTGATTCAGACGCTGGTGGTGAATGCGCAGCTCAAGGTCAAGACCATCGACGAATTGATCGCGCTGTCGAAGGCCAAACCCGACACGTTGAATTATCTGACCGCCTCGGTCCCGCTCGCGCTCTACATGGAGACGCTGAAGAAGGAGAAGGGCGCCGACTGGGTGCGCGTGCCGTTCAAAGGCGGCGGCGAGGCGGTGAACGCGGTATTGAGCGGCTCGACGCCGATCGCTTTGATCGGCGAAGGCAACGTCATCGGGCAGATCCGCGCCGGCACGATGACGCCGCTTGTGATGGTCAACAACATCAAGTCGCCGAATTTCCCGCAGGTGCCAACCCTGGCGGAGACCGGCTACAGCGGGCCGCCGTCGCGCAGCTGGTATGGCATGCCGGCCGGCACGCCGCGAGCGATCGTCGACAAGCTCGCCAAAGAGGTGGCGGTGATCGTCGCTGATCCCGCCTTTCGCGAACGGCATCTCAGCGCTCGCAGCCTGGTGCCGGCGATCAACACGCCGGAACAATTCGCTGCCGAGATCAGGAAAGACCGCGCGCAGGCGCAAGAGGTCGTCAAGGCCTCGGGCCTCGAGCCGCAGTAACTCGTTACGGGCTGCTTATTGAGCTTTGATGCCGGCCGCCTTGATGACCGGCCACCATTTTTCGGTCTCGGCCTGGTGGAAGGCGGAAAGCGCTTCCGGGGTTTGCATGTCCCGCGGGAATATCTCTTGGCCGATGTCGGTGAGCCGCTTGCGTACCGTCGCGTCGGCGAGCGCCTCGACCACCGCGGCGTTGAGCTTTGCCACGATCTCCTTCGGCGTGTCCTTGGGAACCCACAGCCCGTGCCAGAATGAAATGTTGATCCCGGGCACGCCGAGCTCCTCGCTGGTCGGGATGTCCGGTGCCGCGAACCAGCGCCTCTTGGCCAACACGGCATAGGCCTTGATTTGGTGACTGAGCACGTAAGGCCGCGCGCCCGTTCCTTCGTTGAACATCAGGTCGACATGGCCGGCGACCTCGTCCTGCACGGCCGGGCCGCCGCCGCGATAGGGCACGAATTGAAACCGGGTGCCGGTCGCGCGTTGAAAATAGACGCCGCTCACTTGTGACGCGCTGCCGGCGCCGACGGTTGCAGCCGTCGCCTTGTCCGGATTTGCCTTGAGCCAGGCGATCAGTTCCTTGAGGTCGTTCGCCGGAAAATCTTTCCGGGCGGTGATGAGGACCGGACTGTTGGTCAGCAGCGATACCGGCTCGAAATCCTTGAGCACGTCGTATTGCACCGGGTAAACGGCGCTCGCGCCGACGTGACTCAGCCAATTGCCGATGCTGAGCGTGTAGCCGTCCGGCGCTGCGCGCGCGGCGCGGCCGACGCCGATGCTGCCGCCCGCGCCGGTGACGTTCTCGACCACCACGGGCTGGCCGAGCGTGACCGTCAGATGATCGGCAAGGATCCGCGCGATCGGGTCGGCGACGCCGCCGGGCGGCACCGGCACGATGATCGTCACGGGGCGCGACGGATAGACCTGTGCTCTCGCAATCTCCGAGACGACCGGGAGGGCGGCAGCGCCCGCCGCCAGAGACACAAGCCGTCGGCGCGTCAGTTTCACGGCGGTCCCCAATGGGATTTTGCAAGCGCAGCGTATCACGCGCTGCAAACAATTCGAGAGCTTTGCGAGGCGTGTCCGTTAGACCGAAGCTGATCGCCGTTGAAGCCATAGTGCTAGGCGGTCGTTGGAACTCGCCGCGGACGGCCGCGTTGAACGTCAAATCGGAGAGACACCATGCCCGACGATCTCATCAACGAAGGTCCGCAAGACCGAAGCCGCATCAGTCTCCTGGAACCGCACGAAGTTCAGTACTGGGCCGATAAATTCGGCGTATCGAAGGAGCGGCTGTCCGAAGCGGTGAAGAATGTCGGGCACTCCGCCGAGGCCGTGGAGAGAGAACTCAAGAGATTGGCCTAGGCATGCCACTAGCGACCGAACGTAGCAGCAAAGTCCGTGCTCATTCGATCAGCTTCTCGACTAGACAGAACGCTTCGCTCATCCCCGGCTATGATACGGGAGTCATGCGCAAGTCACTCATCATCGCCGCCATCGCGTCTCTGGTTTCGACCGGCGTCAACGCCAAATCGTATACCCGGCGCAGCGCCGAGGCGCAGCCGCGGACGCAAATTGCATGTACCGTTCTCGGCTGTGCTCCCGTGCCACCTGGATGCGTACCGCGCCCGGGCTACACCTGGTCAGGCTTGCCTTCGGGATTTGACGTGATCGTCTGCCGGCCCGGCGTCAGGCGAGGGCGCTAGAGAAGTGCGGCGGATTCCGCGCGACGCGCGGCTACTGGCGACGCGCGAAGCCGCAGGTTTCAACTCGACCGATAAATAAGGGAACGGCGCGGCCGCTTACCAGCGCCAGCGGCGATAACGTCGCCAGCGGCGGTAGGGTCGCCGCCAACGGCGCCAATACGCGTCGGCGGGCGTCGCGGTCGTGGTCAAGAGGGCGCTCGATACGCCGACCACGCTGAGCGCATACGTCCCGATATGGCTAAAGGACCAGACAACGACCAGGGCTACGACCGCCAAGCCGCGAACCAGACCGTGAGCCGCGGAGCCCAACAGAGCGCGACTTGACCTCATGACATCACCCTGGCTTGCTGAATGCGTGAACGTTAGGCCCGTGCCCAGCCAGGGTCAAGCGCCGCGGCGCTGACGCACGTTTCTTTCCCGACATAATGGCGCTCGCACCGGCAACACACGCCGCACCTCTCGGACTTGAGCGAGCGCCATTGCCGGATGCGTTGTCGAACTGCCGCAATCCGACGCTGCGCGACGGCGCTGCTGCGCAGCGCGGCGCGGCCTTGTTGTCGAAGCCGGAAATGAGCATTCTTCGCCGCAATGGATCAAACGTCGCCTCAGCGCACATGCCGGAAGCAGAAAACGAATGGCGAGAAACCACGTCTACGTCCTTGGCATAAATGCGTATGACCACGACGTCAGCGCCTGTCTGCTTCGCGACGGCGAGATCGCGTTCGCGATCAACAAAGAGCGGATAACGCGCAAGAAGCACGACGGCGGTTTTTATCAAAAAGTGGTCGATTACTGTCTTGCCGCTGAAGGCATCTCGCTCGACGACGTCGATCTGGTGGTGCGCAACTGCTACGTCCTGCCGGTCGAGGATTTGGAATTGCGCATGGTGTCGCAATATGTGCCCGAAGTGATGGACGACCAGGAACGAATTCAAGCGAAGCGCAATCCTCTCTATCTCGCGAAATCGAACAAGGTTGTCACCGTATCGCATCACCTGGCGCACGCATACAGCGCCTTTGCCGCGTGCCCCTTCAACGAGGGGGTCGTGATGGTGGTGGACGGAGTAGGCAATTACAGTTCCGACGTCACCGAACCGGGCCAACTCACCGACAAGGTCAACCCGCTGGCTCGCGAATCGGAGAGCTATTACAAATTCGACGGCTCCAGAATTGAAACGCTGAAAAAGATCTGGCTCAGACCGGTTCGCGGATTTCTCAGCGACGAGTTTTACTTCATGCCCGGCCTTGGAGCGCTGTACAGCCGGGTCTCGATCTACATTTTCGCGCACTGGAACAAGTGCGGCGAGGTGATGGGCTTGGCGCCGTACGGCCGTCCCGGTGCCGCAAAGCCATTGCTCGCGATCAACGGCGACGAGGTGGATGTTCCCGCGTGGGATAGCGACTTCGATAAGCCGTTCCTGCCGGAGCAGGAGCGGGACTGGGAAGCTAGCCCGTCGATGCAGCACTGGAAGGACATTGCCTGGCGGGCTCAAGATGACGCGGAGACATTGCTGCTCAAGCGCGCAATCTGGCTGCGTGAAGCGACCGGTGCCAAGAATTTGTGCATGGCCGGCGGGGTGGCGCTCAATTGCGTAGCGAACGGGCGGATCGCGCGGGAAGCGGGCTTCGAGAATATATGGATTCAGCCCGCCGCGGGCGATGACGGGATTGCGATCGGCTGCGCTTACTACGGCTATCTGGCAATTCTGAAAAAACAACGCTCATCGGTCATGCAGCATGCCTATCTCGGTGCTCCCTACTCGGATCAAGTTGCGCGGGCGGCCGCCGATGACTGGCTCGTTCGTTTGCAAATGATCAATACGTCAAGCAAGGATATATGCCGCGATACGGCAAAGTTGCTGTCCCAAGGCCATGTGTTTGCTTGGTTTCAAGGCCGCTCGGAATTTGGGCCGCGCGCTCTCGGCAATCGCAGCATCCTGGCGGATCCGCGTGAGGCCGGCATGAAAGATAAGCTGAACAATCGGGTCAAGCACAGGCAGGCCTTTCGGCCGTTCGCACCGGTCGTTCTTGCCGAGAGGGCAAACGAAATTTTCGAAGGCGATGAGGAATCCCCGTTCATGCTGCTCGTCAAACGCGTCCGGCCGGAATGGAAGGAGAAAATCCCGGCCATCGTGCACGTCGACGGCACGGCACGCGTGCAGACCGTTCGACAAGACCAGAACGAGCGTCTGTACCGACTGCTAAAGGAATTCGACGCGATCACGGGCGTACCCGTCTTGCTCAACACCTCCCTCAACGTGAAGGGAGAGCCGATCGTGGAAACGCCCGCCGATGCCGTCGCATGTTTCCTCGGCACCGGGATCGACTATCTCGCTTTGCGTGACATGCTGATCACCAAGAGCGCGTTGCACAGGGTCTTTGCTCCGTTGCGGAGCGCGTATTCCGAAATGTCATCGGTTGTGCAAAGAGGCTTGGCCGTCGAGATACGAGATTGACGCCGCGCGACCCCGACACGACGAAGGCCAAACGGATTGTCGCCGATCAGTGCTGGGGCTTGATCATCGATGTCCAGGAATTCTTCTTGTCGCAGGTGGAGGAGCGTCTTCGATCCAAGATCAAGACGAATACAAAGAACTTTGCTCGCCTGCTCGGTTATTTCCGGGTGCCGATCGTCATAACACTTGAGCGGCCGGTCGATAAAAAGGGCTCCTGGCCCGAAGAGATCAACAAGCACGTGCGTGGCAAGGTCTTCGAAAAAGATTTCTTCGACCTGACGAAAGAAAAAGACATCGAGAATTACATCGCGCGCCTGAAGCGAAAGCAAGTGATCGTGGCGGGTTGCGAAACCGATGTCTGTGTCCTTCAGTCCTGCCTTGGCCTGCTCGAGCTTGGTTATGAGGTCTACGCCGTCGAGGAGCTTTTATTTTCCTCGTCGCGAAGGATCGATGCGGCGATTGCCAGGATGAAAGCGGAGGGCGTCGTCTTCCTCACTTACAAGAGCCTCTATTACGAGTTGGTCGAGGCCGTTGAAGGCCCTCGCGATCGACTGCGCAAGCGATTCGGACCGTTCCCCGACGACCTTCCCGACACCGCGGTTTAGAGCGTGTGCCGATCAGACGCGCTTCTGCCCGGTCATGACGCCGGTTTGTGGCGGGCTACGATATTTTTGCAGAAATTTTCCTCATCTCCCGTCGAACCGCTGGCGCCCTGAATGCGTTTTCCAACGGGAAGCTCTGACCGCGTCATCCTTCGTGCGTCAGAGGCCTTTCAACTTCGAGGTGACAGTCATGAGGAAATCTCTGATCGCTCTCACCGCAGCCGCCACCTTCGCAGTCGCAGCAATTGCCACGCCCACCCCGGCTGATGCCCGCTGGCGAGGCGGCTGGTGGGCCCCGGCGCTTGGCGGCTTCGCCCTCGGCGCGGTTGTCGGAAGCGCATATGCGCGACCCTATTATGCCTATCCGTACTACGCCTACGCTCCCGCTCCCGCTTACGCCTACGGCTATCCGGCCTACAGCTATAGCTATCCGCCGTACTACGGCTACGGAGACCGGAATTATTTCGGCTACTACGCCGCACGTTACTAGCGCTCGGCGCCTGCGCCTCGCGTAGCGGGTTTACTGGCGACTTGACTACGCGGGAGGGGGTCGCTTGATCGTAGCGGACCGAATTTGCGGCCCGTTCATCCACCACATCTAAAGTTCGTTAGGTGTGTGCTATTATGCGCGCCCGCGAGATTGCCATTTGCGAATTGCGTCGCGCGCCATGACAAAAGCGATCACCCGCCGCCGGCTGATCAAGCTTAGCGCGGCATTTGCAGCATCGAGCGCGCTCCCTCGCAAAGTTCAAGCGCAGGCTTACCCGAACCGCACCATTCGGCTGATCGCGCCATTCCCGGCCGGTGGCGGCACCGACTCGGCGGCCCGCATCATCGCTGCGCGTTTGTCGGAGCTGCTGGGTGAGCAGGTCGTGGTCGACAACCGGCCCGGCGCCGGCAGCAACATCGGCGCCGAGGCCGCCGCGCGCTCCGCGCCTGACGGCTACACGCTGCTGCTCGGCGTGCCTCCGCTTGCGATCAACCGCTTTCTCTATGCTTCGCTCAACTACGATTCCGTCACCGATCTCGCGCCGGTGTCGTTGCTCTGCCGCTTTCCCAACATCCTCGCGGTGCCGGTGGCCTCGCCGCTGACCTCCGTCCACGGTTTCATCGACTACGCCAAGGCCAATCCGGGCAAAGTGACGTATTCCTCCCCGGGGATCGGCACCACGCCGCACCTGTCCGGTGAATTGTTCAAGCGCATGGCGGGCATCGAACTCATCCACGTGCCCTATCGCGGCGCCGGAGCCGGCGCCATTACCGACACGATCGCCGGCCGCGTCGATTCGGCTTTCAACACGACCGGCTCGCTACTGCAAACCGTGCGCTCCGGGCAACTGCGCGGGCTCGCCGTCACCACGCTGAAACGTTTCCCGACCTTGCCGGACCTGCCGACAATTGCCGAGTCCGGGGTGCCCGGCTTTGACGTGTCGTCCTGGTATGGGCTGTTCGTGCCGGCCAAGACCCCGCCCGAGATCATCGCCAAGCTGAATGCCGCGACGGTGAGGGCCTTATCCGAACCCGCGGTGCGGGCAAGGTTCGAGCCGCTCGGCGTCGTTATCGAAAGCTCGACGCCTGAAGGGTTCGCAGCGCTGCTTCAGTCTGAAATCGACAAGTGGGGCCCGATCATCAAGGCCGCCGGCATCAGCCCAGCCAATTGAGCACGCGTCGGCAGTGAGGCTCCCGCTGAGCCGATGATTTCTGATTGATCCTTGTAAGAAAAGCGCGCCATTCCGGGGCATCTGCCACCATATCGGGCCGGCGGAGCTGGTTTGATCTGAATCAATGCATCGGCCGCCGGCGCTGGCTAACGTTGCCGCTGAAATAGAAGTATCTGCGAATTGCCGGAAGTCGGTCAACCCGGAGATCCCGGCAGGAACTACGAAAGCATGGAGTGACAGATGGTGGACAGGCCGGCTCCTCTCACTCGCTATGTTGCGCCCGTGCTTCTAACAGCCGACCTGATCGATTACTGGGTCCGTCGGCAAGTGATCGAGTTCTTGATCGCGCAGGACACAGAGGGGCGGCGCGACGCCAAAGAGCAGGTGCCGGTCGGGCTTGAGGGCGAGTTGTCGGCGGTGTAAATGGCCCGCCCCGACGGCCGCCTCACTCCGGTCTGATCTTCGCGAACTTGATCACCTTCGCCCACCGCTCGGTCTCCTCAACGATGAGCTTGCGGAATTCCGCAGGTGACATCATCAAGACCGGGCTGCCCATATTCTCGAGCCGTTCTTTGATCTTCGGATCAGCGAGGGCGGCGTTGACCTCGCGGTTGAGCAGGTCGACGATTTCGCTCGGGGTGTGGGCAGGCGCGCCAATTCCAGACCAGCCGCCCCCCACATAGCCGGGCACCGACTCACCGATCGTCGGGATATCAGGCAGAACCGGCGAGCGCGTCGCGGGCGTGACCGCAAGCGCTCGAATGCTGCCAGCCCTGATGTGCTCGATCGATGAGGGCAGGTTGTCGAACATGACCTGGACCTGCCCGCTCATGAGGTCGGTCAGCGCCGGTACCGAGCCGCGGTACGGCACATGCAGCATGTTCGCGCCCGTCATCATCTTGAACATCTCGCCGGCGACGTGTCCGGCACTTCCAATTCCCGGCGACGCCATGCTGAGCTTCCCCGGGTCGGCCTTCGCAAGGGCGATGAGGTCGGGGACGGTCTTCACCGGCAACGAATTATTGACGTTGAGAACCTGATAGCCGCGGCCGAAGGTGGCGATCGGATCGATTTCGCGCGCGAAATCGACGGTGCCATAGAGCGTGGTATTGATCACGTTGTTCGACGAAATGACCAGAAGCGTGTAACCGTCCGCTGGAGAGCGCGCCACCTGCTCGGTAGCGACATTGGCGGCAGCACCCGGCCGGTTCTCGACGATGAATGTCTGACCGAGCCGCTGCTGCAGCCATTCAGCCATCAGCCGCGCGGAGATATCGATTGCCTGTCCAGGGGGAAAGCCGACGACGATGCGCACCGTCCGGCTTGGATAGCCTTGCGCATTCGCAACCGGCGAGACGGCCAGCAGCACGGCAGCAATAGCTGCCAGATGTGGAAATCGGCGACGCGGAACCATCATGCGCTCCTCTGTCGCGGTTCGGAAACGAGTGTAATATGGGCCCATGATTAAATCCAATTTGCGGGACCTCTGGCATGATCGAGCCTAAAGGCGTCGTTCATTTCAGCATCGCGGTCAGCGATCTCGATGCAAGCCGTAAATTCTACACCGAGATGCTCGGGTTGACGCTCGTACAGAATGCGCCGGCGTCGGGCATGGTGTTTTTGCGCGCAGGAAGGGATCACGTCATTCTCGCAAGAAGCGACGCACCGCTTAAGCGAGATGCAAAAGACAGCCGCCGAGCGCATCACGCCTTCAAGGTCGACTCGGACAAGTATGAAGGGGCCAAGGCCTTCCTCACCGCCAAAGGCGTTGAGGTGTTTGAGGAAGAAGACCGCAAGAAAGGCGTCTTCGTAGGCCGGCAGTTCTATATCCGCGATCCTGACGGCACTGTCATCGAGTTCTCCGAGTGGGATGGAACGAGCAGGCTTTGAGACCTGGTCGAGTAGGAAAACCGTCGTTCACTGCGTCGGACCGACACCCTTCCGAGGCCTCGGCGGGTCCGCTTTGCTCCGAAGCCGACCAAATAGCACTCTCGCGCCGATGCGGCGGATGGGCTAACATCCCGGCTGTTCTTTCAGCGAGGAAGCAACATGGACGACGAAACAACACCGGCTGGCATGTGGGACCGGACCAAAGCTTGGGCCGATAAGAACCGCACAATTTCTGGCGCGCTCGTTGGCGGCGCGGCCGGGACCATCGTGCCGGGGCTCGGGACCTTGATCGGCGCGATCGTGGGCGCGGGGGTCGGATTTGCCTCATCGAAGGAAAAGGAAGGAAAAGAAAAATAACGGCGGCTAGGCCGATCTCCGAACACGCCGGGCCGCAACTGCGCGGCCCTGTTTCGTTCAGTCCTCGCCGAAAGCGCCTGCGGAAACGGCGCGTAGCCCTACGCGCTGTTGGATCATGGGCCGCTGCCGCTTAGGGAAGCCACGAAAACGGTAGGGCGACGTCGGTTACGGACGGCGTTTTGCGCGTGCCGAGCTATCGTTCACTCCGCCATGATGTGATTGGCGCGTATCACCTCGCCCCAGCGCCGGACTTCGCTCTTGATGAAGGCGGCGGTTTCGGCCGGCGTGCTTCCGTCCGGCTCGACATTGAGCGTGCGAAAGCGCTGCTGCACATCGGGCATCTTGAGAACCTCGATGACGGCCTTGGCGATCTGATCCCGCAGTTCCGGCTTGAGCTTGGGTGGTGCCACCATCGCGTACCAGACGCCCGAGAGAAGCCCGGGGAGCCCGACTTCGGCGCTGGTCGGCACCTCCGGCATCGCCGCGGCGCGCGCCTTGTCGGTCACCGCCAGGACCTTGAGCTTGCCGTCGCGATAAAGCGCGAACGCCCCCGATATGTTGCCGAAGAAGACATCGACGCGCTCCCCCAGCATGTCGTTGTAGACCAGTGTCTCGCCGCGATACGGCACGTGCACCATGCTGGTGCCGGTCATGTTCATGAACATGTTGGCGGTCAGGTGGGGCGTGTTGCCGGCCCCTTGGCTGCCATAGACGAGCTTGCCGGGATTCGCCTTCGCGTACGCAATCAGCTCGCTCAGCGAATTCACCGGCAGCCCTTTGCGCACGATCACGAGATTGGGCACGGATCCGAAATTGGTGATCGGCACGAACTCGTCCGGCTTGTAGGACAACTCCTTATAGAGGCTCTGGTTGGTGGCGATCGGCGGCGTTGCCGAGACCATCAGGGTATAGCCATCGGGTTCCGACTGCGCCACCATCGCGGCACCGATGTTGCCGCTGCCGCCGCTGCGGTTCTCTATGATGACGGGCTGGCCCCACTTCGCCTGCAACTTGTCGCCGACGATGCGGGCAAGCACGTCGTTGGTGCCGCCGCTGGGATACGGAACGAGAAATTTTACAGCTCTTGTTGGGTAGACGTCCTGCGCAAACGCCGTGGTGGATCCCGGCGGGGCAACCATCGACAGGATGAAGATCAAGGCGAAAGCTGCAAACCGTCGGACCATGGGGACCTCCAGTGTAGTGCGCGCAAGCCGGGCAGACCCGACTTGCGTCCAGGCTCCAAGAATAAAGGTGATAAGAATGCCACGGCCATATCGCGGGCCAAGGGGCCACGCGGGGCTGGCGCAGCAAACCGGGGGCGAAGATGATGCAGCAAGCTGCGCCTGCATGATGGGAGGAGAGGCTCATGACATTCCAACCGCCGTATCGTCCGCGCGGAAGGTCGGTTTGGCTGGGCAAGGACCTCGTCCAGACCGACGATTGGATCGTCCGCTTGTCGCCGGCGACACTCGATGAGATCGACGCCTCGGTGCGCCGCTTGCGGGGCCGCAACGCCTATGACACGCCGGTGCGGCGGGAAGAATTCCCGCTCATCACGATGGCCGGCGAGCTGGCGCGGATGCGCCAGGAGATCGCGACCGGCCGCGGGTTCTTCGTGTTTCGCGGTCTCGACAGGGACCGCTACTCCGACAATGAACTCGGCCTCATCTTCCGCGGATTCGGCGCCCATTTCGGCCACGAGCTGACGCAAAGCGCATTCGGCGACCGCCTCGGCGATATCCGCGACATCAGCGATATCCTGGTCGACCGCAGCAAGCGGCGCGGCTATCAGTCAGGCGGCTTCCAGACCGCGCACACCGACCCGAGCGGGGAAGTCGGCATCGTCGCCATGCTCAGCCTGAAGATGGCGATATCGGGCGGCGAGAGTCTGATCGCCAGCGCCCACACCGTCCACAACATGCTCATGGACTGGTGCCCCGATCTGCTCGGGGAATTCTACAAGGGCTTCGTCCTGCGCCGTCCGGAGGCCGACGCCGAGCGCATGGGCCGCCCGCCCCTGATCGGCAACGTCCCGAGCTTCTGCTACGAAAACGGCTGGCTCAACTGCGACTTCCAACATGGCTATATGCGCCGCGCCGTGGAGCACGGCGACACGACCATCAGCCCGAAACAGGAAGCCGCGCTCGGCGCCTTTGTTGCCATCTCCAACCATCCCGACGTCATCCTGAAGATGATGCTCGAGCCGGGCGACTTCCAGTTCATCAACAACCGCACCATCCTGCATGGCCGGGCCGAGTTTGCGGATCACGAGGCGAAGGAAGAGCGGCGTCATCTTTTTCGGCTATGGATCAACGTGCCGGAGTGGCCGCGGATGCCGGCGTCACAAAGCACGCTCCTCGCCGCCGACATGGCGCGCTGGGACGCACTGGCGGCGCAGCATCGCGCGGCGACGCCGGCCTGGGCGTCCTAAGCTGCTGGCGTCCCATGGCTGAAGTTCTGCGGCCCCGCTTGCGGGTAAGTCTCGTCCTCGCTGCGCTGACCGTCGTCAATCTCGCCTTGATCTGGTTCGGCGGCACTATCGCTATGTGGTCGCCGATGATGTTCGATCGCGGCGGCCAGGACGACAATGTCCTGTGGGCGATCTTCTGGAGCTTCCTCGCGCTACCGGTCGTGGCTTTGATCGGCGCAATTCTGCCCTGGCTGTTCCTGTGGTTACATTGGCTGCGCGTCGCCGTTATCACGGCCGCCATTCCGGCTTTGTTTGCGCTGGCGATCGCCGCCGCGGTTTTCATTTACTGACGCGGAATAGAAGGGCTCAAATCCAGCAGTGCAGGGTCTCCCTGTGTGCTACTAGGGATTTCGGCAGCCACCTCGAGACAGTGAGTCTCCCGAATGGCGGGATCGTGTTTTAGTCAGACACAAACCTCCGATCAGACGAAACTCAAGCGCGGTTTGAAGAGCCGGCATATCGAGCTCATTGCTATCGGCGGTGCCATTGGTGTGGGCCTGTTTTTAGGTTCCGCCAAGGTCATCCAGAACGCGGGTCCGGGGCTCGTACTAGGGTACGCGGTCGGCGGATTGGTGATTTTCTTTATTATGCGCGCGCTGGGCGAGTTGCTCTTGTATCGTCCGGTTGCAGGCTCATTCGTGATGTATGCCGACGAATTCGTCGGTCCCTTCGCTGGTTTCGCTACGGGCTGGTCCTACTGGTTCACCTGGGTCGTTACCGGCATGGCCGAACTCACTGCCATCGGCGTGTACGTAGGCTACTGGCTTCCCGCTTTTCCGCAATGGATAACGGTATTGGCCGCGCTGGTTGTGCTGTACGGCGCGAATATGCTGGCTGTGCGCGTGTTCGGCGAGATGGAGTTCTGGTTTGCACTGATCAAAGTCACGATGATCGTCACGCTGATTGTAGGCGGGCTGGCAGTCATCCTTTTCCGCGTTGGCGACTTAGGGACGACAGCGGGATTCTCGAATCTCTGGTCGCATGGCGGTTTGTTACCCTTCGGCATACTCGGCGTGTTGCTTACATTCCAGATGGTGATGTTCGCGTTTCAGGGAGTGGAGCTGATCGGTGTGACCGCTGGCGAGGCCGAAAATCCTGAGGTCGTCCTGCCCTGGGCCACCAACGGCATCGTCTACCGTATCCTGATCTTCTATATCGGCGCATTGGCCGTGATCATGTCGCTAGTCCCCTGGAATCAGATCGACCCACGGATGAGCCCGTTCGTCCTCGTCTTCAATAGGATCGGCATCCCCGGGGCTGCAGACATAGTCAATTTAGTCGTCATCACGGCAGCGATGTCTTCTTGCAATAGCGGGCTCTACAGCACGGGGCGAATGCTTCATGCGCTTTCGGAGATAGGCCAAGCCCCGTCCGCGCTTGGCGCGATCAACCGGCGACACCTTCCGGCGGCTGCGATCACTGTCTCGGCAGCCCTCATGCTGGTCGGTGTTTTGCTCAATTTCCTGGTGCCGGACCAAGTATTCATATGGGTGACGAGTGTCGCTCTGATCGGGACGCTTTGGACCTGGGCAATCATCATGCTGGCCCACCGGGGTTACAAGCAGGCCGTACAGGAGGGCGGGGCGCACGGCGTCTCCTTCAGGATGCCGGGCGCTCCCTTGGCGAACTGGCTCGTGGTGGGTTTCCTAATCGTCGTGGCGGCCCTGCTTTCGATCGAGCCGGGAACGCGCGTGGCCCTTTATGTCGCGCCGATATGGTTCGGGCTGCTCGGCGTCGCTTACGTCCGGATGAAACCGAGACCACGACAGAACATGGATTTTGCTGTTGAACGGTCGCCTTTGCCTCAGCGGCTGGTGAGGTTTCATCCTCCTCATGATTCGGAGTGAATATGAGATCGTTTATTCAGACCGCAGCACTGATCACGGCGTGTGGTTCCGCTGTATTTTGGTTCGCGTCGGCAATGTGCCACTTGCCCAGCATCAAACCGAGCATGGACCAATTGGATAAAGTGACTGAACTATCCAATCGGCTGCAAAGAAGAGCACGCGGAACTTTTGGGCCGCAGGACTGATGGGCGTAACCGCGCTGCTGTCAGTGTGGGTTAGATTTCTCGGATGATTTTCAAAGGCGACGAACACGCTGGATTTAAAGCGACAGTAGGTCATCTCGTTCGTGCGTTAATCTTAATAGCGGATCCGCCTACCGACTTCGGATTTATTAAGCGCGCAGCAATACGAGCCGCGTTCTAAGTACCGCGCCGTCAGTTGCTTACGATCAAGTGACGGGACGGTTCCGTTGATCAACGATTGGACAGAGCAGTGACAGCGGTTCCATTCGCGGTCCGATTCCGGCGTCGCATTGACGCTATGGTGGCGCAAGGCCAAGAGCTCTTGCGTACATTTCGTCGGCTGGTTGAGAGCAAAATTTCTCGCAGAGGAACATTTGGGCTTGTTGCCGCGGCAATGCGCCATCGAATTGGTACTATATTGCCACAGGGCGAAGTCGTCGTAAGCACCATCCATCATCTGCTGGGCAACTTCACTCCACGCAAGAAGAAGATGGCGTTTGTTGTCGCGGGGGTAGTTGGACTGGCTCTCGTTCTCCTCTTCCTCGAAATTAGCGTTAGGAGGGAGCTTGCAGCAGAGGCCAGAGATGTAGCGATACACACCGCCTCTGCTTCATCGGCGAGCGCGCAGGAAATACAATTTGAAGACCGATTCGCTATTCAACCGGCCGCGTCCACTTTGTTGCAGCCTGTGGACCCATCAGATGCATTAGGGACTATACCGTCCTCGGAATATTCCCAGACGTTTGCACAACCCTTTGGGGAGCCGGTACCCGTCCCCAGACGTCGTAAAAGTCGGTGAGAGATGTCTATGCAGGCTGCGCAACGCGTTATTACAGCAGAAATTTGGGATACTAAAGAAAGCCCCGCTGCGGGCGGGGCTTGAGGTTGATGGAGTGAGACACTTGAAGTCTCCTGTCTCACCTTGGATCGTAACGCGCAGCATTGGATCCGGTTCCAGGCATTCCGCACCTGAGAGCGTGCGCTTGATCAGGCGCGATCACGTCAATTTAGGCTGATCGGGTGAACCACCACGGTATGTCCTGTAGAAACAATCTCGTCCTACCGCGCTGGAGCTGCCGCAACTGTGCATCGGCCTGCGCCGATTATTGTTGTCGCAATGCCATCTTTCATCGTTGACCCTGCATAGCTCAGATTGCCGTTTTGGCGATCCAGCTCGTAGGACACGTCGCCGCTCACAGCACTAATCCAGCGGTCATCAACGCGGCGGACATTGAGCTTCTTCCCATCCGCGAGCGTGATTGTTTTTGTCGCCTCATCAATCCAGAAGCCAAGACTCTCTTCGGTGCTGGATGAAGTAGTTCGTTTCGGCGCGTCTACTATAACGACCTTTTTGCTTACGCAGTGCAGGTAGTCCTGAGCTGCCGCGCCTTCCTCTAAGAGGGCGAACGTCGTCAGGGCGAGCACGCTCACTAGAACAGCGCTTTTAATCTTGTCTCGCGAGCCTTTTGCGGCAGGGCCTACCCATGGTGACCTCCTTCAATGGGATATGGGAATTGGGTCATCCGGTCGTCACAGCGGAACCGGTGCTTCCGGTCGAGTTATGACAGCGGGTGCAGATCAATTTTAGATCGAAAATTAGGGAACCAAAAACTCGCATTTGAAGGACGGAAAAGCTGAGCGCGGGCGACGCCAGCGGGCTGAACTTTTTCCGTAGTATCGTCACTTTTTCTCGCGGCTGGCGCCCTGAATTCGCCCTGAGGTGGCCGTTGGAATCCGGTTGCCTCGGAGGGGGATTTCATGGCGGGCGAGGGTTCCTACTTCTCGCGTTTCTTCGTGAAGTTCATCGAGGTCGGCGCCGCCGGCCTCGCGAGCGCGATTTGCGGCTATCTGCTGGCGCATTTCGGGGGATTCCTGCCGGCTCCCGCGCCCGCTCCCGCCGTTCAGGTCGGCCCGACCGCCAACGAGACCCCCGAGAGCCGGCGCGCCCAGCCAAGCCCGCCCGTTGAGCAGCGCTCCGCGCCGCAACGGGATACCGACGCTGCCGTGGCGCAGCCCGCACCGAAGAGCGTGAAGGATGCCAAAGCGGTTCCGCCGCGCAAGCGCACAAAGACCGATACGAGCGTGACCGAGAAGGAGCCCCAGCAGAAATCGGCTCCGAGCGTGACCGAGAAGGATCAGCAGAAATCGGGGGAAGCCCTCGCCCGGGCCGCACTCGCCAAGGTCGATGCCAATCGGCCGCCGCCTGACGGACTGATCGGACCGGGCCTCACCGACGCTCCTGCGCCAGCCGATATCCAATCCCATCCGGCGGACGTGCCGCCGCGCCAGGCCGATGTCGGGCCGCCGCAGCCGGTGGCCGCTCCGCCCCGCGCCGGCGGCGTGGAGGCGGCCCCACATGCGGCCGACGTTCGGCCGCAGCCGGCGGAGATCGGTCCGCCGACCACCCCTCCCGGCATCCAGTCGCGGCCAGCCGCCGCCGTCGACCCGCTGGCGCCGAGAGCCGAGCCACCGCTCGAGATTGGCGCGCCCCAGCAGGCGCCTACGGCCGACCAGGACAAGGGCGTGTTCTCCGCCCTCAGGCGGATCCCGCCGCCGCCTACCGGTGAAACCCCGCGTCCGCCCATGCCGGTCGGGACGGCGTCGCCTGAAATGAAATAAGCGGTTTCGGAAATTGACAATCGGACGCTGCGCCCAGCCTTGAAGTCCGGAGGTCACACGGCTGGTTCCGCCGCCGACAGACACTGATTCCCGTTTTCTGCGACAGGTTCGTCGATTTCCGCTCGGATCAGCGCCGCTTAGAAATGCCCCCTGTCGGTGCTACGGCGTCCAGCACTCCGGCAATGAAGATAAGCAGCGGCAACGGCTGCGGCGCAGCGCGCTGCCTTAGCGCCGTCGCCAGCCGAATGCGCCGGAAGTTGATGGCGTCAGTCTGCCGTCGATTGTCAGAATGAATATTGCGCGGGTTTAGCTGTGCGGATTAGGCTGTCATTTCCTGATCGAACTCACTCCCGACGCGACTTGGCGGCCATCACGATCGCGACTGCCTGTGCAGCGAGGTGCTGATGCTGGGCTGGTTCAGGGCCTTGATGCCCAGGGAAGAGCGTTTCTTTGATCTTTTTACCCGACACGCGCAGGTGACTCTTGCCGGGGCCGAAGCTTTGCGCGCCTTGCTCAAGGGCGGCGATAACGTGGTGCAATGCTGCCGCGAGATAACCCAGCGCGAGAACGAGGCCGACGAGATCACGCGCGAGGTACTCACGGCGCTACGGCGGAGCTTTATCACCCCACTCGACCGCGGCGATATCAAGGATCTGATAACGTCCATGGACGATGCCATGGATCAGATGAATCAAACCGCAAAGACGATCGCGCTATTCGAGCTTCGTAGCTTCGATGCGGCGATGCAGGAGATGGGTGAGATCGCCGTGCGGGCCGCCAAGCTCAACGTTGAGGCGGCGCCGCTTTTAGGCTCGCTCGCCAAGGAGTCGGCCCGGCTCAATGGTATTACCGAGGAGATCATACGCCTGGAGGAACAAGCCGATGAGCTGCACGAGCGGGGCCGCAAGCACCTCTTTCAAGCTCACGAGGATGCCATCGCCTTCATCATCGGCACGGAAGTGTACGATCATCTCGAATCGATCATGGACCGGTTCGAGGATGTCGCCAACGAGATCAGCGCAATCGTGATCGAGAACGTTTAGAGCATGGTTCCGTTTTCGCAAAAGGTTAGCTCAACCGGAACAGCAGAGTAGCCGACGAGGACGAGAGTCGTCCTACTTGAGCGTTCAGGATCAGTGCTCCGATGGAAGCCACGCTAAGCTCGTTCGCTCTCTTCGCGCTGATCGCGGTCGCGCTCCTTTTCGACGCCTTGAACGGCCTGCACGACGCCGCGAACTCGATCGCGACGGTCGTGTCCACCCGCGTGCTACGGCCGCACTACGCCGTGGCCTGGGCCGCCTTCTTCAATTTCATCGCATTCCTGTTCTTCGGGGTTCACGTCGCACAGACGGTGGGGACCGGAATCGTCGCCGCCGAGGTCGTCGATGCGGCCGTGATATTCGGCGCGCTCATGGGGGCGATCATATGGAATCTGATCACGTGGTGGCTGGGGATCCCTTCGAGCAGCTCCCACGCTCTGATCGGCGGACTTGCCGGCGCCGGGATCGCCAAGGCGGGGCTCAGCGCCATCGTCTGGAACGGTCTCGGAATTACCGCGGCCGCGATCGTTCTTTCGCCCTTGCTCGGCTTTTTCCTGGCATTGCTGCTGATGCTCGCAGTCGCGTGGGGGTTCTCGCGCTCGACACCGTCCGCCGTGGACAATTTCTTTCGCTCGGCCCAGCTGCTCTCGGCGGCGCTCTACTCGCTCGGGCACGGGGGCAACGATGCGCAGAAGACCATGGGCATCATCGCGGTG